>VMHT01021999.1_pt1 | contig 10826 bp, 9 predicted proteins | sample 4693611 | NCBI WGS metagenome assembly VMHT01 (sample SAMN12280063, study PRJNA550983) | marine metagenome | isolation source: seawater sampled from same location over 5 years 0.02-0.2 micron viral filtrate | place: USA: collected off the coast of southern California halfway between the port... ... | reverse complement strand
TCTTTTGCTGCTGTTTGAGATGTTGGGGCCGCGTGCCCCTGATTAGTCGGTTCAGATGACCGCTGTGAAACAGAAGCGTCTGAGGATGCGCCTTCCATTCGCTTGAAGTCAGAAGCTTTACTTGACTCTGAGTCAATTAAAAACTGCGCTGACGTCACTACTACGTCATCTTTATTTAGCCCCTGAGTGATAGCGATTTGCTCATCACCTATCTGACCCAGCGCAACTTCAACTGACTTGTACTGACCATTGCCTACCACAACCACAACCCTGTTCTGTTGTCCGGTTCTGATTACCGCTTCAGCCGGAACTAAGATAGCGTTTTGCGACGCAGTTTTTTCAATAGTGACATTTGCCAGCATGTTAGGCTTCAAGATGTCATCGGGATTATCCAGCCTTATTCGTACGGTGAGCGTACGGGTATTTTCATCCAGCTCGGGATAAACAAAGTCGACCTTACCCTGCCACTCTTTATTGGGTAATGCAGGTACCTGAATAACCACAGGCTGGCCTTGCTCAATTAACGCAGCATCACGCTCAAACACTTCAGCATTTATCCAGATAGCAGATAAGTCAGCAATACTTAGCAAGGTCACTTCAGGTTTTACATAAAAGCCCTCGCGAATATTAAGGGCGTTAACAACCCCGGTTTGGGGTGATACATACGTTATTTGCTGCTTAACCTGTTTTGATTTTTTAAGCGCTTCAATTGAGGCGTCTGATACTTTGAGCGCGTGTAGCTTATTTTTGGCTGCCTGCCTGAGTTTCTGGTTACCACTTTGCAACGCCAGCAAATACTCTTCTTGCGCATTAACCAGCTCGGGAGAATAAATAGAATAAAGAGGGTCGCCTTTCTCAATGCTCTGGCCATTCGCTTTAATATTTAGCTTCTCAACCCAGCCGCTTACCCGCGAGTGAATGTGTGTCAGCTGTTCTTCATCAAACTGGACATAACCTACGGTTTGAATCGTTGACTTAAGCGTTCCCCAGGTGACCGGCTCAGTGCGTACACCCAGATTATTTTCTACCCGTGCAGAGATTTTTACCGTACCGGCGGTGGAGTCCTGTTCAGTGTTGCTGTTAGCGTAAACCGGGACCAGGTCCATTCCCATCGGTGATTGACCCGGCTCGTCACGCCGATAGCTGTCATCCATAGGCGCAACCCAGTACAAAGGTTTTTCAGCCTCATTTTTTACAGGAGTCTTTGGTGAGTCATTTAAAACAGCCACCAATAATGCACCCAGGCCCAGACCTGCCAGTAAGGCAATAATAACGTTTTTATTCATTTGGAGCAGATCCCTGTTCTTGAGTGAGCGCTGATGTTGACGATGCGGATGTTAATGACAAAGGAGCCAGTAAATAGTTAAGCTGCGCTTTTGTTTTCGCCACGCCCACATTTAACGTCAATAAGGTAAGCTGATTAGTCAGTTCGGTAACACGGCTACGAATAACTTCAGAAAACTCGCCCGTATCGTTGGTATAAGCATTCAGCGATGCTTTAGATTGCAGCGTGGTTTGCGGCAAAATTCGGGCACTATAGAGAGACTGACGTTCATTTAAACGAGTCAGCTTCGCACTGAACGAGGCAACCTGCGACAGCAGCTTTCTTATCGCAAGATGCTTTTCGGTTTTAAACGCCTCGGCATTGTAAATAGCAGCTGAGATTTGTTTTTGCTGCTTGTTGCCCGTAAATAACGGCACATCAAAACTTACGCCAATACTGAACAAGTCTGAGCGCGAATCACCCATCGCGTTTTCATCGCGGTATGCGTACGATGCGTTCACCCCCCACTGTGGTTTGAGGCTTTGTCGGGCCAGCGTCACATCTTTCTCGCGAGCTTGTTGTTCTAAATCAAGGGCCGTAATGGTGGGGTGAGTAAATAACTTTTCTAGTATTTCAGTACGATGTACTTGAGTGTTTAACCAGGCCTCAGGAAATTGCAGACTGAATTCAGGTAGTGCGCGGCGTGATTTATCCTGTTCAAAATCACGCTGAACAACTTCATCAATCGTAAATAAGGTAGAATTTGTATTGGTTTGAGGGTTTATGAGCCACTGGTTAAGTGTATGCAGTTGTGTTTCAAGCTGTTGATATTTTTCTGCTAATTTATCTTCTAGTTGAATAAGCTCCAGTTCGGCAAGAAGCACGTCTTGCTGACTGGCCTCACCTAACCCACTTGAGTAAGCCGTTTCGGCAACGCTTTTAGCCTGTTCAAACAATGATTTATTCTGTTCAATAAGATCAATGGATGCTTTGGCCAGGTATATATCCAGCCATAACAGTGAAACCGCCCTTGCAATAGCCGCTTTGCGGGTCTCACGTTGATAGGGCGCAATAGAAGCAGCAATGTTGAGCTTTTGTTGTTCTAACTCTAATGACTGGCCTCGCGGAATCATTTGCGAGACACCTACCTGTAGCTGAGTCATGTTTTCCTGCGAAAAACTGCCCGAGTCTACGGGTAAATTCAGCATACCTATTTTCACCACAGGATCAGGCAAGGTGCCTGCCGCTATCGCTTTTTGCTGCAGGGCTTGTTGTGAAAGTTGACTGCCATTTAGCCAGGGGTCGTTTTCAATCGCCGTGGTGATCAATGAATCCAGAGATGGCAGCGATTGCGCCCCGACACCACCTGACACAGTAAGCGTTAGCAGTGTTAGAGCGACATTGAGTTTGCGTGTGAAGCCCGACATTAAAACTGCTCCTCATAGGCGTCAATTTTTGCATACGTGCTATGAGTGCCATCTTTGTGTAAAAGAAGTATTTGGTAAGGCTGAAAGCGCTCGCCTACTTCCATCCCCGGGCTGCCCACAGGCATGGCAGGTACAGTCAGGCCGATCGCATCGGCCACCGGGTTATCAATGAATTTTTGTATATACCGGGCCGGAATATGCCCTTCAAAAACATAACCGTCACGACTAACCGCGGTATGACAGGACTGATAACGTGGAGCTATCTGGTAATGTTTCTTTATGGCAGATAATTGTGCAGTGTCTTTGACCACCGCCTTAAATCCTTCGTTATGAATATGCTGGACCCATTTTCCACAGCATCCGCATGACGGAGATTTGAAGACAGTAAGCGCTGAAGATGCTTTTTCAGGCAGAGCCTGAGACTGGTGCTCAGTCTGGGCAGATTCTGCATAACCTGCGGTCGAAAATAAAAATAATATCGCGCCAAGCGAACGAAAAATAGTAGACATAAGTGCCTCTGAATACAGCCAAATTTAGGAATAAAAGTGAGCAGTTCACTTTACTTAAAATTATAGAACCCAACGAAATTAGTGCCATACGACAGACACACTTATCCTGGGATCAGGCTGTTATAGGAGGACGATACAACGAGGTGGAGATTTGAATAGGAGCACGCAAGCCTGCGTGTTTAATCGCATTGTCACTGTAAAATAACAGCGCTAATGCGTTATCAGAGCTAAGTGGGGTGTAAGCAGAGCAGGCATTTGCCGGGCAAGCACAGGTCATTTGGCAACATTGCGAGTGATCAACAGTGTCAGCGCCCATTTCCATAGCAAGACTTTCAGCGCCGGCCATCAACCGATGCTCAGTATGGGCATCGCTGGGCATTTCGCAAACCATAGTATCCATAGCCGACGTTTGCCAGGTTAAGGCAGTCAGCATGATCAGACACACAATTTGAGACCAACGTTTTTTCATAGTACCCTCTTAATACACTTTTATGATATACATGTTTGTGTGCTGCTGTAAAAGAAAATTATGAAAAAGTAATCTAAAGTTGAAAAACTTCGGTATTGGGTAAAGGTTAAACAAGGTTTTTTGTTTTGAATTGCTGGCTGAGTCGCCTACAGGCTATAAAAGGTCTATAAACGTTTTATGAAAAGTGTCTTCGGTAAAGTTTGCACCGCCTTCACGCTACTGCTTTTATTTGCAGGAAGCGCGGCTGCGTGTTCAACAGACACCGTTGTATCACCCAAAGACTCGGTTATTCAGCTTTCAGAATATCGTTTACTGCAGTCTGAAACCCCTTATTTCTTAGAAAGCGTTGAAGCAACCAGCACCACCGATACCACCAGTAACACATCGCATCCAGATTGTTGCGAAAAGATATGTAAGTGTAAAGCCGTATCGTGTCACGCCCTGTTTGCAACGGTTTCTTCATCTTTAACGTTTAACGCTCAGGTATTTAAAGAGCTTAGCGTCTTTATCGAACATGGCGTTGCCGAACGCTTTGTCGCCCCTTTGTTCAGACCTCCAATCGCCCCTCTACACAGCTAATTTAAATACGTTAAAAGAATTTATTTGAACATAGCCAAATTTCATGGGGCTGTTGTGCTGTCTATATTTATTCAATGCACTACACCCTTTGTGAAACGGCGCGAGAGTTGTGGAGGAACCTTGTTATGCAAGATATTGCTCAAGGTAGAAGAAAGTTTGTATTGGGTGCGTTGGGTGTCGGTGCTGCCGCTGCGCTTTCTCGTGTAGCGCCAGTCTGGGCAACGCCTCAGGGCCGTAATTTCAAAGATCAGGTGCTTACCAGCGATATTATTCATTTAGATATTGCTAACGCCCGTATGCCTATTGGGCATAAATCTGGCAATGCAATTGCTATCAATGGGCAAATGCCGGGGCCGCTAATACGGCTACGCGAAGGTCAGCGTGCAAACTTGCATGTATCAAATCAACTCGCCGAAGATACGTCGATTCACTGGCATGGGATTCTGCTTCCCGAAAACATGGATGGCGTTCCGGGAGTGTCGTTTGCCGGCATCAAACCCGGGGAGACCTTTAAATATGCCTTTGATGTAGAGCAATACGGTACATACTGGTATCACAGCCATTCAGGCTTACAAGAACAGCGTGGGCACTTAGGGCCTTTGATTATTGAACCTAAAGACGGTGACATAGGCGCAGACCGTGAACATACGATTGTGCTTAGTGACTGGACTTTTGAAGACCCCCACGATGTTTTGCGAAAACTGAAAGTGGCCGAGGGTTATTACAACTATCAAAAACGCACAATATTCGACACGCTTGATGATGTGGCTGAACAGGGTTTAGCCAAAACCTGGAAACAGCGTGAAATGTGGGGTGACATGCGCATGAGCCCCCGGGATATTGCTGATGTAACCGGCAGCACCTATACCTACCTGATGAACGGCCGGACCCCGGACGATAACTGGCAGGCTTTGTTCTCGCCGGGTGAAAAAGTCAGGCTGCGTATTATCAACGGCTCTGCTATGACCTTTTTCGACTTTAGAATTCCGGGTTTAGAAATGACCGTAGTAGCTGCCGATGGTCAACCCGTAAAACCTGTCAAAATTGACGAATTTCGAATCGGTGTAGCTGAAGTATACGATGTTATTGTCGAGCCTACTTCTGCCAAACCCTTTACCTTTTTTGCCGAAAGCTTTGACAGAAGTGGCTTTGCCCGCGGGACTCTGACTCCGCAAATGGGCATGTCGGCTGCTATACCAGAGCGCCGTGAAATGACCGAACGCGGCATGGCTGCCATGGGCATGAGCGGCATGAAAATGAATGACAACAAAGATGGCATGAAGATGGGCTCTGATAAACAGGGCAGTATGAAAAACATGGATAAAATGTCAGGCTCAGGTCATTCAGGCGGCGCTTCCGCGCACTCTCACGCCAAGACTAAAGCCGACACTAGCGCTCTGCCTGTAGAAAATATCATAATTGAGCATGATGATGACCATCACGGTGCCGGGGCGGCAATGATTGCTAAAAATCCTCAGTCCAGACTTGATGAGCCCGGTATTGGTCTTGAAGATGCCCCACGGCGAGTTCTGGTGTATACCGATTTAGAAGGTGCGCATCCCTGGCCGGATGAACGTGAGCCATCACGACAAATTGAACTGCACCTAACCGGTAATATGGAACGGTATATGTGGTCGTTTGACGGAGTAAAATACAATGAAGTCGATGGGCCCGTTAACTTCAAATTTGGGGAACGTTTACGTCTTGTGATGGTGAACGACACTATGATGGACCATCCGATTCACTTACACGGAATGTGGATGGAGCTTGAAAACGGTAATTATCCGCGTCCTCGCAAACACACTATCAATTTGAAGCCCAGTGAAAAAGTATCGCTACTGATTACTGCTGATGCCCCTGGCAACTGGGCATTTCACTGCCATCTACTTTATCACATGGAAGCCGGTATGTTTCGTGTCGTCAATGTGTCTTAAGGAGCAAATTATGAATAACATCAACAAAAGTATTTTGCTTGTGGGCACACTAAGTTGCTTCAGTACACAAGCTCAGGTTAAACCCGAATGGCCTTCTCCTGTGCCTGAAATTATCACCGGTCAGGTATTTTTTGACCGGCTTGAATTAACCCGCACCGACGAACAGGAAAATCGGGCAGTGTGGGATATGCAGGCATGGTATGGAAGCGATTATCATCGTGCAGTATTTAAAAGCGAAGGTGAAAATACTCAAAATGACGGTAAGCCAACAGATCTTGAAAGAGCTGAACTTTTATATGGATATTTAATTTCACCATTCTGGTCTTTTCAGGTTGGTGCTGGTGTAAAAGGTGAATTGTCTTCCGAAAGTAATTTAGAAGAATACGCTGTATTTAGTTTTTCAGGATTAGCACCATACTGGTTTGAAATGGAAAACTCTTTAAGAGTAAATAAAGAAGGTGATATTCAATTTGTTGGCGAAGCTGAATATGAATGGTTATTATCCCAGACATCTTATTTACAACCAAGAATTGAATTGGTTGCTAATATAACCGATTCTGAAAAATACGATCGTGAAAGTGGTCTTAGTGATTTAAGAATAGGACTAAGATACCGACACGAAATAGCAAGAGAATTTGCCCCATACATTGGATTCTACTGGAGTGAATCTTTAGGTAATAAAAGGGATAAATTAAAAGCAATGGGCGAGGAAACGTCAGAAAAAGGTATGGTTATTGGAGCCAGACTTTGGTTTTAAAGATATAAAAAAGGCCGGCAATGTATTGCCGGCCTTTTTATTGAAAGGTACTATTTTTTGCCTTCAAGGCTACTTAAAATGTCTTTGAAACTTTGTTTGCTTTCATCTTTACTATCGGTTTTATTACAGCACCCTTGCGTCTGATTTTGCTCAGTTTTAGGCTGTGAGGTAAGGGTATTTGTAGAGAAAAAGCTTGAATCTAATTGCATAATATCACCATTTTGTTCATTCAATTTCTCTACAAAAGCAGGTTTTATACCAACTCTTATACTACCCTGCTCTACCAGAACAACATGATCAGTGCGCCTACTATCATAAACAGGTTCTCTGACAGTGAGATAAAGCCCAGGGGTACGTTACTATCGCCACCTACGCAAGCACATTTTAACTCTCGCTTATCAATGTATACGGCTTTAATAACCGATACCGCGCCCACGGTACCGATAAACAACGAGAATGGCGCGACCATAAGCGCAGGCAATTGCGCCACCATGCCAATACCCACATAAGCTTCAACAAACGGGTAAATATATCCGTAACGCACCCACTTCATCGCCAGTAAGTCATAAGTGATAAATGAGTTAGTAAAGCTATATAGATCCTGGAGTTTCTGAACCGCTAACAGCGACATTGAAAATGCAATAAACAGCATCAATGTTCGTATTGAGAAAAAGTCACCCGATACAAACCATTGAAGTGCAAGCGTTAATAGCGCAGCTACCGAAAATATAGCGATAACCGGAGTATAGGTGGTGCCCTGCTGGCCAGCTTCATCTTTATCAAAAAAGTCACGCAGCTCGTCGTAGCCGCCCACACGTTTATTGTCGATAAACGTTTGCGGCGTTGTTTCAACATCATGCTTTTCTTTAAAGCGGTCGGTTTCTTCTCTGGATGTTAATTTATGGTCCTCAATGTCGTAGCCTTCTCTTTTCAACAGGTCGACAGAGCGCAGGCCATACGGACAAATATGCTCATCGGTGACCATTCGGTAAATGATTGCTTTCTTGGTCATGAGATATGCTCCTGTTATAGCTTGCCTTTAAAGTCAGGTATGGGGCGATCTTCAGCCTCTGCTGCAGTTTTGGCCTTACCATTTTTTTCGATATCGTCAATCAGCCATTTCATTTCTTTAATTTCTTTGCGCTGCGCCGTGATGATCTCATTGGCAAGCTCTCTTACGCGCTGGTCTTCAATGTTCGAGCGTTCACTGGTAAGAATCGCAATTGAGTGATGCGGAATCATGGCTTTCATATAAGATGAGTCTGAGACTGTGGTCTGCGAGCGGACCAAAAATACACCTACAACGAAGACTATAAAAGCACTGATGAAAATGACCGTATTTAACTTTTTATTAGTATACATGCCCAGCATAAAGGCCAGCATGATTATGGCCATTACCGCCCCCATATAGATGGCCATGTAGGTTCTGGTTTCACTAAAAAATACATGTGACATGGCATAGGTATTTAGATACATCATGGCAAACATCGCTAATGTCGATGTGAAAATCATTGCGAAAAACTTTGAATACTTCATATTTAAACCCTCCTAAACTAAAAAAGACTGTGAATCAATAAATACTAAAACAAACAAAGATCAGTTCATTTTTTAAAACAGAATGAAAAAGATAAAAACTTAAAATTCAAAGGCATTGAAATTTATACCTTCCCGTCTTCAAAGACGATACCGGCAGAGGATTGAAAAAGTTGAAAAATTTGAAAAAGAAGGAATCTAAAAAATAATAAAAATCAATGACTGAAAAGAAGTTTCAGTCATTGATTAAAAGGACATTGTTACATCTGCTCTTCAGCAAACTGTGCCAGTCTTGAGCGCACCACCCCATCGAGGTTTACCGCCGCGCTGCCCGAAAAGTTTTTAAATTTTTCCACAAGATAGGTAAGCCCCGAGGTCACCGGCGACAAATAATTACTGTCGATTTGGGCCAGGTTGCCGCTACAGATGAGCTTGGTGCCTTCACCGCATCGCGTGATTATGGTTTTTAACTGCGAGGCGGTAAGGTTTTGGGACTCATCTAAAATCACGATGGCATTTTGAATACTGCGACCGCGCATAAAGTTGACCGACTTAAACTGAATATTGGCTTTTTCCATGATGTAGTTCATCGAACTTTTCGCATTTTCATCATGCTTATGCAGTACCTCTAGCGAGTCGGTAATGGCGGCCAGCCAGGGGGCCATTTTTTCTTCTTCCGTACCGGGTAAAAAGCCGATAGACTCGGCGATTTCGGGGGTACTGCGAGTCACGATGATTTTGTCGTACATATTTTTTTCAATCACCATCTCCAGCGCCGCCGCCAATGCCAGCAAGGTTTTGCCACTACCGGCCGGCCCGGTAAGTATCACCATATCAATGTGGGTATCCAGTAAGGCATGCATGGCCATCGCCTGACCGATATTTTTGGGGTGAATACCCCAGGCATGTTTACTCATCAGGCGTTCATAGCCAAGGTCCAGAACTTCCAGATGATCGTTGTCTACCGACTCCACCAGCCCGGCAAACTCACGGCTGTCGTCGAGCAGAAACTCATTCACATACGCTTCTGGCAGCACGCTGCGAGTCAGCGTATGGATTGTATCGCGGCCTTCACTGCGACTTTCTACCGTTTTTACCTGCTCCCAGAAGTTACCTTCAAATTTGTGATAACCCCGGGACAAATATTTTATATCACTAATAAGCTGATCGGTGCGGTAATCCTCTACATGTGCCAGCCCCGCGCCTTTGGCTTTAAGCCGCATATTCAAATCTTTGGTTACCAATACCACCTGCTGGGGTGCAAAGGTTTTTTGCATATGCAGCGCAACATTGATAATGCGGTTGTCATTTTCGTTGCTGGTAAAAATTTGCTGCGTTTGGGTCATATTCAGATCGGCATAAATAGATAACGAGCCGCTGGGTGCATCTTTGCCTGCGCCCATGCCCTCCAGACTCACACCTGCAAGCATTTGTTCGGGGGTGGCATCGTGCAACAGATCTTCCATAGCCCGTATCGATACCCGGGCATCGCGCGCCACATCTTTTTTACTGTCTTTGATATGATCAAGCTCTTCGAGCACCGTCATCGGTACCACAACATCGTGTTCTTTGAAGGAGAGAAAAGCATGGGGTTCGTGCAGCAGAATATTGGTGTCGAGGACGTAAATCTTGGTTTCGATAGCTTTTTTTCTTGGCATCCTACACTCCGGTAAACAAAGACCAGGGCCGCCATAGGTTCCAGCGGCAGCCGCGGCTGACACAACGAGGAGGCTGCAGGGTCGAAGAGCACGACCTGTGCCGCATCGCATCAACTTACACTTTCACCATATGTCAGATTTGGCGGCTTAGCACGAAATTTCACAATTTATTTTTGTAGCCATACTCGCCTTATCGGCAATTGGCATTCAGCTGCAGCTTAGGTTAACCCTGTGTGAGCACCCTGCTATATGGCACTACATAACGGTTATTGGCGGCGAAAGAAGCTCGATACCAGCCCGGGCTTATCACCGGGGGCGTGTTAGCTAGGGCTATTTATTCTGAGCCTGTTAGCCTCTCGCATACGATTCGCCCCTGCCAGCAGGTCCGACGCCGCAAAGGCGGCTCCCTCTGCCATTGTTTGGTCCGCTTCCTCAAGACCATTAGCTTTGTTCTAATAATATTGGGCGCCGGGTTAGCTATATTGCCTATTTACCCCACCCGGTCTGTCGCTGCAATCAGCATAAGAGACCTCTCCCAAATACACTTTTTTTGCTGCTGAATCTATGTGATTTAATCCTATTCAGCACTGGTTTTGAACTTATGATTATTTTTTCGCTAAGTAAACTTTATTCAGCGCTACGGGATAAGTACAATACCGCCCCATTTTTATCATAAGCGACCAGACACAAGATGAC
>VMHT01079303.1_pt1 | contig 10829 bp, 16 predicted proteins | sample 4693611 | NCBI WGS metagenome assembly VMHT01 (sample SAMN12280063, study PRJNA550983) | marine metagenome | isolation source: seawater sampled from same location over 5 years 0.02-0.2 micron viral filtrate | place: USA: collected off the coast of southern California halfway between the port... ... | reverse complement strand
GAGAGGGACAATTAGAAATAAGCTCCTACAGAAGATCAGGACTAATTAAAACAGGTAAGTACTTACATGAGCCATTAGGCTACTATATGGAGCTTAGAGAGATTTATGGACAGTTAGATGCTAAAGGTTTAAAGAAATTATTAGAGCTAAAACCTAAACCAGGTAAACTATCATAGTGCTGTAGATAGCACTAATTACTACTGTTTACATTTATTTGTATTAAAAAATGTTTATAAGTGCTTTAATTAGCACTTTTTTTATGTTTTTAAAAAATTATTATATTTAGGCAAATAGCCTCATAAATGAGTAAGTTAAAACCTTTTAAAAAAGAAATCTTACAACTAAGAAGAGAGGGTAATACATATCCTTATATCTCAGAATACCTTAAAGAAAAATATAACTTCAAAATACATAAGCGGTCAATATGCTCGTATGTAAATAGCTTAGATGAGTCTGATGCTTTTGAGAATGAGTTATATAATAATAATTTTAGTATGCCTGAGAACTGGAGTCATGGATGGCTAAAGGGTAAACATGCGTCTATATTTATTAAAAATAGCGAAGGTATAATATCTTTTGATGAAATGCGTGAGAAGTTTGTAGAGGAGCTACAGCAATACTCACCAGAATACAAAAAGATTAATAGACGTAATCTAAAAGACAAACATTTATTAGTATTAGATATAGCAGATTTGCATATAGGTAAGTATGCTAGTGAGTCTGAGACTGATAACGTTTATAACTCAGATAAGGCAATAGAAAGAGCCTTAGAAGGTGTAGAGGGTATTCTAAACAAAGCGAAAGGTTTTCCAATAGATAAAATACTTTTTATTATTGGTAATGATGTATTACATATAGATAATGCTTTTAATAAAACTACTGCTGGTACTTCTCAGGATGTTAGCGGTATGTGGCATGAAAACTATACAAGGGCTAGAGACTTATACGTAAAGATTATAGAAAGACTAATAAGTATTGCTGACGTTCATATAGTACATAACCCATCTAACCATGACTATATTAGTGGCTACATGTTAGCGGATAGTATTTACTGCTGGTTTAGAAGATGTGAGAATATTACTTTCGATATTAGCAATAATCATAGGAAGTATTACAGCTACGGAGTTAATTTAATAGGTAGTTCTCATGGAGACGGTGCTAAAATGGCAGACATGCCTTTATTAATGGCTAATGAAGCTCCTAGCTTATGGGCTAAGACTAAATATAGATATGTTTATTTGCATCATATACACCATAAACAAACTACTAAATTTCAAAGCGGTAAAGATTATCAAGGAGTAACAGTAGAATACTTACGTAGTCCTTCTGGTAGTGATGCGTGGCATCATAGAAACGGTTATGTAGGAGCTAAAAAAGCTATAGAGGCTTTTATACATAGTAAGGATTATGGACAGATAGCCAGGTTAACTCATTTATTTTAAAAGTTTTATATATTTACAACATGGAAAAGAAAACAGAGGCTAAAAAGCCACAAACTAGAAAACCTAAGGCTAAGAAGCCTGTAAAGGTAGAGTTAAATGAAAAGCTAATTGATATTGCTAATTATATCGATAACGTTATACATGATGAACGAGGTAAACAATTAAATACTTCTGCATGTGCAAGACTAGGAAAAGTAAAAGCAGATTTAAGATTTATAGCGCGTAATATTATTAAATAATGATACAGGCAACTATCCTAAATAAAGACTACCAGATTAGAGATAAATGGGAGGATAATACTATTAAACAGATGGCTAAAGCTCAGGCGTATATTGATAATATGCCTAAATGGTTAGAGAATTATATTTACTCTGATTCAGATAATGAGCAGCCAATAAGTGAAAGTAAATTATTAGCCTTTCAGATTGACTGGATAGAGTTATTTAGTGATATACCTAGAGAATACTTAGAAAGTGAAATAAGTGTAAATGCTGCTAATGAAATATCTTTAGTAGAGTTATTTAGCTTAGTATCTAAGTTTTTAGGTGAGCCTAAAGAAGAAGAATTAGGAAAAAGCGAGATCATAAGATTAGGCAAAAAAGAATATAAACTTATAAAGTCTGTTAAAACTGCTGGAGGTATTGATAAGATGCTAGGAGGTGCAACTTATAAACACTTTGCAGAAAGTCAGGCTTTATCTAGTTTATTTCAGAAAAAGAACTATAGAAAGTGGGAATACTTGAGTAGAATTACTGCTATACTTTTTCGTGAGGATGAGGATGAGGTGTATGATGAGGAGTTGATAGAGATGAGGTCAAAAGCATTTGAAGCTTTACCAGTTTCAGAAGCTTATAAAGGGTATTTTTTTTTGCTAGGGCATTTCAACAAATTACAAAAATCTACAATAACATCTTTAACGGAAAAGGCGGTAAGTCTACAGGTACAACGTCCGAAACTATTATTAAGAATACTTACTGGCGTAATAAAGCGTATAAAATCGCTGCTAAAGGTATTTTTAATAGGCAAGACAAAACTCCTTTAAATAGTGTTTATGCTACTAATCTGTATGATATTATGGAGTTTATCAGCATTGAAACAGCTGAGGAGACCTACAAAGCAGAATTACAGCAACAAGCACATGATGAAGCTATGAAAAAACAAAAGCGTAAGAGATGAGTAAAGACGAGTTTCTAGAGCAAATTTTAGAGGCTTGTAGTGCTTATCATTGGCAGATACATGGTGTTTATAAGCATTATGAGATAGCTGCTATTACTGCGCATATTGTTAGTATTACGGTTATATCCTGGTCCATTAATAATGGCTATGCTGATATGATAGATTTTCAGAATGATGATGAGTTAATAGATAAGATGTTAGATAGATTATGAGAAGGGATTTAAAAGATGAGATTAAAGAGCATTTTCCAGAGTGTTTATTAATTACGTTATTAATATACTTAGTAACATACATTATAAATATTATATTTAGATAATGAACTATCCAAAAGTATTAGTGAGTTTTCCTACGTCAGATAAAAAAGATTATTGCGTAGATGACTTTATAAAACAAATTAAAAACTTTACCTATCCATTATATGATATTTTTGTAGTGGATAACTCTAAAGATTCTAAACACGTTAGAAAGTTCTGGAAAGAGGGAATTAAGGCTATGCATGAGCCATTAAAGGGTAATTTTAGAGAAGAGTTAGCAAGGCATCAAAACATAATAAGAGATTACTTTTTAGCTGGTGATTACGATTATCTAATGATGATAGAAAGTGATGTTTTTACTGGTGAATGTATTATAGATAAATTAGTTACTTATGCTGAGGTATATGGTGCTGGTGCTGTAACTGCTACTTATGAGATTGATAGAGGAGAGCCTACACTATGTTTAACTGCTACTGTAGATAGTAAATTCGTAAGAAGTGAAAAGCTATTAGATAGAACTCAGGGTTATGATGTAATGGGACAAGGTGTAATACCTTTAAGAAAGTTATTTCATGACTCAGACGCTAAATTAACAGCTACAGGAATAGGATGTACTTTATTTGCTAGAGAAGCTTTAGAGGCTGTTAAATTTAGAGTAGATTTAAACCTTAATAAAAGGGCTTTTAGTGATACGTTTATATTCACAGATATAAGTAAAATGGGCTATGAGGTGTTGATAGATAGTAATACTATATGTGATCATAAAAAATAGGTTAAAAAGTGAATATTTATAAAGTAATATTAGTTTCAATTATCATTATATTAGTAGTAAAAATATTAACCAATGGATAAAGAAATAGAGTATTTCACTTTAGTAGACAAGAAAACTGATGACAACCAAGAAGAACTAGATTTACACTATGAAATATTAAGCTATCAATTAGCTGTAGGTCATATTCCTGAGAGTCAAAAATACCAATTAATAAAAGAAAATTAATATGTTAGCAACTATCCAAGTATTAGAAGAAGAATTAAAAAATTACAAAAAAAGAGTATCTTTTTTAGAACAGTACATTACATACCTAAATAGTGATAGTCTGGATGTAGATGGAAATGTAATCAATACAAAATTTGAGGACATTGATAAAGCTTATAGATTAGATAATGAGTTATCATTTAAAAAGTCATTAATTAAGCAAAGAGAAAGCCAGATAAAGCAGATTACTGAGCAAGAAGAGCTAAAAGTTAAAGCTGCTGAACAAATGCCTGAATTAATTGAAAAGTCTAAAGAGGTTTATAATGGTATGTTGGATGATCTTGATAAGCTTAAAAAAGCTAAAAAGACTAAAGAGATTAAAGACGCTATTAAAATGGTGGAGATGCAAGTGGATGAGGTAAGTGATTTAATAGATGGTATTGAGGCTAGACTAAATGAGGCTAAAGGAGATTCTATTTTAAATGATTTTAGACAGATTAATAATATATTAAAATTAAGGGAGTGAGTTTTATCTTTGTACTTTTCGTAGTAGTTTGTATAATGATATTATCTAAATGGATAGATGATAATATGAAATTATTTTAGGAGGGTAATATATTTTTATTAGGGGCTTAATATTTGCCCCTTTTTTTTTATATATTTATGAAAGTCCAATCATAAGCTATATTTAAAAAGATATGGCTACAATTACAGATAAAACAGATGGTATTGAGATCGTTGATTCTCATGGAGATACTTACTTTATTAAGTATGCTAATTGCAAATTAATAAAAAGTACTTTAACCCTTTCTATTTATGATAACTCAGAAAATAGGAGAGGTGCTGATGCTATTAGGGTAACTCATGCAGAGGTAACAAGCCCTACTACAGCAGATTTAAATGATTTATACACAACAATAAGAGGATATATAGACTAATGGCTACAATAACTAATTTAACGAGTGGTATAGAGGTTAATTACGGTGGAGCAGTAACCTATATCAAACATGGAAATGTAAAGCTCCTAAAGAGAGGTACTAACTTAAATATTTATGATGACTCTGATGATGATGGAAACCAGAGAGGACAGGTATATATGAGTATACCTTTCTCAGAGCTTACTAGTCCTGTAGAGGCTGATATAGATGCTTTATATGCTACTGTAAGAGGATATATAGACGTTTCTTCAGGCGGTGGAGGTGCTACTCAATTAAATGATTTAACAGATGTTACTACTGGATTACCTGGTACACCTACTGAGGCTGATAGTGGTAAGATATTATATTATGATTTTGATGCTGGAGTATGGCAGACTGATGACGCTATTACTGCTGGTACTAATGTTATTAACGGTAAAAAGGCTAGTGCTGGTACTATTACAAAAGGTAAACCAGTATACTTAGTAGGTTTTGATGATGATTTACATACAGTAGAAGAGGCTAATGCTGGTAGTAGTTCTACTATGCCTGTAATAGGTTTTGCTGCTGAGGACCTAGATAATACTAACTCTAAGCATATTATTACTTTTGGTAAGTTAACTGGTGTTAATACTTCTATTTACTCTGTAGGTGATATTCTTTATATGGATACTTCTACAGGTGCATTAACTACTACTAGACCTACTGGAGAAAACTCATTAATACAAAGGATAGCTAAAGTACTAAAAGTACATGCTAATGGAGGACAATTATTCGTATTTAACACTGCTAGAACTGCTGGACTTCCTAATATTGGTAATAATAAGTTATGGGTAGGAGATAGTAATGGAATACCACAAAGCACTACTAAAAAGGCTGTAAATACTGCTATTGATAATACTATAGCTAGTTCTGCTACATTAACTCCTAATATTGATGAATATGATCAGGAAACTATAACAGCTTTAGCATCTGCATTAACTGTAAACGCTCCTACTGGTACTGCTTCTAATGGTATGAGGTTAATTATTAGGATAAAGGATAATGGTACAGCTAGAGCGATAACATGGAACGCTATATATAGAGCTATTGGAGTTACTTTACCTAGTACTACTACTATTAGTAAAACTTTATATGTAGGATGTATCTATAATGATACTGATACTAAATGGGATGTTATAGCAGTTAAAGAGGAAGCTTAAAAAATAAACTATGTATATAATTATAACTAAAATAGAATTAGAGGGTACTGATAACCTTATATATACTGATGATGGTTATACTACTGATACTAGTATAGCTAATCAAATAAATGAGGCTTATGATGCTAGTTTAGGTGCTTTTTTAGGTGCTAATAGAACTAAATTAACATTAGGAGAGGTTAGTATAAGTACTTTCTTTGCTAGCACTTCATACGTACATGAAGCTAGAACAGAGGTAGAAACTATAGAAGGTTTAGGACTTAATGAAATAACTGATATAAACCTATTGTAATATGGCAGCTCCAACTAAAGGAAATACAACAAATGCTAACCCTACACCAGGAGCAAATAATTACCAGTTTACTCATAATCAAAATACGGGTAGTGATAGGCTTTTAGTTATTCAATTAACTATGTCTAATATTAGAAGTTATACAGGATGTACTTATGGAGGTCAAGCCATGACTCAGCTGTATACAGTTAATCGAGGCGGTTTAAGTCAGCGTATGGCTTTCTTTTATCTTCTTAATCCTAATACGGGTAACAACACTTTAAGAATTAACTTTAGTGGTTCTGTATGGAATCCTATTAGTATTCACGCTAGAAGCTTTACTAATAGTGGGGGTATTGGTAATGATGGTAGAACAGGTGGACAATCTACACCTAATACTCAGAGTTTAACTGTATCAGATGATAGCTTTATTATGGCTACTGGATGTTCTATAAATGTTGTTAGTACTATTCAGATACCTCAAGGAAGTAACAGAACTTTTACCACTCATAATACCAATAGGCAAGTAGGTACAGGGGCTATTTCTGCTAATGCTGGTTTTAGTGCTGGTACTTATAATGTTAGAACTACCTCAACTTTTGGAAGTGTAACTAATGATAGGGTAGAGATATTAGGGTTAAGCGCTCCACCTCCAGCTTCAGGTGATGGAGACTTTTTTATGATAATGTAATATGGCAAAATATAAAGATATTATTGACGAGTTTAAAACCGTTGCGGATGCGTTCGCTTCGGTTAATTATTTTGTATATGATAGAGTAAGTAGGATAAATGGAAGTTTACAAGATAAAGCCTATCCGCTTATTTTAATTAATTCTACTCCTAACTATGAAAGAGGTGATAATAACAATAGTTTTTTACCTCGTAACAAGCGATTTACGCTTAATATATTTTGTTATGGGGATTATAACACAGCAGAGAGAAAGGTTAAAAGCTTACAAGAAAAGCAAGGTGAGATAGATAACATACTAGATCAGTATATAGCTGAGATTATTAATCGTAATATTAGCGGAGGTAATGGTTTTAGTATTGTTAATAATACTGCTTTAAGTGGTTTTTTAGCTCATGATGTTCATAATGATAAGCTAGTACAATCTACTTATACTATGACTGTAGAGCTAGACTCAGACTGTATAACCGGTACATTTACTTATTAATGGTAAACTTTACAAACATAGGTAACTTTATTATAAGAGCCTTACAGATGGAGCTAATAGAGCAAGGTCATAAGGCTACTGGTAACCTGGTTAATAGTTTTGAGCAAAGATTTTTAGAGCTACCTAACTCGTTAGTATTAGAGATATTAATGGATGATTATGGTACTTATGTTGATTCGGGTAGAAGACCTAACGCAAAAAAAGTACCTATAGATGTATTGGTAAACTGGATAGAGCGTAAGGCTATTGTAAATGGAGATAAGGAAGTAAAGAGTTTAGCTTTTGCTATTCAGCAGACAATATACAAAGAGGGCAGCCCTACTAAAGGTAGTTTTAGATTTAGTAATAATGGTAGAAGAAAGGGCTTTATTGACTTTGTTATAGAGAATAAATTAAACTATGTTTTTACTGAGTTAGAAAAGCAAGTTTTTGAAGGATATGACGCAGCAATAGCCACAATAGTTAAGGATTTTAATAATAAAGCATAATGGCAATTACTTTAATAAGTTCACCAGTTTTAGGAGTAGCTCAGGCTGCTTATGGTGAAAAAGATAAAATGATATTTAAATTCAGTAGTAATAGTGCTGATATTAAATCGTGTATAGTTGAAGTTTTAGTAGATGGTGTTAGAGTAGGTGCTTTAAATGTACAGCCAGACTTAGGTACTACCGATGAATTCACTGTAGTATTAAATGAGGTTTTACAAGATAATTTATCTTTTAAACTTTATACTACTGTTTTAAGTACTTACGATACTACTGATACAAACCAAAAGGACTACAATATAAAAGTATATGAAGTAACTGAGAATCCTACTACTGGATTATTAGAGACTAACTATGACCCTGATGACGCTAATAATACTAATTATGATTATACCAGGACTACAGACGGAATAGCTTTTAATGCTACTTTTAACGCTATAGGGCAAAACAATTTTACTGTTTATGATTATCAGTTAGATGCTAATAATAAAAAGTTCTTAAATGATACACCTAGTCAAAAGAATATAGAACTAGGACAAAGTGAGTATTTAGGTGCTTTATGGTATGATGGTACAGCCTCACAAAATTTTAAAGTAGAGATATTAACCTATGATAGCTCAGACGCTTTATTAAATACAGATTATATTAATATTACTGATTGGAACGCTGGTTATACTGGTTTAAATTTTGACTTTTACTATATAACTATACCTGTAGGTACTTCTAACCTAATAGCTGCTAGTGTTAGCCTTACTAACGTTGCTTATTATACTATTAGGATAGTTAATGATGGTGGAGACGTTAGCGAGTTAAAAAGGTTTAACATAGTTGATTCATGTGATCAAGATATACGTATACATTGGGAAAATAAATACGGCAAAAGAGATAGTTATACATTTAAAGGAAATAAAAAAGAAAGCTTAACTCATAGCTCCTCTACATTTACAAAAGCTAAGAATGAAACTTACTCAGTAGATGATAGAGGTATAAGCGTATTACAAAACATTAGTAATAGTACTTTTACTGCTTATAGTAGGTCTTTAGGTAGAGATGAGTACCACTGGTTAAGCGATATGCTTATAAATAAAAGAGCATGGGTAGAAATAGATGGTGATTACTTACCAATAGTGATAGATGATGGTACTTTCTTTAAAACTGATGAAAAAAATATGCCTATACAATTTATATTAAATTATAGATTTGCTAATGCAACTAAAGGTATAAGAGGATGAATGAAGTAGTTATAAGAATATTAGATAGTACTAATAATGTTTTAGGTGATCTTGATTTAGAAAACTTTAATGACTTTCCATTAGTTATTACTAAGGGTATTGTAAATCTTGATAATCTTAAATCCAGAACAGGTACTTATACTAAAACTTTCAAAGCTCCTAACACTAAAAACAATTCTAATCTATTATCTAATGTAGATAATATAAACAGTAGAAAGGACTATAAAGATTCGTTAGGTCGTAAACCATGTATTATTATGGTTAACGGTAATGAAGTTGAGAAAGGCTTTGTCCAGGTTAGTAGAGTCTATAATGGTTTTGAGGTAGATAGTTTTGAGTTAGTCTTTTTTGGTAATAATATTGATTGGGTTAAACAAGCAGCAGAAAAAAAGCTTAATAGCTTAACTTTTGCAAATAATGCACAAGTATACGATGTAGATGGTATTAGAGCTGGTAATTTTGGAAGTTATCCAACTTATGACCATTGCTATCCATATATATCGAGAGGAGGTCAGAGTCCTAATAATGATACTCAGGTAGAAGATTACTATCCATGTTTTTATTTAAAAGGATTATTAGAAAGAGGTTTAAACAGTTTAGGGTATAAGATTAGTAGTACTTTCTTAGATGATGCTGATATAAAGAAATTAGCATGTGATTTAAATGGAGATATGCGAGTATCTCAAAGCGTAGTAGATGAATCTAAAACTAGAGCTAGTTTAACTTCTAATGTAGCTACTACTGGTAATGGTAGATTTATTTTTGATGATGATAGTACTCCTCCAAATGAGGATACTAACGGAAATTACAATACAGGTACAGGATATTATACAGCACCTTCTACTGGTAGATATGTATTTACTATTGATGTTACTTTTGGTAATTTCACTTTATGGGGTAGTAGAGATGATTTACAATTAGAAATAACTGTTATAGATCAATTTTCTTTTGTAAAAGGCGCTCAAACTAAAATAACTCAAATAGATGATACTTCAATAGATTATACTGTTACTTATGAAATATCAGTACCGTTAGTAGCTGGAGAAGTTATAGGTATAGGGTATAATTGGGTTCAAGTATTTAGTGAGGGATTTAGTTTTAAAAGCGGTACTTTTTTTAAAGCACAAAGAAGCTACGAATTAAAAGAAGGTGATAACTTTAATCTAAACGAAGTTATACCAGATGATATAAAGTTATTAGATGTTATTAATGACTTTACTAGGATGTTTAATATTTACTATTGGACTGATATAAAAACTAAAACAATATACTTAGAGCCTAGAGATACTTTTTTTAAGTATACTACAGAGGCTTTAGACTGGTCTAATAAATTAGATTTAGGTAATAAGTATGAAATAGATTATGTAAGCTCTTATAAGCGAGATATAAAGTTTTCTTATAAAGATTTAGATAATGATGAGTGGTTAAAAGGATGGCAAGATACAAATAAGAGGACTTATGGAGCTTATAGCCATGTCTTACCTGAGAGATTTGGAGAAGGTACTACAGAAATAAAATTAGATTTATTTAGTGCTAGTTATGCTCATATAGCTACAGAGGCTACTCCATTAAATGAGAGACCGTATACTACATTAAAATACTGGAATGAGTACTTAACAGATGGCTCTATACCTGACGATAAGATAAATAGTTATAATTCAAGAATATTCTTTTTCCAGTATGCTGAGCAAGAGGATTT
>VMHT01056963.1_pt1 | contig 10829 bp, 7 predicted proteins | sample 4693611 | NCBI WGS metagenome assembly VMHT01 (sample SAMN12280063, study PRJNA550983) | marine metagenome | isolation source: seawater sampled from same location over 5 years 0.02-0.2 micron viral filtrate | place: USA: collected off the coast of southern California halfway between the port... ... | reverse complement strand
TGAATGTTTTGGCAGGCATTGTCGCCGTGTGTGCACCCAGTTGAATGCACTGTAGGACATGTGTTGGATGGCGAATTGATGCAGCAAGTACTTTTGTCTCGATCGATGGGTAGTTGTTCCAGGTTTCCATGATTTCTGCAATCAGGTTCATTCCATCGTGACCAGTATCATCGATTCGTCCAATAAACGGCGAAACATAGGTGGCACCTGCTTTGGCTGCCATCAGGGCTTGTGAAGCGGAGAAAATCAATGTCACGTTGGTCTTGATTCCTTCTTCAGTCAGAATTTTTGTCGCAGCTAAGCCTTCGGGAGTGCATGGAATTTTGATGATGACATTTTCTGGAAGTTCTTGTTTGAGGGCTCGACCCTGTGCGACCATTCCCTCTGTATCCATTGCTGTGACTTCAGCAGAAATAGGTCCAGAACAAATCGATGCAATTTCTGCTACCACCTGCTTGAAATCACGTCCACTTTTCTTGATCAATGAAGGATTTGTCGTCACGCCATCAAGGATGCCCCAGGCAGCAATTTCTCTAATTTCGTCAACATCAGCGGTATCTAGGAAGAACTCCATGGTTCCCTACTCGCCGATGCGCTCCTTCAACTATCCGCTTGTCATGGGTTGACGATTCATTGGTATTCAGTGTATTTTGCAGAGGAACCCTTGACTAGATTAGCGGGGTATTTTTCTGCATTAATCGCGAATTTTTCATTCATGATGGTCACCGGATTCAAGCCTAAAACACTACATAATCGCAGGCAATACATCATGACGTCAGCAGTTTCATTCGCCAAGTCATTCATCAGCCTGTCGTCACTTTGGACCTCTGCAATGCTAGGATTTGACCATTGTACGGTCTCCGAAAGTTCAGCAGCTTCTACGCACACCGATGCAACCAGATTTTTGATGCTATGGAATTGGTTCCAATCTCGTTCTGCTACAAAATCATCCAGACGTTGCATGATGTGTGACAAACTATCAGTATCGCTCATGAACAGCGTTTATGGCCATCGCTAATGGTTGTTGTCGTATCACTTACGACTGATGGCCTTTCGTGCTGCCTTGGCGATATAAGGTGCGGAGATGTTCATCAAATCCAACATCTCATCAGCCTGACCAGATTCTCCGAACCGATCTGGTACACCAACCATTTCCAAAGGAGCAAACGTGTTCGCCACGAGGTGTTCGGCTACTGCGCTACCAAGACCACCAATGATGTTGTGATCTTCTGCGGTGACAAGCGCTCCACATCGTTCGACAAGCGACTCAATCAATGCCCCGTCAAGTGGTTTCAGTGTGTGCATATCGATAACCGAAGCACTGATTCCATCTGCCTCCAATGCTTGGGCGGCTTTGATTGATTCTGAAACCATGACGCCACATGCAATAATCGCAACATCAGTTCCATTTTTCAGTTCAATACCTTTACCAATTACAATAGTGCCATCTTCTGCATCATCATACATCACTGGTGTCTTGTTTCGGGCCGTGCGCGTGTAAGATGGCGAGGAGGTTGAAGCAAGTTGCTTGGTAAGTTCTCGTGTGCTCACATCGTCACAGGGGTGGAGCACAACGACGTTAGGCAGTGTTCGGAACACTGCAAGATCTTCAATAGATTGAGCGGATGAACCATCAGTACCGGTGTGTGTCCCGCCGTGACTGCCACAAAGATGGACAGCAAGATTCGGCCGTGCCACACCGTTTCTCATTTGTTCGAAAGCACGTTCAGTAAAGATTGCGAACGTGCTGGCGAATGGAATGTATCCAGAAGCGGCCATACCGGCACCAACAAGAAGCATGTTTTGTTCACCGATGCCACACGATACTGTGCGTTCTGGATGTGCTTTCCTAAAGTGAAGGGATTTGGTAGATTTTCCTAAATCTGCTTCAAGAACGACGACCTTTGGGTTGTCAGCCAAATCGAGTAAAGCTTGGCCATAGCCATCACGTGTGGCTGCCATTCTGGTCATGCTTCCACCTCTCCAAGTTCGATCATGGCTTGATGGAATTGCTCCTCATTTGGAGCAGCACCGTGGAAGGCGGGATTGTTCTCCATGTAGGATATACCACCACCCTTGATGGTGTGGGCAATCAAAATTGAGGGACCATTGGAGTTATCCTCTGATTCAAGGAAATCTAACCCTTCCATGATTTCAGTCATGTCATGTCCATCAATTTCTTTGACGTTCCATCCAAATGAGCGCCATTTCGCAGGGATGTCGAACATTCGCATTTGCTCTTCACAGAAGTCGTCGTTCTGAATCCGGTTCCTGTCAAGAATAACCTTGAGGTTGCCCAATTCATGGTGGGCGGCAGCCATTGCAGCCTCCCAAACACTTCCTTCTTGCATTTCTCCATCACCGATCATCACAAAAGCACGACGGGAGCTTTGGTCAAGCCGTGCTGCCATGGCACATCCCATGCCGAATGAGAGTCCCATGCCGAGCGAGCCCGCAGAAAAGTCAACGCCAGGGCACCACTTCATGTCGACATGGCCTTGACAAACTCCGCCCAAGACACGATAGGATTTGAGATCCTCATGACTGATGAAACCCATTTCGGCAAGCACGGCATACATGCCTGGTGAGGCGTGTCCTTTCGATAGAATAAATCGGTCACGGTCAGACCATTCAGGTTCGTTGGGGCGTACACGCATCCGTGTTGAGTACAATGCTGCGAGGAGATCAATTTCTGACAGTGAACCACCAGGATGTCCAGCTTGTGCACGATAGACCATCTTTACAATCTCGACCCTGCACTTTCGTGCCATTTCTTCAACTTCGGCGATGCTTGTGGACATATTCTCCCCTGTTATCCGGTTGCCTTCACGGACGACCTTTGATGCTTGTGCATCTTACTGTTGAGGAAAAATTCTCAGTTTTGGCTCGGTGGAATGAACGCATTCTTGAATTTCTTCAGTACATCCATAGCAACAACCACTGCGTCACTAAGTAAATTATTGCCCTTTGGCAATGCTCGTGTTGCGAGCCAAACAAATACGGCCACAAACCATCCAAAGAACACAAGGGAAAGGATATTGTTTAGCGTGACGACACCGAATATTTCTGGCAGATTGATATCTAACACAATTAAAACGGCAATGAGAACGCCAAGAATGGACTCACCGGCAATGAATCCAGCACCGATCAGGACTCCTCTGTTTTCGACTTCTTTCGCAGCGCTCATAGCTTCCTTGGATGGGAGAACATCCAAACGACCATCAACACGATAGTGTGCTGTTCGTAGTGCAAAGTAGGAGATGATTCCACCGAGCATAATAGGCACTGAAAGGCCGAGCGGAAGGTAGATGCCAATAGCCACAGACATGACTGGCATTTTGAGATAAATCAAAACAATGGCAATCATTGCTCCAAGTGTCACCATTGGGAGGTTTAGATTCCCAACAAACGCGCCTTGAATAATTGCCCCAATCAATTCTGCTTGCGGTGCAAACAGAGCGTTGGAACAGTCGTATTGATCGGCTACTGGTAAGTTGAGATTCGTATTGGCACATGCAGTTTTTGAAATCTGAAATGCATCGTGCAGGAGGGCTAATGTCGGTCCGATGACAATTGCACCTGTGATCACACCAATGATCTCTGCAATTTGTTGCCGCCAAGGTGTAGCACCAACCATATGTCCGGTCTTCAAATCTTGCATAACGTCTCCGGCAATCGCAGCAGACGACGCTACAACAGCAGCAATGAGCAGTGTGGCGAGCATCAATTCTTCTCGGCCTAGGCCAAGAAGTAAGTCACCAACAATCCAAACGAGCGCTACCGTGAACAATAATGTTGCAATGGTCATGCCCGATACCGGTGAGTTCGATGATCCAACCACACCGGCAATGTAGCCTGCAACCGCTGCGAAAAAGAAGGCGACGACAGCCAAGAACAGTGCACCAGCGAGTGCCAATCCCAGAGAACCTGTTGACCACCAATAGAAAAGGAAAGTGAAGATTACGAGGACCCCGCAAAACATGATGACCTTATCGAGCGGCAAATCAATCTCAGTTCGTAATTGTTCAGCGTCACCATCTTCAGTCTTGATCAAGGCCTTCGAAAGTCCTGTAATGATGGTTTTTCGCATTGACCACAGGGTGTAGACGCCACCAACCACCATCGCACCAACACCGACATAACGTATCTGAGATGCCCAGATGTCATAGAAACCATCAACCAATGTTTCGGAGTTTGGCCAACCATGGATCAACCCATACATTGGAACAAGCAAACCAAAACCAATAACGCCTCCTAGGAAAATGTAGGAGGCAATTCGAATACCAACAATGTAGCCAACAGATAGTAAGGCAATCGAGAGATCCATACCAGCATAGAGCCGAGTGCCAAGGAAGCCTACCGCCGACTCCACTGTGTGGTGAGTAACGTGGAATCCTTTGACCATGAGCCCGTAAATAGCACCAATGCCGAGAGCGTAGACGATTGCAAGCGCACCCTCACCACCTTCCTCTCCAGCCACAAGGACTTCCCTACAAGCAACACCTTCGGGATAGGGTAGCGCTTCTTCCACAATGAATAATCTTCGAAGTGCAATTGTGAACATGGTCCCTAACAATCCACCTAACGTGGCAATAGCTAGGGTGTCAAACCACTGTATGTCGTCCCACAACCCAATAACAAGCATTGCAGGGACTGTAAATATAACGCCAGCAGCTAGTGATTCACCTGCGCTTGCCATTGTTTGCACAGCGTTGTTTTCAAGAATGCTTACGTCTTTGAAAAGGGAACGAAGTATAATCATTGACATTACAGCGGCAGGAATACTTGCAGAAACTGTCATACCGGCGTAGAGGCCCAAATAGGCATTCGCTGCAGTCATCAATATGCCGAGTAAAATACCGACTATGATTACGCGGAGCGTGAGTTCATGTGGCGATTCTGATGCCGGAATATACGGCTGATGTTCCCCGCTCATCGCCCCAGCCACAGAGAACAGGTTGTTCAACACATCGCCCTAGAATCAAGGGCATTCCACCATTATTATCATAAGGCCTCCATAGAACCCATAGATGAGAGTACCAACTCTCATGGGTGGTTTTTTTTGATGAGCAATGCATGGCACGACATTAGTCCAGAAGAAACTTTTTCGAAACTTGAGACCCAACCGGAAGGCCTTAGTGAACACGAAGTGCTCATCCGTCGAGAGAAGTACGGGGAAAATAAGTTACAAGAACCAGATAAAACACCAGCATTGCTACGATTCCTCTCACAATACAATGATCCACTCAATTATCTCTTGATCGGTGCGGCACTCATTGCGCTTGCTATCAATCCCGAACACCCAGGGGATGCTATCTTCATTTTCCTTGTGTTGACGGCAAATGCGACATTCGGTTTCTGGCAAGAAGGACAGGCTGAACAAGCGATGGATGCTCTGAAACAGATGGCGGTATCAAGTTGCATAGTCGTGCGTGATGGTGTTGAGCAGGAAGTTTCCACACCCTTATTGGTTCCAGGAGACGTTGTCAAACTGGAAGAAGGTATCAATGTTCCAGCAGATGTAAGGATTGTAGAATCATACCAGTGTAAAGTCGATGAGTCCTCACTCACAGGTGAATCCGATAGCATTAGCAAGACAACAGCGGCTCTTCCAGCTGAAGCCTTGCTCGCAGATCGCAATAACATGGCCTATATGGGGACCAGCATCGCAACAGGCAGAGCTATTGGGATCGTTGTGAACATTGGCATGAATACGGAACTTGGCCGAATTGCAAGTGACATTGTAGGGTCAGAATCACCCAAAACACCTCTCGAGCACAAACTTGAGTCCCTCGGTAAGTTCCTTGGTTTCATAGCACTTATTGTTGCGGTACTTTTGGTGTCGATTGAACTCATCATCGCTCTTGGAGATCCTACCGCCAATCTTAGGGATGTGGCGATTGAGCAATTCATTGTCGCCATTGCAATATTTGTTGCCATTGTCCCAGAAGGATTACCCATTATTCTGGTGATTACACTCGCTCTTGGTATGCGCAACATGGCCCAACACAAAGCGATTATTCGTCGTATGAAGGCCGTTGAAACCCTCGGTTCCACAACAGTAATCTGCTCAGATAAAACAGGAACACTCACGAAAAATCAAATGACAGCTCGACAGTTAACGACAACAGAAGGGACATTCACCATTTCTGGTGAAGGGTTCAAACCTTCTGGAGATCTCTCCTACAACGGCACTGTGGTTACCAATGATGAGTTGTCAACGTTTCAAAGCGATTTGGCATTCCGACTCTCTGCTGCCTGTTTGAGTTTGTGCCATAATTCTCAAATTTCTAAAGTCGATGGGCAATGGCAGGCCTTAGGAGACCCAACAGATTCTGCATGTGCTGTACTTGGCTGGAAGATCAACGGAGATGTGAAGAAATTCGCACAACGACATTCGAGGCTTCATGAATTCTTCTTTGACACAACCCGAAAAAGAATGTCCGTCATTCATGACTATGAAGGCGAGCGCTGGGTCTTCTCTAAGGGTGGTGCAGGCGGTTATGTCACACTGGTCGATTGGAAAATCAAAGACGGAGAAATTGTTCCTATCGAACAAACAGACTTTGATTTGGCTTCGGAAGCCAATAAAGAAATGGCAGGTCAAGCGATGCGAGTTATCGCTCTCTGTGCACGCCGGCTTGATGATGATGAGGACATTTACGATCTGAAAACAGTCGAATCAAGTTTCATTTTCTTGGGACTTGTTGGCATTATGGATCCACCTCGTGCTGAAGTCAAGGACGCCATAGAATTGTGCCAGCGAGCAGGCATACGTGTCAAGATGATCACTGGTGATCAACAATATACTGCAGAAGCAATAGGGAGAGAACTCAACATAACAGAAGGAGGTATCGCTCCAGTTCACGGCGGAGCCTTGTCTTCTTTTGACGATGAGCAAATGGCAGAAGCATCGTCTCAAGCATCCATCTTCTCGAGGGTCACACCTGAACAGAAAATGCGCATTGTTTCCTCTCTACAAGATCAGGGCGAAATTGTTGCTATGACTGGTGATGGTGTGAATGATGCACCTGCTCTATCACGCGCCAATATCGGAATTGCTATGGGGATTGCGGGTACAGATGTAGCAAAAGATGCCGCGGACATGGTGCTTCAAGATGATAATTTTGCTAATATCGTCCATGCGGTGGAGGAAGGCCGGAAAATCTACCAAAACATTCGCAACTTTGTGAGGTACCAAGTATCAACCAACGTTGCAGCTGTGGCTTTGATTATCATCTCTACACTGATGTTTGGCTGGAAGTTGCCATTGACGGCAACTCAAATCCTTGTGATTAACATCCTCATGGATGGACCACCCGCCGTTGCTTTAGGCGTGGAAAAGAAACATGGAGATGTTATGAATCAGCCCCCGCGACCTGTGAATGAAGGCCTTCCAAGTTCGCAAGACATCGCCCTTATTTTCTTCTTAGGTGCAGTCATGGTCACTGGAACCCTATTGGTATTCTTCCTTGCAGGTGGTGGAGTTTGGGAAAAGGGAGATTCATGTAATTTGCATCCGTTAGAAGACCCTGCAAATGCTCCGTTTGATGTGGAACTCTGTGAACAAGGCGATGAAGTGGCGCTTGCACAATCACACGACTACAAGAATGACTTGTTTGATCACGCACAGACCATGACCTTTGGTGTGTTCATTGTGTATCAACTGTTCAATGTCATGAATTGTAGAAGCAATCGTGAAAGTGCGTTTAAACTCGGTCTGTTCTCAAATAAGTGGATCAACTATGCATTCCTTCTATCGCTTGGTTTGCTGTTGTTCTTTGTACAATTTGCCGAAGCCACCATTCCATTTACTTCCATCGCCATTGGTTCGCTCATGACAACAACACCCCTTAATTCCACAGATTGGGCGATCATATTCGCTGTGGCTGCTTCTGTGTTTGTCATTGAAGAGTTCCGTAAATTCATCGTCAACTCAAAGTTCTTCATGCCAGGAAACTAACGTGAATTGTGTCACGGGGATAACCACATCTTCAAGAACACAACACGTGAGGAATAGGCATGTCAGTGTGGACTTCGTCAAGAAGCGAGGCTGGCTGTTCCCCGGACTGGCAGTCGACTCTAGCCCGCAACCTGGCCTCCACCGAAGAGTGGAGTCCCTCTCTCCACCCTATCGTCAAGAAATTAGCGATTGGCCAACCGCTCAACGTTGCTGACGGACTGCTTCTCTACAATCACGCAGATTTGAACGAAGTTGGAAGCCTCGCTCATCATGTACGAACGGCTAGATTCGACAATATGGCATTTTTCAACAGCAATGTTCACGTGAACCAAACAAATGTTTGCGTTCTGGCGTGCAAGTTCTGTGCCTTTAGGAGAAGCAAGAAAGCTAAGGACGCCTATGCGCTAGACATCGAAGCCTACATTGAAGACTTGGGTCAATATTCCGACCACGTTGATGAAGTCCATTCCGTGGGAGGCTTGCACCCTGATTGGGGTGTAGAGCACTATGAAGAACTATTCAAAGCCACAAGAGAAACCTACCCTCACATCACCATCAAAGCCTTGACTGCTGTCGAAATAAAACACCTTTCACTTGTATCAGATATGAGTTATGAGGAAACATTGACACGACTCAAGAATGCAGGGCTTGGTTCCCTTCCCGGTGGTGGGGCAGAGATTCTCGATGATGAGGTCCGCGCCGTCATTTGCAACGGCAAGGAAAGTTCCGAAGAATACCTACAGATTCATCGCATTGCTCACAAGGTCGGCCTTTCAACCAATTGCACAATGTTGTTTGGCACGATAGAAACCTTAGAGCAACGTCTCAACCACATGGTTTCGTTGAGAGAATTAGCACGCGAAACTCGTGGTTTCCAATGTTTTGTCCCATATCCATATCTTCCTGACAACAGCCGTCTCCCAGAAGCTCAATTAGCCACAGGTAGTGAAATATTGAGAACGATTGCTATCTCCCGCTTGATGCTGGACACGATTCCCCACATCAAGGCTTATCGAATGAACATCGGTGATGAGTTGGCGGAATTAGCTCTTCAATTTGGTGCAGATGATATTGATGGAACGGTCCAAAAAGAGTCAATCATGCATCTAGCCGGGTCAACCACACCGCTGGAACACGATCGTTTCCAACTTTCTAGGTTGATTAAAGACGCTGGCTGCGTTCCAATTCAGAGAAACACAACCTATGAACGGTTCGAGGTCTATCAGGCTCCGGTGCCAAAAAGAATTCGTCGGCTCAATGTGGTCCAAAACTGAGGTCACTGCATGACAACAACTCAGCAGCAATGGAAAAGCGTCATTGGCCGAGTGGCATTTTTGAATTGCGATCCTCTGTTCCATGGTTTAGATTCGAAATGGGATGTCCTTCCTGCCCCTCCATCGTGGCTTACTGGCCATTTGCTCCGTCGTGATTGTGTGCTCGCACCGATTCCTGCTGCAGACTATGCAAGAAACGCTGACGACCTCGTTCTTGTCCCGGAGATTGGCATTTGCAGTAAGGGCGAGGTTGGAAGTGTCTTGGTGTTTGGACAACAACCCATTAACAACATGAAAACTATTGCCCTACCAACAGATTCAATGACCTCTGTAGCACTTCTGAAGTATATTCTGAAAAAAGAACACCTTGATCCTGAAACAGAAGTCATGGGTCCAGATTTGAAAACAATGCTTGACCGGTGTGACGGTGCTTTATTGATTGGCGACAGGGCACTTGAAGGAGCCAAGGAGCACCCAGAACTCGTTCAAATGGATTTAGGCCAAGCTTGGCTTAATCGTACAACGAAACCAATGGTGTTTGGTGTATTTGCCGCACGCAAAGATACACCAATCGAAGATGTTCAGGCAGCACAGCAGGCGTTATTGGCCCGATTACACCATTTCGAGACCGACCCTAAAGAGCGACAATCTGTCATCGAATGGTCGATGTCTCGTTCTGATTTAGGATACGACCGACTAAACAGGTACTTTGGCGAAGTGTTCAACCGTCTCGATGAAGAGCACAAAGAAGGACTCGAGCAGTTTCTCGTCGAGGCATGTGGGTTGTCAGAAGGCTCAACGTTCGCCTGGTGAGTCATCATCGACCTTGTCGGATTTGGTCACAACTCTACGAGTTTTACGTACTGGTGATTTTGAAACTGCTTTTTTCCGCGTGGTCTTCTTTGGAGCGATAACTTCGCCTCCACCATCCAGTCGTTTTCTTTTTACAGCTGTAATTGGTCCGTCTTTCTTTGTTGGAGTCTTTCGTGTGCGCCTGCGTGCAACTGGCCGTGGTGCTTGTGATGAGTCCTTACCCACTGTAGCATCGAGCCTAGGTTTGGAAACGGTTTCTAAGGATTCTTCCACCATTTCCATAATGTAATTTTCATCGACTGTATCTTCGTCGGTGATCTCTATTTGTTCTTCTATTTGTTCTTCAACGTTCAAATCGTTGGTATCTCCGTCTGATTCTTCATCGAATATATCGAGGTCCATACCTAGCGAGTTTTTTGTTCGTAATGCCCCAATCCCAACGGCTAGGAACAAAGCTAGGACTGGTAAAATCAATATTGGGTAATCAAAAAAGATCCCTAATACAGTCATCGGCAGAGGTTTCTTTTCTTCGACTTCTGGTACCAATTGAAGGTCTAGAGCGCCATCCACATTCCACCACAATACCCAAGGTTCTTGCTCTGCGTTTTTGGCATTGATACTCATGGCTATTGGGTGCATCTCAGCAAGGTTTGCTAGTGAAGCATCTGTGGCAACAGTCTGTTCGGCAACAGAAACCACCATCGGATAGGATGGTGGCGAAGATAAATTGAATGTGATAATATATTCAAATCCAATATGGCTCTTAAAATCATTTTGCG
>VMHT01223348.1_pt1 | contig 10832 bp, 8 predicted proteins | sample 4693611 | NCBI WGS metagenome assembly VMHT01 (sample SAMN12280063, study PRJNA550983) | marine metagenome | isolation source: seawater sampled from same location over 5 years 0.02-0.2 micron viral filtrate | place: USA: collected off the coast of southern California halfway between the port... ... | reverse complement strand
TTCATAAAATAGGCTATAATAGTACCTATAATCGTGAGATAGGCAACTATAGCTGGGGTTTTTCCTTCTTCGGCCACTGTTTTCATAGCTGGTTTTCTATGTTGTAAAGGTATTAAATTTATAGCGAAATTTATAAACCGAAATCCCCCGCTTTGGTAATAATTCCTAAAGCTTTTCCCTGAAGTGAAGAGTTTTTGAAAATACTGTTCTTAGAAGTTGAAAAAATATGAGCTTCGGTGAATTCATATTTTTCTTTCGGAATAAATAGGGTTAGATCTGCTGCATTGCCTTCTTTAATTTCTATATCTTCCAGGCCAAAACGTGGCTTTCCTTTTGTTAATAGTTCAATCACTTCTTCCGTAGAAAAAATAGTACTTAAAGCGCCAAATGCCGATTCTAAACCAATAGTCCCATATAAAGCATTATCAAACTCCACTTTTTTGTGTTCGGTATCAATTGGAGTGTGATCGCTGGTTAGCATATCTATTGTACCGTCTTTTATTCCCTTTATTAAGGCTTTTATATCTTCTTTAGTTCTTAGCGGTGGCAAAACTTTAGCATTAGTATCAAAGTCTTGCAAGAGTTCATCAGTAAAGATTAGATTATGAATGGCTACACTACAACTAACATCCAAACCTTTCTTTTTGGCTTCCTTAATTAGCGCTACAGATTTTTTAGTTGAAATTGTAGGAATATGTAATTTTCCGCCGGTATATTCCAATAAATAAAGGTCTCGTGCTATTTGTAATTCTTCTGCGAGATTAGGAATTCCTTTTAAACCCAGGGAGGTACTGCTTTGTTCTTCGTTTACCATTCCTTTTCCGGCAATGCGGTCTTCCTGCGGAAATGACTGCACTAAAGCATCAAAATTTTGAGCATATTGAAGGGCAATTTTCAGTAGATTAGGATTTTTAATCGCTCTTTTATAATCTCCAAAAGCTACGGCACCGCCTTGTTTCATATCATATAGTTCGGCTAGATCTACACCTTCACCTTTAACAGTTAAAGCCCCGATGGGAAATAATTTAACCGGGTGATGCGCTGCCTTAGATTTAACCGAAGTAATCGCACCATTATTATCAATTATAGGGTAGGTATTAGGATTTAAGGCAATGCCGGTAAAACCACTTCTAGCGGCTGTATCTAGTCCGTTTGCCATGGTTTCGCGCTCTTCAAAACCGGGTTCTCCAAAACTTACACTACTATCAAACCACCCCCTGGAAATATGAAGATTTTCTTCCTGGATCACCTTATCGGCTGCCGTAGAAATGTCTTTTGCAATCTCTTTTATAATCCCGTTTTCAATTAAAACATCCAGCGTTTTATTATTGTAAATCGATTGTTTATCAATGATTGTGGCCGATTTTAAAAGTAGTTTCATTTCTTTATAAATTTAATCCCAATTTGGGAATTTATTACAGGCTTATAATCATTTTCCTGTATATTTTTTGAGTCCAATATCGTGCTGATTTCACTTAAGAAACCTTAAGAGTAGCATCTCTACAATTAGAAATAACAATGCAAAAATAACAAAGCTTTTCCAAAGCTCGTGGCTTTGGCTGGCTACTTTTAGTTCATTAAAATAAGCACCTACATTTTGATGAATTTTTATGTTTTCTGTTTCTTCTGGGATGTTATACTCAAGTTCACTCTCGCTTCTGGGAGAATTAAAACTCAGGTAAGTCTGTTTCTCGCCCCTATATTCTAAAGAATAATTTCCTGACGGAATTTCGAGTGAATTCGTATTAATTTCTACATTATCACCAAGAGATCGTTGCTGCGGAATAAAATCTTCGGTTTCTGAAACTATATGAACTACTTCGTCTTGTTGGGTTTGAAGCGGAATTTTAATTTCGATGTCTTTTCCCGTTTCGTAATATAGGTCTGGGCTTTTTAAAGCGCTAAGCCCTACATTATAAAATACAGGAACTATAAGTGGGGAATTTCTGAAATTAGAATTTTCATTATTCAGCGGTGCCGAGAATAGAAAAACTCCACTTCCTTCCGCTAGAAAACCTGAATTATTCTCAAAAGAAATTACGTTATTTCCATTTTGGATTTCATAATAAGTCTGCACTTTGGGATAATCGAAATTTTCAACTTTTTCCTTGAAAACACCAGCGAGTAAAGGATGATCAAAAGCAAGTTCGGTAATTAGGGTTTCTTTGTTTTTGAATCCAGAATATAAAGGAGCATTTAGCTTAATAAGGAAGTTATTGTAAGAATTGAGATCACTATTTCCTGGCGGAATTATTACCAGCGGCACTGCCTTACTATGAAGGTTTGCTAAGTTGGTTTTTAAAGCTCCCGACACCGATTCCAATTCATTTAGAATTACAAGATCGGCAGTATTTAGTTTATTAAAATCGAGCTGATCTATTTCAAATACTTCTGTATTAAATTCGGGAGGAGTAAGAATACGATTTAAGAATGTAGCATCTGTATTTGCAGTTATAACTATTACCTGGGCAGGGTTTGGTTTATTAAAGCTAAAAAAGAATGTATTGTCGTATTCCAGAGAAGCATCTTCAATTTTTATCATTCCATCTTCAATTTCGTCGGCATTAATTTTAAAACCGGCTTGCGCGCTTTCATTTTCCTGATAACTCACCGCAGTTTTTGCCAAAAGATCTTCCACGTTATAAACTGATACACTTATGCTTTCTGAATAAGCAGAGGACCTGCTAAGCAACACCTGAAAATTAATTTCATTAGCTTCCCGATTGCTAATAAACATGGAATCTATACTTATATTCTGAGTGTTTTCGGGAACCAGGGGAATAAAATGATAGTTAGCAGGAGAGTCTATTGATGTATCTAAATTTAAATTTTGCTGAAAATCGGAAATAAAAATAAAGTCTTTTTCTTCAGTAGAAGGCCTTAATAGCTGATTAGCTTTTAGTTTTAGGGTATTGAAATTTAAAGGATTTTCGGCAAAACCAAGATTTTGAAGTTCTGCAGTTAATTCTTGCGCAGAAAGATTTCTAAATTCATCATTATGCGTAAATAGACTTATTTCTTCATTTTCAGGAAGGTTTTTAATCAAATCCTGAATAGCAGCTGCGAGAAGCTCGCCATTTTGGCCTGTGGCTTGCATACTATAAGAATTATCTAGAAAAACGACTTTTTCGCTCGAGGCAGCTTCTGGATCTTCTGCGGGGAAATAGGGCTGGGCAAAAGCAAGGATCAAAAATGCAAGCATAAGCATTCTTGTAGTTAATATCAGCCATTTCTTTAATCGAGAGCTTTTTCGGGTTTGGCGGATAACTTTTTTCAGAAACTTTACATTGGTAAAATCCTCTTTTTGAAATCGGCGGAGTTGAAATAAATGAACAGCCAGTGGGATGATTAGTAAAAACAGGGCATAAAGAAGTTCCGGCTGTTTAAATTCCATAAAGCTTTAAAAAGTTTATCAAATATAGGAAATGGAATTTAAGCTAAGGGCGTTTAATTTTGAATTTAAAAGTGCTGCCTTCGCCTATTTCAGAAATTACATCTATAGAACCCTGCATTTGTTCTATATGCTTCTTAACTGTTGCGAGGCCAATGCCACTGCCATGATTTCCGTTCCTATCTTGTGCATCTAAGGTTGTAAAGAGTTTAAAGATTTTATCAATATCTTCTTTTTTTATTCCATTCCCGTTATCGCTTACAGCAAAACAGTAATAGGAATCTGTAGTTCTAAAAGTGATATCTACTTTTCGCTGGTTTTTATTATTGTATTTTAAAGCGTTACTAATCAAATTCATAAAAACCTGGCTGAGTGCAGCTTTGTTTACCTTTTTTAAATGCCCTTTATCAGGATATGTAATTTGTACATTTTCTTCTAAGCTATATAGATCAGTGATTTTTTTGAGTAGCGTAGGGAGGTGCACGTCTTCAAAATCTTTTTCCAGAATATGATCACTACGGTAAAATTTTAAAATTCCGTCTACATAATTACGCAGGGAATATGATGACTCCACTAGAAAATCGAGATACTGCCTGCTTTGCTCATCCAGTTTTTCTTTGTTTTCGTCTTTGAGTAATTCGGTTAAAGAAATGATATTGGCTAAAGGCGATTTGATATCGTGCGAAACCAGGCTGGCAAATTTCTCTAATTCTTTATATTTCTGCTTTAATTTTCGCTGAACGTGTTGAAGTTTAGTTTTTTGTTTTCTAGCCTCGAAAAGGTTCATGCATTGATTGGCTAAAGCCAGTAATGACTTTTTCTGTTCTTCATCTAAATTTATAATTTTTGTATCGAAAATGCTGAAGACCGCTATGGCGTGGCCATTTGCGTTTAATAAGGGCACACCGGCATAAAATTGATAATTGCATCGATAAACTCCTTTAGCCTGCTCATAGAATTCGGGATGATCTTTACTGTTAATGCTAAAAATTTCTTTTCCTGCCCAGATACTTTGTTCGCAAAAAGAGTTTTTTCTTGAGATTTCGTCTTGCTCTACGCCGTAAACAGATTTATACCAGATCTTATTTTTACCTATTATACTAATCTTAGCAACAGGAACCTGGCAAATTTTTGCCGCCAGATAGGTAAGCTGATCATAATCTTTGTCTTCTCCAGAATTAAAAATTGCATATTCTGCAAGAGCTGCCCGGCGTAATTTTTCTTTTGAAGAAATATATTTTTGCTGCATACCTTTTGCCAGTTTAGCTTTAAATTAAAAAGTAGGTTCTTAAAGTTTTCTTCTAATCGAGAAATTAAAACGAGTGCCTTTACCTACTTCAGACGTCATTTTTAGGTTGCCCCCCAAATTGCTTACCAGTCTTTTTACGGTAGATAGACCTATACCATTGCCTTTATTTCCAGAGCGGTCACTTTTTGCTACAACAGTAAATAATTTAAAAATATCGTTTTCTTTTTCTTTGGGAATACCTATCCCGTTATCCTTTACGCTGAAATAATAAAAATCAGGGGTTTGAGAAAATTCGATATCGATTTTAATTTTTGGTTTGTCGTTATATTTGAGGCTATTACCTAACAAGTTTAAAAAAATCTGTTCCAGTGCAGCCCGGTTAGAGCTGATTATAATATTTTCTTCCGGAAGATTTATAATGCAATCTTCTGTGATATTTAGAAGGTCTATAATCTCTTCCAGTAAATGATTAACATCGAACTCTTCATTGTTAGAAGCAGCAATACTATCGCTTTCATAATGATCAAGAATACCATTAATATAGCCGCTAAGCCTTAATCCGGCTTGTTTGAGGTTTTTTAAGTAAGATAAACCTTCTTCTCCTAATTTCTCTCCAAACTTTGCCTTAAGAATATCGGCGGTGATAATCATATTTGCCAGGGGCATTTTCATATCGTGAGAAACCACACCGGCAAAATCCTTAAGCATGGCGTTGTGGTCGTTCAGTTCCTTTTTTACGTTCTCCAGGTAATCGTTTTTCCGGTTTAATTCTAAGAGAATCTCCACTTGTTTGGCAAGAGATTTCAGGGCTTTTCTTTGATCTTGATCTAGTTTGTTTGGTTTGGTATCAATTACGCAAAGCGTGCCCAGAGCCATTTTATTAACGTCTTTTAAAGGCATTCCGGCGTAATATAGAACAGGATCATTTTCGGAGAGCACAAAGGGATTGTCTTCAAAACGCTTGTCCAGCCTGGTATCTTGTACTTCCATTAACTCTTCCGGATTTAGGATAGCGTGACTGCAAAAAGAAATGTCACGATCTGAGGTGCAGAGATCGGTGCCATATTTAGATTTAAACCATTGCTCGTGCTCGCCAACCAAAGAAATTAAGGAAACCGGTGTCTTGCAAATAAAGGAAGCTAACTGGGTAATATTATCGAATTCTTCCTGGGTAGGAGTATATAAAATGTTAGCATCCTGAAGCGCTTTCAGTCGTTGACTTTCGTTTTCTGGAATCGCAGTACGTAACATATAATGTAAAATTGAATTAAATCAAATTTAACAAAATTACCGGACGATGTTAAATTTTTACTAATATTTTTCAAAAACTCCCAGGCCAAATAAAGCGAAGTCATATTTCACGGGATCGGAAGCATCAAGTTTTCTTAACGAAGTATCCAATTCGGCTAAAGCTTTTGCATCGTTAGCTTTTCTTTTTAAAAGTTTTAATTTTCTTGCCACGTTTCCCGAATGCACGTCTAAAGGGCAACTCAATTGAGATGCATCGAGTTTTTCCCATAATCCAAAATCTACCCCGGTCTTATCATTTCTTACCATCCATCGTAGATACATGTTAATTCGCTTGGCTGCGGAGTTCTTAAGGGGATCACTCACATGTTTTTGCGTTCTGGCCGGATGAGGAATTTCAAAAAAAACCTTTTTGAATTCATGAATAGCCGGTTGTAAGGATTTTTTTTCAGCATTTTCAGTGAAGACATTTTCAATACCGCCGTGGTTTGTATAGATATTCTTTAAAGCTGAAATAAAATAAATAAGATCTGTTTCATTAAAAGTACGATGCACAAAACCAGATAGATTTTCAAGATCGCTTTCTGAATGATTCAAAATAAAATCGTGCGGACTGCGGTCCAGCATTTCCACTAAACGATTAGCATTTTTAAGAATGCTTTTTCGGTTTCCCCAGGCAATGGTTGCGGTAAGAAACCCGGCAATTTCAATATCTTCTTTTTTACTGAATTGATGCGGAATTTGCACCGGGTCGGTAGCTATAAATTCAGGAGTATTGTATTGTTCGGCTTTGAAATCGAGAAAAGATTTGAGTTCACTTTTTTTCAAACTGGTTAAATTTCCTTTTTATCAATAATTTTTCCGTCCTGCATCGTAATTTTCCTATCGGCCATATCAGCAAGTTCCTCGTTATGGGTTACAATGACGAAAGTTTGTTCAAACTCATCCCTAAGCTTAAAAAATAACTGGTGAAGATTTTCGGCAGATTCGCTATCTAAATTTCCCGATGGCTCATCGGCAAAAATCACCGCGGGGTTATTTATAAGGGCTCTGGCCACAGCAATACGTTGCTGCTCGCCACCACTAAGTTCCCCGGGTTTATGGTTGGCCCTGTTTTTAAGTCCTAAAAAACCCAAAAGTTCCTTGGCGCGTTCTTCAGCTTTTTCTTTTGGAGTATTATGAATATAAGCCGGAATACAAATATTCTCCAGTGCCGTAAATTCAGGTAACAACTGGTGAAACTGGAAAATAAAACCAATATTCTTATTTCTGAACTTAGATAATTCTTTTGAAGAAAGCCCGTAAATATCGGTGTCGTTTATTTGTAGGGAAGATTCCTTATTTTTCTCGGGTTTATCTAAAGTTCCTAAAATTTGAAGTAGAGTGGTTTTCCCAGCTCCAGAAGCTCCCACAATAGAAACGATTTCGCTTTTTTTAATATGAAGATCAAGACCTTTTAGAACGTGAAGGTCTCCGTAGTATTTATGAATATTTTTAGCTGAAATCATTTCTTCTATTTAGGCCCGGAAAATTAGCCAAATTAAGGAAAACCCCCAAGCTAAGAATTGAATATGTTTTTAACCCGGTTATAATCTATGTAATATACAATACGCAGGCTAATATTATGTCTTGCCGGCCTGGCGAAAAGATTATCCATACTTTGCTGAAAGTCAAGATCACTCAATTCATCCTGGTTAAAAATTGAATTTCTATATAGTAAAATGGCTTCACTGCCGGGTGCAAATTGCCAGCGATAACTTAGATCAAGATTCCAAATATTAAAATTAGCATCGGGATTATAATTCTCTTCAGGATTATAATTTACAGCCGATAAACTACCGTCTTTATTTAATTTTGAAAATTTATCTTCTTCAAATTGAGCAACGGACCAAAAATTACGAAAGCTTAAGTTTAAACCCTGCCGTGTGGTAAAATTATAATTTGCCTGTAGCGAGTTTTCAAAACTTCTCATATCTCTGTTGCCAAAAATAATATCGCGAGGTTGAAGTGTGACAAAACTGAGACGATTAATCTCATTGTCGTATTCAAAACCATAAATTACTAGGAATTTATTACTTATTCGAACCCTGGGCTTAAAGATAAAATTGAAACTTTCGCGCGAATTCTCACCAAAAACCTGGTAAGTAGAGCGAATATCTAAAGCTAATTTCTTTCTATAATCTGAAGAGATCCAGGCATTCCCGGTAATATTTGGCTGGTAAGTGACAAAAGTGTTCTCTCTGCGCGGTTCAAAAAAGTCTTTAAAAGCTGAATTCACTTCTGCAAAACCACCAAAAGCAAATCTATCCCTCGTCATTGCAAATATGCTTGCACCGCCGCCGGTGGCTACATTAATATCTGGCCGGTACCTGCGTTGATGATTGCCATACAATTCTATACTATACTGATTGAAAATTCCGCTGGGTTCAAAAATTTGATAGGAAGTGTTGAGGTAAAAGTTGTTGTAATTATTGGTGAAACTAATTCCAAGATCGTTAATGTCATAGGTTTCGTTGGCTAATTCGTGAGAAATGCCATACCTGAAATTGCCTTTAGTTCGGTTCAATGAAAATTCAGAAGCAAAGCCGGTTTCATTTTGTCCAGGTAAATTTACATTACTCATTTTTGCTTCTCCTGTTACATTAAAGGAATTCGATCTATTAAAAACATCAAATAGAAAGCCGGTTACATTACCATCTCTGAAATATCCCTCTCTTGTAACATTCGTATTTATTAAAGTAATAGAAGAGTTCTTATTAAAACGCTGATCCAGGACTAAAATATTATAATTAGCCAGTGGTTCGGTAACTTTCTCGCGATTATTACCGGTTATGGTGTCTCTAAAAATTGCATTAGTTTCAGCCGTAACCGCATTAAAAAAACCAACTCCAAGGCCGCGCTCTGTTCTTCCCGAAACTTTTAATGCATTTAGAAGATCTGTTCTTTCCGGGTTTTCAAGAATTTCTTCATTTTCAAACTTTTCACGTTGTGCGCTGTTAAATCCTATAGGTGTATTTCCAACCCGTCTGGAATAAAAGAGATCTCCTTTTGTAAAAAGCTCGGTTCCTTCAGTAAAAAAAGCACGATTTTCTCCAAAGATTTGTTCAAATGGGCCCAAGTTAAGTTCTACGTCATCGTAAGCAGTTTGACCAAAATCCGGAACCAAAGTCATATCTAAAGTAAAAGCTTTGCTAATCCCGTATTTCACATCTAAACCTGCATTGAAATTAGTCTCGGTTTCGCCATCAAATCTATCTACTTCAGCAGAAGTATAAGGATAGAAACTCAATCGGGTAGGAGGATTTATATTCTTTATTCCGCTAATTAAGCCTGTTTGCTGACTCATTTGCCCTACGGCTTTGTTTACATAATTCCAGGTGTAACTTTCATTTTTATGAGAAATTTGCCTTAAAAACTGAATTCCCCATTCCTGTTCTTTGCTCTCTGGAAATCGTAGCGCAGCATAGGGAATTCGCATCTCTGCGTACCAGCCATTTTGATCCTGGGAAACCGCTGCATCCCAAACAATATTAAAACCAAAATCTGTATTCTCACCGGTTATTTTTGCATCGGCACGGGTTCCAGCCGCTGTTACCGCAAACCTAATTTGATTTTCACCATCGTCGTAAGTATTAATATCTACCTGGAAATAATCACTTTGTTCCAGGTTATCTCTTTGTGTAAATTGCTTTACAATTTTTTCGGGATTTTTATCAATTAAAGTAGCGGCGATATATAGTGCATTATCATCATAAATCACTTTAACTGTAGTTTTATGAGTTTTAGGAATTGGATTGCCATCTCCGGGATAATACATTATAAAGTTATTGGCCACAGGCGCCTTATCCCAGGCCTGGTCATCTAACACTCCATCTATTATAGGAGCATTTTGCGTTGCTACGGCTGTATAATTTTTACGCTGAAGGCTGTCAATTTGAGCAAAAATTTGATGAGTAAAAATGAAGAAAATTGAAATAAACCAGAATTTCGAAAGCATTAATTGATGATTTGGGTAAAAATGAGCTCAAATATATTATAGTTCTCAATGGAGAACAAGCTATAATTTAAATTCAAGTTAAACTCGATGTTTTTGTTTATTAATACCTTAAATTTGCTAAACAAAATTAATCTATGAATTCAGAAAATTTAGAACTTGCAACTTTAGCAGGAGGTTGCTTTTGGTGCACAGAAGCAGTTTTTCAACGTTTAAAAGGAGTAGAAGAGGTGCTTTCAGGATTTACCGGGGGAAATATAAAAAATCCTGCTTATCGTGAAATAATTACCGGTAGAACCGGCCACGCAGAGGCTATTCAAATAAGGTTTAATCCTACAATTATAAGCTTTCAGGAATTATTATACGTCTTTTTTGCAACACACGATCCTACAACGCTAAATCGCCAACAGAATGATGTAGGCACTCAATATAGAAGTGCGGTATTTTATCATTCTGAAAAACAAAAGGAAATAGCTGAAGAAGTAATTCAGGAACTTGAAAATAAGGAAATTTTTCAGAATAAAATTGTTACCGAAATTAGTGCAGTAAAAGATTTTTATATTGCCGAAAAGGAACACCAGGATTTCTATAACCAGCATAGGCAGCAGCCGTATTGCCAGTTTATAATAGATCCTAAAATAAAGAAACTAACAGAAGTCTTTGCAGACAAATTGAAATAGAAAGATGGCTTACAAATTTAAAGAAGAGTATAATATTGAAGTCACCGATGGGCTTCAGGAAAATTACAGAAATATCCTTGAAGGAATAGGAGAGGATATTAGCCGTGAAGGCATAGAAAAAACACCCGAAAGAGCGGCTAAAGCCATGCAATTTTTAACGCAAGGCTATAAGATGGATGGTGAAACTATTCTAAAAGAAGCCATGTTCAGGGAAAGTTATGACGAAATGGTGGTGGTAAAAGACATTGAGTTATACTCGATGTGTGAACA
>VMHT01034490.1_pt1 | contig 10832 bp, 11 predicted proteins | sample 4693611 | NCBI WGS metagenome assembly VMHT01 (sample SAMN12280063, study PRJNA550983) | marine metagenome | isolation source: seawater sampled from same location over 5 years 0.02-0.2 micron viral filtrate | place: USA: collected off the coast of southern California halfway between the port... ... | reverse complement strand
CATTATCGTCTTCCTCCAGTTTGTATATCTAACCTAAAAGTTCCTAGTTTCCAACTGGTATCTACTGCTGTATTAGATATAGTAAGAGCTATAGCTCTACCTCTAGCACGTGTGTCTACTTTATCTGTTGTAGATGATACAGTAAAAGGACCTAACGATGAGCTTGCAGCTGTGTCGTTTGGATAATTTCTTAAATCTAATTGTACAATAGCGTTTCCTTGTTGTGCTATAAAGTCTGGTATAATTCTACTAACTCTCATTATGTTTTCTCCATCACCTCTAAGATCACCTAAGTTAGTTGCAGCTCCTCTAATAACTTTTTGTGTAATATCATAATCACCAGAAGTAATACTGGCTGGTATAGCTGTAGTCACTCCAAGTCTAACTTGGTTTACTCCTGTTTCATGTTCATAGTAATATGAAATTCCTTCAGTGTTACCAACTACATCAAAAGAACTATCTGTGCCTGCATCATATTGTGTTGCATGAGGTAATCCAAAAACAGAAGAATCTTGCCACGTAGTTCTAATAAATAAACTACTTGCATTAACAAACCATATAGGTCGTTTAGCAGTAGAATCTAAATAACTATATGTAACTGATTGTGTATTTACATTTGAATTATCTTCTGGATAAAACCAAGTAACTTCTCCAAATAAATTATTAATACCTGCATAAACAAATTGATTAGATGTTGTATTTAAACTGTCGTAAACATAATCTTCAACTAAACAATCCATTGATTCTAGTTTACCTGTGTACCTAAAAAATCCATTGTCGGACATCCAATATGCAGCGCCATCAACTTCAACAGCTGCATTCATTCCTATCAATCCACAGTTAGTTCCAACCTGTTCAAAAGCAAATGTAAAAGGAGTTCCAACAAATCTCATAGTAAACAAAGATGTATCAGTCCAAATGTATATTGCATTTCTACCAAGTTCAACTCCCATGATCCGTGATCCAGCGGCCAGTCTTTGTGTACCAGCACTATTCTCAGCTGTAGGTGTGTAATCATTAATGTTTTCTTGAGACGAAAATCTTATAAACATATCGTCTTGTGTAGCTTTATCACCTATGGTTGTTTCTGTTCCAAAAAATACTAAGTGACGATCGGGAGTAGATACTAACATATCACGTGACGCTGTTGGTGCACCTGCAATAATAGTTGCTCGTGTATTTGTAGCATTTGTTGCATCAGCATTCCATTCAAAACATTCTCCATTAAAAATTAAAGCAATAAGTGTACTTCCTAAATTATCTAATGCCCACATACCAGGTTCAGCAACAGTATCAGTATCAGCTGATGATTGACCCCAACCAGAAAAATTACTGTAGTCTGTAACGGTATCTCCTGAGCTGTGAGAAGCATTTGTTGTTCCTCTAACATTTCTAGTTATTCCAGTTAAAGTATTTGTTGTTGTATTTACTCCTGTGTAAGAAATTTCTTCTGTGCCTACTTGTATAAAATTAGTTCCTACTGTTGGAAAATTTAATACAGATGTTAAAACAATACTAGTTCCAGTTCCTCCGGTTCCTGCTGAGTTAGCAGATAGTGATCCATTTAAAGTTGTTGTTTGTGGACCTGTTGATGTTCCACCATATTGAGATATACCCCATCCAAAAACCCCAACTTGTTCCGCTGGACCTACATGATAATATTGAAAAAAAGTTATACTACCTGATGTTGTTGCACCAGATCCTGTTTCATTACTAGGCATTGTAATAGTTATAGTTGTTGTATTTGGTACGCTTGTTACCATAAATTTTTTATTAGCAAAATCTGTTGCAGTAAAATTAGAATTAGTAATTGCACTAAAGGTAGACGCTTCTCCAAATAAAATAATGTCTCCTTCCTGAAAACTATGATTAGTTCCAAATGTAAGTGTTACAGTTGGTGATCCATTAGTCGTGCTAAACGCACTTGTAATAGCTGTACCGGATGGATTAACTAAAGGATGAATATCATAAAAAACTTCTCCAGAGTATGCATATAAAATTCTATTAGTTCCAACAATAGCGTATTTAATACCTGCTTTGTTAACCATGTGATGCAAACCTCTAGCTGCGCCGGTTAACTTACTGTCTCCTAATTGAGACCAACCACCTATTTTTTCAGGTGTACCATATCTAAAACGTACATTTTCACCGCCTGTCCACTGTGACTCAGCGCCTGTGGATGTAACCTGTTTGTTGAATCCGGGTAAAAATCCTAATTTTTGTAGCATAATAGCTTTATATCTACATTATTATATATTTCAAGGTTAGAATATTTATCAATAACTTTTTAAAAAGCTCTATTTAATTTTATTTTGATAGATTTCGTGTTGTAAAAAATCAATATAGCTGGGTAATTTTCTACAAACTATATCCCAATATTTTTTTCTTTTTCTTAAATTCTCACTTGCATCTTTCCATTGTTTTTTAAATTTTTCATAAGACTGTTGGTTGTGATATAATACTGATGGTAAATCAGTCGGCCCCCAATTCATACCAGCAGCTATGCAATGTAGTCCTCCGATTTTATCAAAATAATAATCTTGGTGTCTTCTAAAAACAGATTCAGTTACTCCATAAACATGTGAATTGTTTTCTAGAGAATTTAATTTTGAACTCCAATTTTTATTTAATAAATCTTTCCAATATTTTGTATCGTCTCTATGTGATAAAGCATAATGCATAGCTACAAATTCTGCAAAAGTTTTAAATTCAAATTTACACTGATATGTAAAATTATCTTTATCCCATTGTGATATTTTTTCTCTCTGTACATTTCTTAAAAATTTCATTAAAAAAGTATGAACAGTATAAAGTCCATTACTTTCTAAAGGTTCAATAAAACCTGCTGATAACCCAATAGCAACTACATTTTTTACCCACAGTCTTTTATGAATACCTACCCTCATTTTTATTTTATTGTACTCTAAATTTTTAAGACCTAAATGTTTTTCAAATTGTTCTACAGCTTTATCATCAGAAATATAATTATCTGAATAAACATAACCAGTTCCCATTCTAGACCATAAAGGAATATTCCAAACCCAACCATTTTCTATTGCTGTACAGTTAGTATAAGGAACTAATTGTTTTTCTTTATTAGTGTAAGGTATTCTGGCGGCAACTGCAGAGTTATTAGGAAGTAAATCTTCATATGATTCAAAAGGTTCTTTTAAAGTTTTATCTAAAAGTAAAGATTTAAAACCAGTACAATCAATAAATAAATCTGCTTTATATTTTTTATTTAAAGATTTAATTCCATTTTTATCAGTTTCTATTGTTTTTATATCTTCCTTAATATGTTTTAATTTTCTTTTTTTACAATACTTATCTCTTAGCCAAATTGCAAATTTGCTGGCATCAAAATGATAAGCAGTATCATAATCAAAATTAAAAGGCATTACTCTTTCTTTGTTATAAAATAATTTGTTATTTTTAACTAAAGACATCGAAGCAAAATAACTTTCGGCATAATCAGAATTTTTTGTAGAAGGGTTTGAAAATTTTTTAAACCACCAATCATTTAAACCAGCCATGCTCCCATTTAAATCTGGTACACCAAAAGGATAATGAAAAGCCTCTCCTTTCTTATAAAAGTCTGTAAACTTTATACTTAATTTGTATGTACCGTCTGTAGCTTTTAAAAAATCTTTGTCATCAATACCTAATAATTTAGTCCAGTGTTTTATTCCTGTTATTGTGCTTTCTCCGACTCCCACTGTTTTTACATGTGGAGATTCTATAAGAGTGATTTTAGAATTAGGTAATTGATTTAAAAGTGTTGCTGCAGTCATAAAACCCGCTGAACCGCCACCTACTATTATTATATTTTTTAATTTCATGTTACCAAACCCAACTTACGTAAGAATGTCTTGTGCCTTTTTTAATTAAATCAACACGATGTGGGTACAGAAAATTAGAGGGAAATATAAGAATCTCTCCTTTAGATAATTTAATTTTTTTATTTTGAAACATAATAAAATCTCCTCCTTTAAAGTTGTCATTCAATAATCCTACAATACTTAAAATAGGTACACCTTTTATAGGTCCTTCAAAAAGATCGTGAATATGGTCACAATGTTCGGCCATTTTGGTATTTGTAGAATATTTATTAAATCTTATGTTACTATAACCTACCCATGAATTAAACCATTTAAACTTTAAATGTTTTAAAAGATACTCTTCAATTGCGTACCAGATACTATTCATAATTTCTTTTTTATTATCTATATTTTCTTCAAATGAAATATCAAGTTCTTTTTTACCTGAAAATTTTCGATGCTTTTTTGTTTTATTATTATAAAAAGTATGTTTTTTCCAATTTTTATTTTTATTTAATTGTTTAATTGTTTCATCACAAAATTTATCACTTAATATTTTTTTTTTAAAAACATAGTAATCTAAATTATTTTTCATGATATTTTAATTTGGACATCTTCATATCCCAAGCTACCATAAGGTGTTACATTAAATGCTATTGAATATCTATCTTCAGAGTTTAAATTAATATTTATTTTATGTTTTATATAGTGATGAAAAAGTAAAAGCATGTTATCTTCAATTGGAAGAGTAAATTCAGTTGAGTTAATATAATTATGTTCTTTTACATCTTGATTCCAAAAAAGATTTTGGAAAGGATTTTGAAAAACAATGCTGCAATCTTTAATTTTTTTAGGGTAATACACACCACTGATAAAACTATGAGCGTGATAATGAAATTGACCAAAACATTTTTCTTTAGTTAAAGTACACCAAGAACATTGAATTTTATATTTTTTATGAAAATAGTTATGGGAGTTAGAATATTCCTGCACTGACTTTAATATTTGTTTTTTTAATAATGGTAATTGATTTAACACAGAATAATCTTTACTTATTAAAGATGATGAATCAGTATATTTAACATGAGTTTTTTTATATTTTAATTTTTTAATGTGTTTTAAAATTTTTTTATTATCTACGTTTAGTTTAAATTGACCTACACTGTGGGGAAAAAGAGTTAAAAGTTTCATAATTTTAGTTCATTTAATTCTTTATTTTTTCCTAAAACTCCTTTAACAAAAACATTAAAAGATAAACTTTTTCTAATACCTTTATTTTTTTTAATTTCTACAGAGTGTTGAAGGTTTGATGGAAACAAAACTAAGTCTCCAGTTTTTATTGAAAGCCACCAAGATTCAGAATTAAAAATATTGTAATCTTCAGTGTGTATTTTTATAAGGTTTTGGTTTTTTCTGTAAAAATTTATTCTGTCTGTTTTAGAATCAACATCTATATAAAACACACCTGATATAAAACTATTAGGGTGTTCGTGAGTATGGTGATATTGATTCTCTTCCGTATAGTTTATCCAAGATTGAGTTATATAAGGTTTTATTTTATTTTTAGGTTTTATAATTTCATTAAAATATATTTTAATACAATTATTAAATTTATTTTTTAAATTTTTTAAATCTTTATTATTTAAAACATAATTATTTAAAGATGTTTTATTTCCAGAATTATTTATTAAATTTTTTTGACACTCATTAATAAATTTAATTTCTTTTTTAGAAAAATTTTCTCCTAAATTAGTTCTCATAAGTGGAGTAGGAAATAATGCTTCTATTGTAATATCGTTAGACATAATTTATGTTTATAACAAATCTAGCTTTCTGGTTTGTGCAACTTGTTCCACTGTGTAAATATTTATTATTAAATATTAATAATTTATTTGATTTGGAATAAACTTTTTCTTTATTATCTTTAAAAATTGTATAGCCATCATTGTCATTTAGATATATTAAAGCATTTTTACAATTTAAAGGTTTGTTATTTACATTTTGATCAGTATGATAACCATGCTCTATAATTTTATCAGTTTTAGTTGTTAAATTTACTTTTGATCTAAGGATAGCTTTTGCATTTAAATTTTTATAAATAGGTCTCATTAAATCAGAAAAATTACTATTGTTTTTAAAGTCTGCAAAAAATACGTGTACGAATTGAAAATATTTATCGTTTTTAAAATTTACAAAGTTATAAAAAAACCAAGGAAAATAATCATTATTTATAATTACATTTTTAATTTCTGTAAAATCTTTTTTATTTAAAAAATTATTTTTTGTATTAAATATTTTTTTCATTAACTTTCTTTCTTTCTTTCTTTGTATAACAAAAATAAATATTTGTCTATAATTTTACCCAAGAAATAGTGCTTTCATCCCAAACATAAGAATCAGGAATTTCACTACCATCAGTATAAGTTTCTGGTATTGGAGAAGGAGCTTCATAATAACCAGTGGTGGTATTTAAATTCCATGAATCATATATACATCCAGCCTCTATAAAACCGTCTAAAGTAGAATCATATTTCATTCCAATTGACGGGTAGTTTATTCTAAATTTTTTAGTTTGATCAGTTGCAATAGTGTTATCGGGGTTTCTATAACTACCTGCTCTTGTATTATAAGAACCTTTTTTCCAAACAGCAGAAGGTTCATTATATAAATTTTGTAAAAAAGTTTGACCTAAACTTTCTTGTTCATTATTTTCAGAATCTGTAATTACAGAATTACTAACATGTACTACTGTTGTAACAATATTGCTATCATTTAATTTTGCAAAATAAGACATTATCCTGTGTAACTCCCATTTCCAGTAAATGTTAAAATAGTAGCATCTCCGCTTGTTGTGACTGTAGGTGAACCTGAAGTAGATCCACTATATGCAGCTGTAGCAATTCTTAAAATTACTGTTCCATTTCCACCTGAACCTCCTCCGGCTCCACCACCGTAAGATCCTCCTGATCCTCCGCCACCTGATCCAGTATTTGCAGAACCACTTCCTCCAGTAGATGGCCCTGGTTGTCCAGCTCCACCGCCTCCTGTTCCACCTGGGCTACCTCCACCAGCGAAACCGCCGCCACCGCCGCCACCTGCTCTAACGACTGATGACCCTGTAATTGTTGCTGTACCTCCAGCTCCTCCAGTTCCAGCTGCGCTACCGCTTGAAGGGGTTCCCCCTGCATTAGCACCACCGCCACCGCCACCTGTGTAATGAGGACCGCCGTGTGTTCCACTAGAACCATTAGTTCCTTGATTAGCAGTACCTGATCCACCAGAGTGATTTCCTGATTGTGATGTAGAACCACCACCTCCAGATCCTCCAGCTCCACCATTACTTCCAGTATAATTTGCTCCATGTCCTCCACCAACAGTGGTTATGTCTGTAATGTCTGTTCCTGTAAAAGAAGAAGTACTTCCTTGAGCAACAGATCCACCACCTCCACCTACAGTAACTGTATATGTTGTTCCCGCAGAAAGTAAAAGCGTGCTTTCAGTAGAATTTCCTGCACCAGAAGGATCTGAACCAAAAGAAGTTCTGTAGCCTCCAGCTCCGCCGCCTCCTTGGCCTCCTCTTTGACCACCAACGTTATTATTAGCGCCACCGCCGCCTCCTCCAGCGATAACTAAGTAAGACATTATTCTTTCAATAGTTTCTCCTCCAGAACCAAATCCTAAGACTTGATAACCAAAAGATTTACCTCGGGTTGATTTTTTTTTATTTGAACTCTTGCCTTCAACAGTAAGAGATTGATTTAATTTGTCTCTCATATCTAAATTCCTTATGCGTCGTTAGCAGCATCAGTAGTAAAGAATAATTTTATACCTAATAGTTTTGCATCTGCTGTTAAATTATCTGCTGAAACATCTCTAAAGATATTAAAAAATACTTGTTCACCTGCCGCAGGTGAACCTGCAATTGTAATTGCAGCTGATTCATTTCCAACCATTAAATCATTAGCTGTTCCACTAAATCCTATTGCTGTTCCTTGTGCTGTTCCAAACGCTGCATCGATAGGACCATCATTAGCTACTGCAACACCCGCTACAAGAAATTTAGCTGAACCCGTGTTTGTTGTATTTGCTGTAAAAAAAGGTTGAAAAGTTACTGTGCCTTCATTCCATGATTTAGGAAATGCTATTGCAAATTGAGCAAACTGATCACTATCTTTATCAAAATCTAAAGATTTAAGTTCAGGTTGTCCAGCTGTTAATTCTGTTTGTGCAGCTTCTGCACCATTTGCAGTTGTTGGATACATCGCAACTGCTGGAATCCAAATACTTTCTTTTCCTGCAATTTTAACTGCAGCTGTTCCTGATTTAAGAGTTCCTGTTCCTTTAGGGTTTAAATTTATATCAACATTAGTTTCACCTGTGGCTGATAGAATTGGACCATTACCTGTTGCAGCATTTGCTAATGTAAATTCATTAACTGCTGAACCTGTTGCAGTAAGATTAATTAATTCGTTTCCATTAGTATCTGAAATTTTTGTTCCTATTGCAGGACTAGTTAAAGTTTTGTTTGTTAAAGTTTGTGTTCCAGTGAGAGTTACATCTCCATCACCCGAACCAAAAGCCATAGTATCTATATCAGGATTAGTTCCATCATTTGCTGTTGCAAAAATAATTTGATCACCTTTATCTGTTGCTGAAAAAGTAAATGTATCTCCTGAACCAGAAGCATATTTAAATTGTACTGTGTAGGCACCTGATGTTGAATTTCTTAAAAAATAAAAGTTTTGAACATCTAACGGAATTGTAACAATTTGATTTCCTGTAATTGAACCAGTAAACTCAATCATTCTGTGTGCTAATTCTGCACCAGTTGATCCATCAGAAACTGAAAGAGCTGTAGTTTGTGCACCACCCGCAATGCTTTTTGCGATATACCCACCAGAAATTTGTTCTACAATATTTAAATTAGTGTTAGTTTTTGTTCCCCAAGTACCAGCGTTTTCGCCGGTTGCCATTAATTCAACGCCTAAAGGTGTGTATGTTGATGCCATTATTTAATCTCCTAATTGTTCCTATTTATATTGGTTATTTAGTTCTAAGTCAAACATAATTATGCAGGGGTTTTAATTGTGTACCCTGTTGTATTCTTTGGTGTCTTAGTTGTATATCCTGTACTTGTTTTAGGATCAAGTTTTTCATAGGTACCTGGAAAAGCTACTCCTGTACCAACACTAGATGTTGCAAGTTGTCCTGTTAATCCTAAAGTCATAGATGCAGGAGATATTGTACCAACTGCAGATGTAGCACCAAGACCTGTTAAAGGAACACTTATTTCAGGAATAATTGATCCTACAGAAGATGTAGCAGATACTCCTGTTAAAGTTTGAATAATTTGTTCTGATACAAATCCTACAGATGAAGTTGCTTGTTGACCTCCTAGTTCAACGGTTAATGCATCAAGAATTATTCCTCCAACTGAGGCTGTTGCACTAAGACCAGTTAATCCAATAGCGTCTGAAGTTGAAATTGTTCCTACACTAGATGTAGCACTTAATCCTGTTATGGCTTGTGTAGAATCTATAACAAAACTTAAAGAACCAACACTAGAAGTAGCACCTATTCCCGTTAAAGATGTTACAGATTGTAAATCTAAAGTTAAAGAACCAACACTAGATGTTAAACTTAAACCTGCTGGTTGAACTAATTTATTAAATGAATCTCCATAAGGTTCTTCACCCCAACCATTTCTACCCCAACCAACTAACGTTCCTGCATTATCAAAATCACCTACTTCAGATGTAGCTTGTACACCTGTTAATTCTGCAATAGATAACACACCTGAAACTATGGAACCTACAGAAGATGTTGAATTAACTCCTGTTAGTGTAACTGTTTGTGTATCAAAAGTTGTTAAACTACCATTTGCAGAAGTTGCTGATTGACCTGAAAGTTGTACTGCGTAATCTACACCCCAAGCAGAGTTACCCCACTCTTGTCTGCCCCAACCTTCTGTATTAAAAGCATCTACAACACCTACACTAGAAGTAGAGGATACACCTGTTAATGTAACATCAATAGAATCTTGACTTCCATATTCGTTTGCACCCCATGACATAAGTCCCCATGAGTTTCCGTCAACAGTGTTAGCTTGTCCACCCATCCCTGAGTGATTTGTGCAATAGTAATAAAGAGTTGGTGCACTTTCAGCTACTACAATTTGAGTGTATGCTCCAGAATTTCCTGGAACGCCATTTGTAGTTACACCAGTAGTATACTCGTCACCTCCACTATGTGTTCCATCACTGGTTGTTGAAAATCTTAAAGGGTGATTACCATTTGAACTATCTGATTGATCAAATTTATATGTACCACCTTCACCTAAAATAATAGTGGCTTGTTGTACTCCATCAATAAAATATTTATTTCCTGAACCGGTACTAACTACCGTTACTGTGAAAGTTCTAGTAACGGACATCCGTCGTTACCTCTACGCTATACGAATGATTGCGTTTGATGCGTCTGCTGTTGGGAATTGAATTGTAAAAGTTCCAGATGATACAGTTTTGTCTCCACCAAATGCTATTGCACAAACAGCTCTATCAGCGTTTGTATCGTTATATATTAAGCAACCGTTAGCTGTAAATGAAGCAGAAGTAAAACTAATATCTGCAAAGTCACAACATGCTGTGTCTGTAGATAAAGCAGGTGTAACACTTGTAAGTGCTTTTCCTCCGGCTGTGTAAGCAGATCCAGATGTGTTAGAAATTTCGTTTGATGTACTATAAGCTGTTGTTGATTTATTTAAAGTAGCACTACTTGTATACAAAGCTAATTTAAATGAGTTTCCAGATGATGCTGTAAAATTGTGTAAAGCTTGTAAAACTTCTGTTTTAAAACTGTTACAAATTGCCGATGTTATTGCCATAATTTAATCTCCTAATTACTGAGGCGCTGACTCGATTGGAATTCTTAGTGTACCATCCGTGTAATCGTCTCGTCTTCTTCTTCCAATTTGCATCGCTGCAAACTTTTGTAGTTCAGTTTTATACTTCTGTT
>VMHT01014781.1_pt1 | contig 10832 bp, 20 predicted proteins | sample 4693611 | NCBI WGS metagenome assembly VMHT01 (sample SAMN12280063, study PRJNA550983) | marine metagenome | isolation source: seawater sampled from same location over 5 years 0.02-0.2 micron viral filtrate | place: USA: collected off the coast of southern California halfway between the port... ... | reverse complement strand
CAATCTGAAACTGTATGGAGGCAAGCAGATAAATATAAAGTCCCAAGAATATGTTTTGTAAACAAATTAGATAGAACAGGTGCTGATTTCTTTAGATGTGTTGATATGATCAGAGACAGACTAGGAGCCAAACCTATGGTTATTCAAGTACCTATTGGTATTGAAGCTTCGTTAACTGGAGTTGTAGACTTAGTAAAAATGAAAGCTCAAGTTTGGAAAAACGAGGCACTAGGTGCAGAATGGGAATACAAAGATATTCCAGATGATTTAAAAGAAATATCTCAAAAATACAGAACTGAATTAGTTGAGATGGCTGTTGAACAAGATGAAAAGTTAATGGAATCTTACTTAAATGGTGATGAAATCAAAGAAGAAGACTTAATTAAATGTATTAGAAAAGGTACATTAAACTTTAGCTTTGTACCAATTTTAACTGGCTCAGCATTTAAAAACAAAGGTGTCCAACCATTACTTGATGCTGTTATAAATTATCTACCCAGTCCAATAGACATTGGTTCTATTAAAGGAACCAAACCTGGATCTGAGGAAGAAATTGAAATGAAATTTGAAGATGGAGCGGGATTTTCAGCGCTAGCTTTTAAGGTTGCTAATGACCCATTCGTAGGTTCACTTACATTCATTAGAATTTATTCTGGAACGATCAAAACTGGTACAGGTATTTATAATTCATCAAAGGAAAAAGAAGAGAGAGTTGGAAGAATGCTTTTGATGCATGCAAATTCAAGAGAAGATATCAAAGAAGCCAATGCTGGTGATATTGTGGCTTTAGCAGGGTTAAAATATACTATTACTGGTCACACACTATGTGATGAAGAAAAACCAGTATTATTAGAACCAATGGAATTTCCAGATCCAGTCATTGAAATTGCCGTTGAACCGAAAACAAAAGCCGACCAAGAAAAAATGGGTGAAGCATTAGGAAGATTAGCAAAAGAAGACCCTTCTTTTAGAGTAACTTCAGATGAGGAGTCAGGTCAAACAATTATAAAAGGTATGGGTGAACTTCATTTAGATATTATTGTAGATAGAATGAAAAGAGAATTTAAAGTTGAGGCAAATGTTGGAGCTCCACAAGTTGCATATAGAGAAACATTGGAAAATGCTTCAGAGGTGGAATACACTCATAAAAAACAAAGTGGAGGTGCAGGACAATTTGCTAAAGTTAAATTACTGGTAGAGCCACAAGAGCCAGGCGCTGGTAGATCTGTTGAAAGCAAAATCAAAGGTGGCGCAATTCCAAAAGAGTTTATTCCAGGGGTTGAAAAAGGAATAGAAACAGTTTCTGATGGTGGAATTTTAGCAGGATTTCCGATGATTGATTATAAAGTAACAATATTAGATGGCTTACATCATGACGTTGACTCAAGTGTATTGGCATTTGAACTTGCAAGCAGAGCTTGTTTTAAAGAAGCTTGCACTAAAGGAACTTTAAAATTATTAGAGCCTGTTATGAGGGTAGAAGTTGTTACACCTGAAGATTACATGGGGGATGTAATTGGAGATTTAAATAGTAGAAGAGGTCAAATAAGCACTCAAGAACAAAGAGGAAATGCAACAGTAATTACAGCCATGGTTCCATTAGCAAACATGTTTGGATATATAAATAATTTAAGATCGATGTCACAAGGCAGAGCCCAATATTCAATGTTTTTTGATCATTATTCTAAAGTGCCTCAAAATGTACAAGATGAAGTAACCAAAAAGATTGCAGGATAAAATGGAAAAACAAAATATCAGAATAAAATTGAGAGCCTATGATAACAAAATTCTAGATGCATCTACTGAAGAAATAGTTAATACAGTAAAAAGAACTGGTGCAACAATCAAAGGACCAATACCACTACCAACAAGAATTGAAAGATACACAGTTTTAAGATCTCCTCACATAGATAAAAAAAGTAGAGAACAATTTGAGTCTAGAACACACAAAAGATTAATTGATATTATTGAACCAACACCACAAACTGTAGAAGCTTTAATGAAATTGGACTTAGCTTCAGGAGTTGATGTGGAGATAAAAATTTAATTATGAGTGAAATAGCTTTAATTGGAAAAAAAATAGGTATGACTAGAGAATTCTATAAATCAGGCCAGTTAGTTCCTGTAACCGTTTTAAAAATGGAAAAAGCAAGAGTTATTCAAGTTATAGATAAAGAGAAAAGAGGCTATAAAGCGGTCCAGTTAGGATATGGAAAAATAAAAAATTCTAAACTTACTAAAGCAATGAAAGGTTATTTTGCAAAAAGAAACACTGAAGCAAAAAAAAAATTAAAGGAATATAGGGTTTCAAATACTGATATTTATAAAGAAGGAAATGAATTTGGGTTAGAAATTTTTAAAGACATTAAATTTGTTGATACTAGATCAAAAACAATAGGAAAAGGTTTTGCTGGTGCTATGAAAAGACATAATTTTGGAGGTTTACGTGCCACACATGGAGTTTCTGTCTCTCATAGATCTCATGGTTCAACTGGACAAAGACAAGATCCTGGTAAAGTCTTTAAAGGAAAAAAAATGGCTGGGCATATGGGTGATAAATTAAGAACTATGCAAAATATTGAAATTGTAAAAACTGATTTAGAAAATGAACTTCTTTATTTAAAAGGATCAATCCCTGGTTCAAAAAACTCTGAAATTTTAGTTAAAAAATCTGTAAAAAATATAAATAAACTAACCATAAGTGAAAAAATTAAAGCTGCAGAAGAAGCAAAAAAAACCCCAGATAAGAAGAAAAAATAATGAAAATAGAAAAATTAAATTTAAACGGTAAAAAAGATTCTATTGAGGTTTTAGATAAAATTTTTTCAGCTAAAATAAATAATAAACTTGTAAGCAATGTTTTATATAAAACAAATGCTAATTACAAAGGTAGACATGCTAAAACTAAACAACAAAATGAGGTAGCTGGCCCAACTTCTAAAATTTATGCACAAAAAGGGACGGGTAATGCAAGACATGCTAGTAGAAAAGCCCCAATATTTGTTGGTGGTGGTGTAGCTCATGGTCCTAAAGGTCAACTCGCATACAAAAAAAGAAAATTAAATAAAAGTGAGAAAAAAAACAGCATTACTTCAATTATAAGTGAAAAGACAAAAGACAAAAACTTAATAATTTTTAATGATTTCAGTTCTGAAATCAAAAAAACGAAAGAAATGAGCTTAATCATTAAAAAATTTGAGATTTCAAATTCTTTAATTATTTTAGACAAGTCATCTAAAGAAAAAGTTGAAAAATCTATGAGAAACATTCCAAATATTAAAGTTACAGATATTAATCATTTTAGTGCTTTTGATTTGGTTAAATTTGAAAAAATTGTTTTTACTGAAAGCTCTATAAAAGAACTAGAAAAAAGGTATGCGTAATGGATAAACTTAACTTATACGATAAAATTTTATCTCCTATATTAACAGAAAAATCTACAAATTTATCTGAACAAAATAAAATTGTATTTAAAGTACCGTTCAGTGCAACTAAGGTTAATTTAAAATCTAATATTGAAAAAATATTTAAAGTTAATGTAACTAAGATAAATATTATCAATAAACAAAATCGATCAAAGATAACCAGAGGAAAAAAAGTTAAAATTTCTGGTTATAAGAAGGCAATAATAACTTTAAAAAAAGGTCAAAGTATTGATCTAACCACAGGAATATAATATGGCATTAAAAACTTTTAAACCTTATACCAAGTCAACTAGAGGAACTATTCTTGTTGATAGAACTGGTCTATGGAAAGGTAAACCTTTCAAATCTTTGGTTTCCCCAAAAAATTCAATGAAAGGTCGTAATAATAATGGTCACATTACATCTATAAATAGAGCTGGTGGTCACAAAAAAATGTATAGAGAAGTTGATTTTTACAGGAAAAAATTTGATGTTACAGCAAATGTTGAGAGAATAGAATATGATCCTAATAGATCTTGCTACATCATGTTAGTAAAATTTGAAGATAATTCTCATGCATACTATCTTGCTCCACAAAATATTAAGGTTGGAGATAAAATTGAAAATGGTGCTAAAAAAGAGATTAAGGTTGGTAACTGTATGCCATTACAAGATATTCCTGTTGGAATAGATATACATAATGTTGAAATTCAACCAGGTGGAGGAGGCAAAATAGCTAGATCTGCTGGTACTTCTGTTACTATTAGTGGTTTGGATGGAAATTACAGTTTAATTAAAATGCTTTCTGGTGAAGTAAGAAAGATAGATTCTAGATCTTTAGCTACTATAGGAGTTTTAAGTAATCCAGATCAAAAAAATATTAAAATTGGAAAAGCAGGTAGATCAAGATGGTTAGGTAGAAGACCGCATACAAGAGGTGTAGTGAAAAATCCAGTTGATCACCCACACGGAGGTGGAGAAGGTAAAACTGCAGGAGGTAGACATCCTGTTTCACCAACTGGTCAATCTGCAAAAGGATTAAAAACTAGAGATAATAAAAGAACTGATAAGTTTATTGTTAGAAGAAGAAATAAAAGAAAGGACACTAAGTAATGGCTAGAGCTGTATGGAAAGGTCCTTTTGTTGAAGAAAGCTTGATGAAAAAAGTTGATAAATATAAAACCGATCCAAAAAAAATACCAATTAAAACTTGGTCAAGAAAATCGACTATTATTCCTGATTTTGTTGGTGTGAGTTTTTTGATTTATAATGGTAAAAAATTTATACCTATAACAATATCAGAAGATATGGTTGGACATAAATTAGGAGAATTTGCTCCTACAAGGACATTTTTTGGTCATACACCAGCAGATAAAAAAGCTAAACCAGCAGAGGCAGCAACACCTAAAAAATAATTATGAGCAAAAAAAAGAAAATAAATAAAAATAAAGAAAAATTAGTAAGATCTATTAATAACAACATTAGATCTAGTGTAAGAAAATTAAATCCAATTTTAAAAGGTATAGTTGGAAAAAAAGTAGATATTGCCATCAGAGATCTTCAATTTTCTGAAAAAAGAATAACAAAAGATATTAGAAAGACTATTAGTTCTGCTGTTGCTAATGCAGAAAATAATTTTCAATATGATATTGATAAATTAATAGTTAAAGAAGCATATTGTGGAAAAAAAATTACTATGAAAAGATTTCGACCTAGAGCAAAAGGTAGAGCTGCACCAATATTAAAACCATATTCAAGTGTAACAATAATTTTATCAGAAACAAAAAAAATGGAGAATCATGGGACAAAAGGTTAATCCAGTAGGTTTTAGACTTGGTGTGAACAGAGGTTGGGACTCTGTTTGGTATGCAAAGAAAAAGGACTTTGGAAACTATTTAATTGAAGATTTCAAAATTCGTGAATACATCAAAAAAAATGTCATTAACTCTGGTGTTTCTAAAGTTATGATAGAAAGAACTTCTAACAAATGTTATGTTACTATCTATACTTCAAGACCAGGTTTTGTAATCGGTAAAAAAGGAAGTGATATTGATAAGATTAAAAATAATTTATCTAAATTTACTACAAATGAAGTTACACTTAACATTAAAGAAGTAAAAAAACCCGAAACAAATTCATATCTTGTTGCTGAGAATATTGCACAACAATTAGTAAAAAGAATTTCTTACAGAAGAGCGATGAAAAGAGCTATGCAATCTTGCTTAAGATTGGGTGCTAAAGGTATTAAGGTTTCAATTAGTGGTAGACTAGGTGGAAATGAAATTGCTAGAACTGAATGGTTAAGAGATGGAAGTATACCATCCCATACATTAAGAGCCGATATAGATTATGCTGAAGCTGAGGCTTTAACAACTTATGGTATTATAGGTATTAAAGTATGGATTTATAAAGGTGAGGTTTTTGCAAAAGAATTTAGTCAAGAAACAAACAAAACAACTTCAAAAGAGGTGAAAGAGTAAATGTTACAACCTGTTAGAACAAAGTGGCGTAAGGCACACAAAGGAAGAATTCATGGATCAGCTTCAAGAGCTAATTTCATTAATTATGGCGCTTATGCTTTAAAAGCATTAACACCAGATCGAGTAACTGGAAAACAAATTGAAGCAGCCAGAGTTGCTTTAACAAGACATATGAAGAGACAAGGAAGAGTTTGGACAAGAGTATTTCCAAATATACCTGTTTCAAAAAAACCTATTGAAGTACGTATGGGTAAAGGTAAAGGATCACCGGAATATTATGCTTGTAGAGTAAAACCAGGAAGAATTTTATTTGAGGTTGATGGTGTGTCAGAACAAATTGCTAAAGAAGCTCTTTATAAAGCTTCTGCTAAATTACCAATAAAAACTAAAACTATAAAAAGATTTGCTTAATATGAAAAAACAAGAAATTAAAAAATTATCTAAAGATCAAGCTTTAAAGAATATTGAAAAGCTTAAAAAAGATTTATTCAATTTTAGATTTCAAAAAGTAAATTCTCAAGTAACAAACCCAGCTAAAATTGGTGAAACAAAAAAAACAATTGCAAGATTAAAAACATTATTAAGAGGAAAAATAAATGCCTAAAAAGATTTTAACTGGAATAGTAGTTAGTGATAAGCCAAATAAAACAGTGACTGTAATGGTTGAAAGAAAATATTCTCATCCACTACTCAAAAAAGTAATTAAAGTAAGAAAAAAATACAATGCCCATGATGAGAACAATAAATTTAAAAATGGAGATAAGGTTTCAATAGTTGAAAGCAAACCATTTTCAAAAAATAAAAAATTTCAAGTAATGGAGAGTACAAAGTAATGATACAAGTTCAAACAGAATTACATGTTGCAGACAACACTGGTGCCAAAAGAATAGAATGTATTAAAGTATTAGGTGGTTCTAAACGAAGATATGCAAGCATTGGTGACACAATAGTTATAGCTGTAAAAGAAGCTATTCCTAAAGGTAAAGTCAAAAAAGGTTCAGTTCATAAAGCTGTTGTTGTAAGAGTTAAAAAGGGAATTCATAGAGATGATGGATCTAAAGTTAAATTTGATAACAATGCAGCAGTATTAGTTGATGACAAAGGTGAGCCAGTTGGAACAAGGATTTTTGGACCAGTAACTAGAGAACTAAGGAACAGAGGTCAAATGAAGATTATTTCTTTGGCACCAGAGGTATTATAATGATTAAAAAAGGTTTAAAAGTTAAAATTTTAGCAGGCAAAGATAAAAAAAAAGAAGGTGAAGTTATTGAAATTGATAGATCAAACAATAGAGCGAAAGTAAAAGATATTAATATGGTAAAAAAACATGTTAAGACCACAAAAGAAAAAAAAGGTGGAATTGTTTCTAAAGAGAGTTTCATTAATATGTCCAATCTTAAGTTAGTAAGTTTAAAAAAAGAAAGTAAAAAAGCTGAGGCTAAAAAATAATGACTCCAAGATTAAAAGAACTTTTTTTAAAAGAAATTCAACCATCATTAAAGACTCAATTTGGTTTCAAGAACATATATATGGGTCCTAAAATAGAAAAAATTGTTTTAAATATGGGTTTAGGATTAGATGGAAATGACTCTAAAATTTTAAAATCTTGTGAAGAGGATTTAAGCAAGATTACAGGTCAAAAACCAATCATTACTAAATTTAAAAAATCTGTAGCTAATTTTAAGACACGACAAGGATCAAATGCTGGACTTAAAGTAACTTTACGTAAAGATAAAATGTATGAATTTTTAGATAGACTTGTGAATATTGCGTTACCAAGAATTAAAGACTTTAGAGGGCTTTCTCCAAAGGGATTTGATAAGTTTGGAAATTACACTTTTGGTGTAAAAGAACACATTATTTTTCCAGAAGTAAGCTTTGATAGAGCTGACAAAGTAAGAGGTTTAGATATTATAATAGTAATTTCATCTAAAAGTAGCGAACATAGTTTTGCTTTATTAGAAAAATTAAATTTCCCATTTATAAAAAAAGGAGATAATTAAAAATGGCAAAACTCAGTTCAATAAACAAAAATAATAAAAGAATTAAACTCTCAGACAAATTTTTCAAAAAAAGAGAAAAATTAAAAAAAATAGTTATGGATAAAAAAATTCCTCTTGAAGAAAGATTTAAAGCGCAGCAAAAATTATCAAAATTACCAAGGAACTCCGCAAAAATACGAGTAATGAACAGATGTCAAATTACTGGAAGGCCCCATGGAGTATATAGAAAATTAAAGATATCTAGAATTGCATTAAGACAACTTGGATTGCAAGGAAAGATACCAGGACTAGTTAAATCAAGTTGGTAGAAAGGAAAATATGAGTTTAAGTGACCCTATTGGAGATATGATTGCTAGAGTAAAAAATGCTCAGCAAAGAAATCATAAAAATGTAGATTTACCATCATCAAATTTTAAAGTTAAGATTGCAGATATTCTTAAAAACGAGGGTTTTATTAAAGATTTTAAAGTAAACTCTGAAACGAATAAACCAATTCTTTCTCTAGAGCTGAAATATCATTCTGGAAATCCAGTCATAAGTACTTTTGAGAGAATATCTAAACCTGGAAGAAGAATATTCTCAAGTGCTGACAGCTTACCTAAAATCAATAACGGGTTAGGTATAGCAATTGTTTCAACACCAAAAGGTGTAATGACTGATATTGATGCAAGAAAACAAAGAGTTGGTGGCGAAATAATTTGTAAGGTATTTTAATGTCTAAAATAGGAAAAATAAACATAACAATCCCCGATAAAGTAAAAGTTGGCTTAGCTGGTAACATTTTAAATATTGAAGGTCCTTTAGGAAAAAGTTCCCTAGATATTGATTTAGAAATGTTTAACTTAGATATAAAAGAAGGAAAAGAAATATCCCTTAAACCAAAGAAAATTGATCAAACTACTAAAAGATTATGGGGAATGAAAAGAAGTTTAATAAATAATGCTGTTATTGGTTCAAGCGCAGGATATGAAAAAATTTTAGAATTAGTTGGAGTGGGTTATAGGGCAGCATTAAAAGGAAATCAATTGAACCTTCAATTGGGTTACAGTCATGATATAAATTATGATATTCCTGAAGGAATTAAAATTACAGTTGAAAAACAAACTACTATAAAGATAACTGGGAATAATAAACAACAGGTAGGTGCTGTTGCTTCTAAATTAAAAACTCTGAGAAAAATAGAGCCGTATAAAGGAAAAGGTGTAAGAGAAAAAGGTCAACACATCTTGAAAAAAGAAGGTAAGAAAAAATAATGAAACTAGATACAATTAAAAGAAAAAAATTTAGAGTAAGTAATAAATTAAAAAAAGTTGCTTCATTAGATAGATTTAGACTTAGTATTTCTAGATCTTCAAAAAATATTTCTGCTCAAATTATCGATGATCATAAAAAAATAACTTTATTGTCTGCTTCATCATTAGAGAAAGATATTAAATCTGGAAACAAAGTAAATAAAACTGAATTATCGAAAATAGTTGCTGAAAAGCTAGCAAAAAAAGCTCAGGACAAAAAAATAACTAAGATTTTTTTTGATAGGGGTGTTTATAAATACCATGGAAGAATAAAAATTTTTGCTGAAACTCTTAGAAAAAATGGAATGGAATTTTAGATATGGAAAAAAATAAAGATAAAAAAACTGACGATATTCTAGAGAAATTAGTTCATATAAATAGAATAACTAAAGTTGTCAAAGGTGGTAGAAGATTTGGTTTTTCAGCACTTGTTGTTGTTGGAAATCAATCAGGAAGAATAGGAATTGCTCATGCTAAAGCTAAACAAGTTCCAGATGCCATCAAAAAAGCAAATGAAATGGCTAGAAGAAAATTAATACAAATTCCTCTTAGGGAAGGTAGGACTATTCATCATGATGTTAAAGCTAAAGATGGATCTGGGAGAATAGTTTTAAGAGCTGCTTCTAAAGGAACAGGTATAATTGCTGGAGGACCTGTTCGAGCCGTTTGTGAAGTTTTAGGTGTTAAAGATATTGTTGCAAAGTCAATGGGCACATCAAACGCTCATAATGTAATCAGAGCAACTATGAAAGCTTTATTAAAACAAAATTCACCTAAACAAATCTCAAATATTAGAAATAAAAAAATTTCAGAAATTGTTGAAAAGAGAGGATAATGATAAAGTTAAATAATCGTCAAAAAATAAATAAATCTAAAATCCGAGTTGGTAGAGGTATAGGCTCAGGAAAAGGCAAAACTTCTGGAAGAGGTGTAAAAGGACAAAAATCTAGATCGGGAGTTGCGATAAAAAGTTTTGAAGGTGGTCAAATGCCTTTATATCGAAGACTTCCAAAAAGAGGTTTCAACCCAATTATAAAAAAAAATATTACAATATTAAACTTAAATAAAATCCAATCTTATATTGATAAAAAAAGTATAAAAGTAAGTGATACATTAAATTCTGATTTATTAAAAAAATTAAATTTGATTAATAAAAATTCAGTTAAACTAAAAATTTTGGGATCTGGAGTAATAAAAGATAAAATAAACATTGAAGCAGATTTAGCATCAAAATCAGCTGTTAAAAAGCTTGAAAAACTTGGTGGATCTATTCAACTAAAAAAATAATTGCTATATAAATGAGTGCATCATCTTCTAGTACTGATTTAAGAAATAGAATAATATTTACAATTGCTATACTCGCAGTTTATAGATTTGGTACATTTGTTCCTTTACCAGGGATAGATCCTGAACAGTTAAAAGTAATGATGGAAGGTAATCAAAAAGGATTATTAGGTATGTTCAATGTCTTTGCTGGTGGTGCTGTCAGTAGAATGGCAATATTTGCCTTAGGCATTATGCCTTATATATCTTCTTCAATTATCGTACAATTGTTAACAGGAGTTTCAGATTATTTTAAAAATCTTAAAGCTCAAGGTGAAACAGGAAGATCTAAGATAACTCAAATTACAAGATATGGAACCGTTTTACTTG
>VMHT01208052.1_pt1 | contig 10834 bp, 8 predicted proteins | sample 4693611 | NCBI WGS metagenome assembly VMHT01 (sample SAMN12280063, study PRJNA550983) | marine metagenome | isolation source: seawater sampled from same location over 5 years 0.02-0.2 micron viral filtrate | place: USA: collected off the coast of southern California halfway between the port... ... | reverse complement strand
TTTTATCTGGTGGATTAGTTCCAGTTTGTATAGCTGATGAATTAGGAAAAAAACTATAACCAGGTAAGGTTTCATCAGTAAAGAACCAACCACGAATATAATCCGGATTAGGTGGAGTTTCTAAGTCGACCGAAAACTCAATCCAAACAGTATCATAGTCAACTGTTCTAGCAATTACGGCTGATGAACTAGAGGGATCTATTGTCCCGCTCTGCCCTTTGTTCGTGATATAGGAAACTAAATCATACATTATTTAAACTTCGAGCTATTCGTTATCAGATTCAATATTATCTATCTCATCCGCTTTTTCTTTATTTTCGTCTTCCACATCTTGTTCCATATTTTTCATATCTTCTTCAGAAAACTTAAGAACATTTCTCATAACCCAATCTTTAGTATAATAATCTCCAACATACTGTTGCATCATATCAAGAGTTTGGATACGCTCTTTTAATATTTCACTTTCTTTAGATTCTGCAAAATAATTATCTCTAGCATAATCAATTTTAAAGTGCATTTTATGATTATCCCAATCAGCATCGGTAATAATCTTTTTTAAGATAAGCTGTTTCTTTAAAATATTTAAGAATAGATGACTAAACTTTTTGCGTAGTCTATCAATAAATTTTTGAAATTTAACTTCATCTCTTGATATTTCATTTGATCGACCGAGAGAAAATTGTGCTTCTTGTTCTAATCTACTAATAGGAACATTGAGTGATCTATATACACGTTTTTGAAAATAAACAATATCATCTATCTGACCAAGATTTTCACCTCCTGGTAGAGTAGAGATTTCAGTACCTCTACCGCCCTCTCTACGAGGTAACCAAAAATCTTCCAACATAGACATATGTTTGCGATCATCTCTTAACTCTCCGTTCTGAGCGTCATATACTAATTTATTACGATACTTTGTCATAATATTTTTCATATATTCTTCTGCTTTACCCTTCGGAAGATTACCTACATCAATATAAAAAATTCTTCTTTCTGGTGCTCTAGCAAGTCTATAGATAACAAGCGAGTCTTCCATCATTCTTAACTGGTTAATTGGTTTAATTGATTTGTGTAGATGAGATACTACTTTTTTTCGAGTCTCATCAAGTAAACCAGATGTAACATAACTAATCGAATCAAGAGTAAACTTAACCGCATCTTTCTGCTGTCCTGGTTTTTCTTGATAAACATAATATTCGTTTACACTATCTATAATGTCGGCATTAGTAAGAGGATCTTTTTTCTTCTTTACCTCCTTCATTTTACGAATCTTCATAGCATCAATAAAACGAATATCTTGAATGCCAGCTTTTTCATTCTTTTCGTCAACTACTAAATGGTGATATATTCTACCATCAACATACCATCTTCTAAATATATCGTGGCCATTTTCTTCAAAGTTTAACATACCCAAAATATTAGTAAATTCTTCTTGTACTTGCTTTTTAATGTTTTCTGGAAAATCAACATCCTCAAGCGTAAGGCTAATAGGATCAGTATCGTCGCTTCCTACTATTGATTCATTAACAATGTCTTCAATAGCATTGTCAACTTCGGGATGTACTGCTACACCACGATACTTTCTTATCATCTGATAGTTATCTTTTGCAGCACTTCCATCAATATCTAAGTATTGACCAAAGTGACTACCAGATGCAGTAATGTAACCAGCACCGTCATCATCAGCTTTTGGTACAACTGATTTAATCTTTTGCTGGGCTTTTTCAGATGAATTGGCTCTTTTGATTTCAAATCCAAAGAGTTTAAGTGAATTATCTGCCATAACTATCCTTTAACTATATAAAGGTTAGGGGAATAACTCCCCTAACCAAATTATATTTATTCAACTTTTAAGAAGTTACAAATCCATCAGGAGCGATTGACTCCCAATACTGAATCTGAAATTCTACGCCGAACTCTTCAATTGTATCCACATTTTCATATGATACATCAATTGCACTAATAGCAGTTGGAAAGATACCTCTAAATCTATATTCATAGAGAACAGAACCATCTTTATCTAACTGTTGTACAGCTGCATCAACTTGGTAATCATCTGGATTAGTGATACCAGTATTTGCTTGGTGTTGGTTAATACCATTCATCCACTGTTCCATTGATTTTCTGATATTAAAATCAGTATCATTGATAACAGTAACTGCCCAAGGTTCGAAAGTTCTATCCCCAGCCATTTGCAACTGACGCCCTCTATATGCCACAGGAATAGTTCCCATAACAGAAGCCGGCATTTGAGCTGCTTTAATCATGAATGATGCAAGTTCAACATCCCCAGCTACATAAGCAGGGAAACTAAGTATTACTTGGAAGAGGTTAGGACGCGCCCCGCCACCTCTAAGTTTTGATTTAAAATCATTTACGCCTAAAATTGCCATTTTTTTATACCCCTATTATACTGCGCCGACGACTTCTTCAAAAGAAACACCAGATCGTACAGCTACAAAATTAAGAGTAATGAAGTTGATTGATCTTGCGGGCTTAATGAAGATATTTGCTATAAATTGATTAGTATCAATTATTTCTGCGGTGTTATTAGTTTCATCGCATACTAATTTAAAGTCAGTAATACCTCTTCTGCCCTGAACATTTCTAAGGACTGGTTCTACAATATTTACGAACTCGGCTCTAGTAAATTCATCATTGAATTCAAAGAGAATATTTTGAGCAGCTGAAGATATTGCTTTTTCAAGAGTAAGAAACAATCTACGAACATTAATTCTATCGAATGCTGAAGGTCTTGACAAGTGAGTTTTATCACCAAATAGTGTAATTCCTTGACCTGGCAGATTAGCAATCGGATTATATCCAGCTTTATAAAGCTCGTCTCTATCCTGTTTATCCGGATTAAATGATAGAGATGTTACACCAAAGTAACGGCCTCTTCTTGTACCAGCTGGTGAAAACCAAGGTGCTTGATTATTATCTGAAGCTGCCATAATACCGGCTGTAGATGCCGCAGCTGGGATAAACACATAGTTATCATTAAATTTATCATATACTTTAAGATAGTTAGCGTCTGCAAATAGATATGAACTACGTGTAAATGTATTACTTGTTTGAGCTGCAATAATAGATGTCCGTGGTGTAGCATTACCAACCACTGCTGCTCTATTTGGAGAAGCAACAACAACACAATCTTTTCTAGTATTTTCAGCAATAACTACCATATTATTAACTACAGTTTGCTGATCACTAGCTAAACCCATACCTGGAGCAATTAAGAAATCAACCGCAGTTCCGTTTGGATCATTTACTGTAGCAAAACCTGTTGCATATTCTGTAGCTGTGAGACTACCAGAATTTGAACCATTTACAAGACTTACGGTATGTACTAATACACCTGAACCGGCATAATTTTTACCGTTTGCTGTTGCAGTCCCGGCATTAGAACCAAATGCTGCTGGCATTGCTGCTGACCAAATATAATTTGAACTTCTAGCAATTACATCAGGTGCATAGTTTCCAGTGCCTTGTGTTGTCTTTGCGTTTGAAGCAAGTGACAAATATGAGAAAGTTTCAAGAACTCTGTTAGGAACTCCACTAAACTCTCCATCTTCATCAATAACCGCTACGTGAACTTCATCATTTGAAGCACCACGATCTGCAGCAAAGCTTGATGTACCAGGCGCGCCGTCAAATAATGAAGCATAAGCCCAGTTAGTAAAGTCTGAATCATTAGCGCCACACATAGAAACTTTTAATGAGTTTCCTAGTTCACCTGGCCACTTAGCAATAGTAATATGATTATTAGCTGCATGAGCTGCTTTATCTGCATCCCATCCATCAGTATTTTGTACTACTGGTAAAGTTTCTGGTGTATTTGTGGCATCATATGCGTTAACAGCAACTGTTTCTCTTCCACCACCAGTAATAGTAAATACTGGATCTGTGTCGTATCTATACCCTGAACCTGATATAGTGATTGCATCAATTTCATCATTTGCGGCATCATATGTAACAGTTAATGTAGGAGTTGCACCAGAATCAGGTGCTGAAATTGTAACTGTTGGTTCTGAAGTATAGCCACCATTAGCTGCTACGGCAACCGCAGTCACAATACCTGAACCATCAAGGGTTGCGGTAAGTACTGCTGGAATTTGTGCACCACCGGTAGCTGTTGAAGTTGTAATTGCTCTAACGATATAAAGATCGTCTGAATATTGTAAGTAACTTGAAGCACTTAGGAAATCTATTGCTCTATCGGCATCAGGATTTCCAAATTTGTTTGCAAGAGTTGCTTCGTTGTTGACGAGTACCGGCTCATTTACAGGACCCCAGCGAAAGTCACCTACAAATGCACCTGTCGATGTTGGTACATTCGGGACTCCGTTAGTAAGGTCTACTTCACGAGTAATAATTGCCGGAGACTCTGATGCTGTATATAAAGCCATGTCTCTTTCCTTTTTCCATTTTGGTAAATTATAAGCTATTTCATAATACGGTTATATTCAATTAATAGTATTTATATAAAAAAGAGTTTAGAAGTTTTCGTGACTATATTCTACAGCCCATCCATCACGATCTGGATCATATTGCGGTTGTTGATCTAATCCATCATCTATAAACCCAAATGGAAGTACATCATTTTCAATCTCTTGCATTCTTTCTTCAAACATCATTTGTTTAATATTAATGTCTGTTATTTCATTAAAGAATATTGTTCCACTAAAATAACTAAACATAATAAAGTTCATAACTAGGTCATCGTGATTACCTTGAGATGCTTCATATGATTGACCCTTTGCAACAAAAGTGGATATCTCAAGTATAGTATCTTCATCTACTATTTCTATTTTTTGGTTTTCTAATAAATCTTTAAAAGAAGAACAACCGATACGTTTAACTTTTCTAGTCATAAGTAAACCAAGAGAATTTGCTTTCACGGTTGATTCAACAAACATGTTTTCATATTCTAATTCATGATATAATCCATTACAAACAACTTGACCAGAATCATTTGATTCAATTACTACCATTGCTTGATTGTAGCTTTCTGCAAATTTATAAATAATATTTGGGTAGAGTAATGGAGAGATAGTATTGTTGCGATAGACAGCAACCTGTTTAAACGGATTAGCAGTCACATCGAGTAAATTAAAAGTCGAATAATCTTGACCTCTACCCTTCGCGACATCCACAGTCATAATATACTGATGCCCCTTTATGGGCTTTTCATATATTTTAACACCTTCTTTAGTAGTCTGAATAGGATCTCTACGCCTTAGAGATAATAAAGTTTCTGCGCCAATGAGAGTATCCCCGGTTCCAAAGAATGTATTACCAAATTCTTGGTCAAACTGCAATTGAGATGTATTAGCAATAGTTTGCTTTGCCCATTCCTTATCTCTTCCTGGAACATCCCACCAATCTACTCTAAATGACTTATACTCATTAACACCCTGCGTAGCACCTTCCCATATCTTATGAAATACATTACCGATACCATTTGCTGTAGAGGTAATAATAACCTTGGTATCTTTACCAGAAGATACAACCGGATATGTAGATGTATAAAATTCATTTGCTCTTTCTACAAAAGCAAACTCGTCAAGATATAGTAAGTTAACAGACATACCACGAATAGAAGAACCAGATGTGGCAGCTGCAACTATTCTTGAATTATTGCTAAATTCTATAGAACCTTTATTAAGTGCTTTACATCCTGGCTGTAAAAAGAATGGTAAGTTTTCAAGCATAAGAGTAATTCTACCCAGCATTTCTCTGGCAGTAGCACCTTTATTTGCCATCACGGCAATAGTTTTTTCTGGATGAAATAGAGCAAACCAAAGTAAATAGGCAACAGATGAGATAGATTTACCAGATTGTCGACAAGCTAAAACAATAGAAAATCTATGATCATTAAAATGCTTAAACATTTTTTCTTGATATGGATATAATGTAAAAGGCACTAAACCTTTATCAAGAGATATAATTTTACAATATCTTTTTGCAAAATACCCAGCATCTTGAGAACATTTCATATACTCAGCTATTTCTTGCTGTGTCCATTGTTGCACAACACCATCACGTTTTACGTTTGGGTTACCTAAGTACGATTCATTTTGGTTCGTCATTTAATCTATCAGTAATATCAATTACGTTATCTTGTTCTTTATTCATATCTTGAAGCATACGTTGTAGTTCTACTGTAGAACCAACAAAAAGATTATTATTAGTTGTACCATCAACAGGTTTGACTATATCTTTTTTATTATAATCTTTTTTCTTTTTATGAAGATCCATAAGACGATCATTCACATCTGATATATTTTTTATCATACCAGAAACCACCTCAAACGCTCTTGGGTGCTCAAGCTGCTTTGCAACCTCCATCATCTCCTCGAGAGCGCCTTGACCTTTCTCAATTAAATCGTAGTATGTTCTTCTTGAATATTCAAAATCATCATCTACATTTTCGTGTTTTTCATCACTCATAAATTTACTCCGATTTAACCTGAATCAAAATCTTCTAATATTGTTGTGGTAAAACCATAATCGTTATCTGGATTGATAGATAGTGGATTAGGTGTTGTAGTAATTCTTTGCAGTTTTGGATCTGTTGTGATGCTAAAATCAATAGCATCATGAATAGTAGTATCTGTCTGACGAATAATGCTCTTAGCATCTATTGGCCCATAGAAGTTAACAGACATACCAAAATCTAATGTGTAAATAATAGTTCTTCTATTCTCAAGTGCACCCTCAAAATCATCACTAAAGTTTACACCTTGAATTGTAATAGGAACATCTTCCACAATATCTGAATGTGTATCAGTAAATGGCTTAATACTAATAGTATATTGTGGATTAAAATATGGAAGTATCTGCTCTACTACTTGTAAAGCATCATCTTGATTCTTTGCAAATATATTTAACTGAAACGTAATTTGATACGGGCTTGGAGAAAAGAATTTATCACGAGTTGTATTAGTAACACCTTTATGATAATTATTTAATTTCGGAAGTTTTCTTTCAGGGTCATATCCTATACTTGTAATTTCAAAAGACATCCTAGGAAGCTTTAAAGCAATCTGTGAATTATTTCTTAAATCTGGATTTGTTCTAATTCTTTCAAGATATTTTTCTCTTGGTGCATACGCTAAAGGTACTTTAATTTGACTAATAGATTTACCAGTCTTATCTTTACGAATAACATAGATGTCATTAAAAAGAGTGCCAAATAAAGCAACCGATTTTCTAATTCTTTGATGATAAAAATATGTAAACATTATAAATCCTCTGGATCGCCGAATGGATTGTTCTCAGAGAAATCTAAGAAATCTAAATCAAAAGTATTTTCTGATGTATCAAATACATCATTTTGAGCAAAGCTGCTATCTCCGTATACATTCTCGTCTATTGTTGTAAGTGTTCTATATACTGTAGTTGCTGAATCTCCAATATATGCAAGTGCACCAGAAATATTACGAAGTCTGGTATTCTGTACAACTCCGGGTACAAACATCCCGTATGTACCATCACTTGTACTTATATGAGATACAACTATATAATTCTGAGACTGATTATATTCAAGAACTTCAGCAGTAATTACCTTTCCTCCTGCCAAGGTCTGCTGTACAAATTCTCCTTCCATAAAGTCATATGATATATTGGAATTAATACTGTCAATACCTTGATTCATAAGTAATTTAAGATTATAACCAGACTTTTCTATATCATCAATTGCATCAATACTTGTATTAAGTCTTTCATCGCTATAAGTAAATAACTCACATCTAAGTTTAAATGTTGGAAGATTGCTTAGTTGATAGAAAGGTTGTTCGTGCTCAACATGCATAATTTCAAATAATTTATTAGTAAGAGTAAGATAGATTAAATCACCCTCTCTTGGTCTAATACTTTCTATTTCATTATTCATCTGACCGACCACATTGGCCCATCTTTTTCTTGAAACTATAAATGTTGCTGCATCTCTTATTTCAACACCAAACTTTGTAAATAGATCGCCTTCTCCATCAAACCCTTCGGTATTTTCAATATACATTTCTATCTTATGAGCAGAAGAAAATTTAGATGGTACATCTTCTCCAAATATAGTATTTTCATTTACTATCTCTCGAGGCAGATAATAAACATCTTGACCATATATTTTTAGACTCTCTATGATTATATCTTCATAGAGATTTTGTTCGTTTTTGGCTCTTTGATTAAAATAATGATTTAAAGCCATTTATTATCCTACAAAAAAGTCTGCTGGCATTTCATGCTCAAGACGCATATTCTCTTCAAGCTTTTCGATATCTTGCATTGCATCTTCAAAGATTTGTCTACCATTTAGCATTACGCCACCTGGTAGTTGCATACCCTCAAATTTTATAAGATTTGCTCCCCACTGTCTCTTGATAAGAGCAGTGGTATATGCCTTTACAAATTTATCATTATATACACTTGTGTGTGTATCTGGATCAATTAATTGATAAACTTCAGCTACAATATAATCACCAGCTTTTATATCATTATCTTTAAAGTCGCCAAAAATATAAAGTCTATGCTGATGTCTTGAAAACTGAACTTGTGGTAATCCATTTAACTTCATATCAATTAAAGTTAAATATTGCTGTAGTTGAGTATAATATGCAAGATCACCTGCAAAGTTCTGTAAATCAGTAATATCATTAAGCATCATTTGATACTTAACACTGAACATATCGATACTATTATTGCTTGAACTTGAAACTGGAAAAAGTTTAGAAACAATGTCTATATTATTAGGCATTGTGATATATTCATTATTTACATCATCTTCTGTTATAAGATGTTTGAAGTAAGTACGAAGGGTAGCATCAGAATGAAACTCTTGAAAAAACTGAAGTGCTTCATCTATTCTATCTTCTATTTGATCTGGATCTACATTGATGTCGATAACCGGAGCACCAAGTCTTCTTAAACAATACTCTGATAATTCATCTCTTGATGTAACTGTAGCCATTATAACTTTCCTATAAAATAGTATTTGCTACTATTTATATAAAAAATTATTAGAACTTAAAATTAACCTTCTAGTGGAGCTGTAGGTGCCGTAAAGTTCGATGTATAGCGGGCTAAACCTTTAGTGATTCTCACATCTTGAACATTACCATACCATCTTTCGTTTCCGCTAAATGATGAAAACCCATCCACTGCCCCAATAGTATATTGTGTAGTTTCATTCATTACGTGAGATTGCCATGAACCACCAGTTTTTTGATATCGTAAAGTGCCATTAACATAACAATACCAGTTTCCGTTTACTCTTGTTGCAGCTAAATGAGTCCATTGGTTTGCTGCAATATCATATGTGCCATGATTTACATCAGTGTCTGTAAAACCCCCGGCGGAATTATTATATACATGAAAATTACCTGAGACCATGCCTAATGCTAAGGCAAAGGAGCTTCCGCAACTCACAACTACCGAATAAGATTGTCTCTGTGTTGGATAAACCCAAGCTTCTACAGTCCAATCTTCCGTGCCAGAAAGTTTTACACATTCCATAGGCGATGGCATCCAGTGACCAAACCCAGGGAGACTTAGAGAATAGGTTCCAGGAAACTTTGCTGGAGAGGATGTCCCTGCTGCACTACCCACACATTCTATATGAGTGCCTTGTGCCGTATCTACAATTGAAGCGTCTGTACCTTTGATGTGTACCAATGCACCAGTAGATGAGGTAGGTTCTGTTGGAACAGTCGTTCCTTCTAAATTGGATGTAGATATTTTAAAGTCTGAAATATACCCATGGCTCCCATAATTACCTGAAGTATCCCGCCCAACTTCCAAATTTGTTGCAGACAGATTAATCGTATTATTTGATTGCGTCCATTTTTGCACCCCATCTAGATGCAATGTCGCAGTTCCTGAAATTCGTCTTACACAAAAGTGTTGCCATCTATTAGCTATACTTCCACCAGACCCATTAAAAGATGTTACATTGCCTGGAAAGTCTAAACGAATTTCTCCGCTTGCTTTAAATAATAAACCAAGCCCGTTAACATTGTTGTTTCCACCTATAGTCCAAATTCTTTTATTCCCTGAGGAATGTATTTCGGGGGGATAGAACCAACCAGAAATACTAAAATCGCCAGTCCCAATTGCAGAACCTAAAGTGCAACTTACAGAGTCAGTTGAGGAAGATAAATTATCAACAAAAATAGACCCGCCGTGATCTGTTGCTGAGTATTCTAAATTGTCGTAGGGTGAGAATGTATGAATTTCTGGAGCTACAGTCATAGCAGCGCCATTATGAACAGGATATAAATCTAAAGTAAGATTATTTGAACTTGCATCAGCGTGATACGGTAAAGAGCATAATAAAATAAGTGTATCACTATCGGATTCTACTGGGGTAGTTGGTACAGTATAGTTTGCGGTTACTGAATAAGCTGCAACATTTTTTATCATAAAATCTCTTACATGACCAATTAAGCCAAAGGTTATATCATTAGTTGTGCCGGCACCTAATCTAAAATTAGTTTGTGTGATATTTGTTGAATTTGTTGTAGACCCTGCTAAAACACCATCGAAGTGAACAGCTACTGTTCCACTGGATCTTGTAACGCTAACATAATGCCAAGATTTTATTGATAATACTCCTAAATTAGCATAGTCAAGTACTGTACTACCTCCTATTTGCAACCGCATACTGCCGGTAGAATTTTGATAAAATTTAATGCCAGATCCACCAAGATCAAAATGTCTCTTTGGATCTGGGCCAGTACTAAAATCATCTACATATACCCAATAAGAAAATGAAAAATCGCCAGTACCAATCTGTGAACCCAAAGTTGTAGTTATAGCCTCTGTAGGATCGCCGGAT
>VMHT01143312.1_pt1 | contig 10834 bp, 5 predicted proteins | sample 4693611 | NCBI WGS metagenome assembly VMHT01 (sample SAMN12280063, study PRJNA550983) | marine metagenome | isolation source: seawater sampled from same location over 5 years 0.02-0.2 micron viral filtrate | place: USA: collected off the coast of southern California halfway between the port... ... | reverse complement strand
TATTAGTAGCAACTGTATCAATCTCAGAAGTGGATTCAGCAAGATCATTAGCAACAGTTTCTATTTCAGATACAGTTTCAGCAAGATCAGAAGCAACAGCAACTACACTAGCAATGTTTGTAGCTACTGAATTAACACTAGCAATATTTGTAGCTACTGTATTTACGTTAGTAACTGCTCCTGCAACTGTAGTTATATTAGAACTTATTGGACCTAATGCTTGTATATGAGTTGTATCCCCTGCAACTGTAGTAACATTAGATGCTATACCTGCTACTGTTGTTACGTTTGCACTAATTCCTGCTACTGTTGTTACATTCCCAGATACTCCTGCAACTGTAGAAATGTTTGCATTATTACTTGCAGCAGTAGTAATCGCATTAGTTGCTGTAGTTCCGTCCTGTATATCAGCTAGTAATGCTATGTCAGCAGACGCAGCAGAAACAGTTTGAACATCCGTAATACTTGGACCTGCTTCTACCGCGCCAGTCGATGCGTTAAAAGCAAGAGTCTTACCTTTACGAGTGTCTACTGTGGGGAGGACAAGTGACACAGCTGCATCAAAATCTGTAAGTTGTAAGGCTCGACTAGCTTTATCTTCGAGGTCAGCAGCAATACCAACAATTCTATCTAACTCTGTATTCAAAGCTACAATATTAAATGCACCGGAAACAGGAAAATCAGTTGTTCTTTCTAAGGCAATATCACGGGTAATAACAACAGTAGACCCACCAGTGATACCTGTGACAGAAATAGAAACAGTACCAGTAGAACCATCGCCACCCGAAACAGTGTAGTGAGTAGTAATTGTTTTGAGTGTCCCATCTACAAAAACATTAAGATCTGCATTATCAAAAAATTCAAATGGTACTGCAAAACTTGTTTGTGTTGCCCCCTGTGCTACTGCATAAGAAATACGTGGCGAATTGTCTGCAATGTTAATTGTCATAGTAAATCCTCATTTGTGTGCAGAATATAAATCAATTGGAAAAGCTGCAACGCACAAAAAGCAATTCTATCCGCACAATTAAAATCTACCTATTCCTATAGATCCTACGTTGTCGTCTACAGCCCTAGTCAAATTGTTAGTAAAACCTTTTAACCAAAACAATTGAGCAAAGGGGAGGACTCTACCCAAATCTTTTGTTCCTTCACCAATGTTACCAGTTAAAAGATTTTGAAAACCTCTGTAATAATCCAATCCAACAGACGTTCCTGCACCTGTTAAGCCAGTAACAGCATCAGCTATGTTTGGTTCTTGTGGGTATTTAGCAGCAAGAAGACCATTAGTTATGTTGGGACCGCCAAGAGCAAGAGAAGTAGCCATAGAAGTATAGAACAAATCACTGTAAAGAGGGGCTAAACCAGAGTAATCAAATGCTCTAGCAAACTGATCTTGAAAACTTAAGTCTACATAATCAGGTGTTCTTATTTGCAAGACCATATAACCCAATCCAAGAGCAGCAGCACTCCCAATAAACTGACTTTTTATTTGACCATGAGCAAAAGCACCCATTGTCTTATTAACAGCAGCAAGACTATAACTATAAAACTGAAATGGTAAGCCAAGCAATCCGCTCTCAATTCTAGCGTAACCCCTATACTTAGAGTCTTCCTTCATACCAAATTTTCTAGCAACGTGCATAGGAATATAAGCAATACCATCTGTAATAATTGGTTTGTCAGCAGGAGTGCCCATTAGAATAGTGTTAGCAACGCCAGATCCTAAAGCATTTCTAAATCTGTTTTGAGCAAGCTCATCTGTCCACTTATCTGAGTTTGCTAAATACAAACCAGACTGACCTTTTTCCCACTGACCATTTTGTTTAGCAATTCTATTTGCAATAGGAGCATCAATTAAATATCTTGCTAGATACTCTTGCTCCATCTTTGTTGCTTTGCCTTCAGAAAGCCGAACAGAGTAATCAATCAAAGTATGACTGCGCATCATAGCGTCAAAGTCTTTAAATATTCTTGTAAGCGGAGCTAAACCATTAAGTAAATAAAATGCGTTTTTAGATTTATCAAAGATGTTTGATCGAAGAGGATTGTTTCCTAAATCATCTACTAGTCTTAAATGCACACTACCAAAAAGTATTTCTAAAGCTTCTCCTGCTATTCTTGCTTCTTTGCCACCAAGTTTAATTTGGCTATCTTGCATAACACCAAACAAACCTCTCATGCTTTTACCAAGACCATGCTCCATAATTATTTTTGCAGGTTCAGTAAGTGTAGCTATTCCTGCCGAACCTAAATAACCAAGTTGTGCGGCTGTTCTTAATACTTCAGCAGTTTTGTAATCCCAAGAACTAGGGTCTCTATGTATAACAGTTCCTGCTATTCTTTCATAAAGATGCCTTTGATCTTTTAGTACAGCGTTTCTTTTTTTCTCTTTTACTCCTGCATCTATTAGATCTAGTTCTTGATCGTCTAACAATTCATCAATAGATCGACCACCAAACTGCTTAGAAAACTCATACCTAGATCCAGTTCTTGTAGTGTAAGCTCTCATTACTTGAATAGGATTAGTGTGTATAAACTCTAATACTTCTGAGTTTGGTATATCAATCATTCGATGTTTAAAATGTTTTGATTTGCCCATGCCAAAAAACGCTTGGTCAAAATCTAAAGGATCACCGTTGTTTATAATCCTATCAGTAATGTTTTTAACTCTAGCATTTACATCGCTTGTTCTTGTAGACAGTGCAAAAGTTTCAACACCTTCTTTTGTCATTCTTTCTATTTCAGCAGGATTGTCCTTAAACCATCTAGCCAAAACAGTTTCAAACTTATCTCTGTTTTTCTTGATATAATCTCTATCCCAATATCTAGGTCTAAATATAGATTCGTTTCTTGGGTTTACCTTTGGTTCTGGCCCTGCTTCATCAAGAATAGATTGGTGCATTTCCATTGTTTGTTTTTGTCTTGCAATAGATCTTTTTATTGAAGCTGTTGCATCTTTACTTTTTGCTTTAGCAAGTTTCTTTTCAAGTAAATCAATTTTATTTTGACGTTTCTTAATGTCAGTTTTGTAAAAAGAGTTACTACCAATCATGCCCTCTTCTCGTAATCGAATCTCCCAATCATCATAAAATTTATTAAGAGCAGACATTGCTCTTGACTCAAACGCATCAGAAGCCTTTTCCCCTTTAATTATTTTGGAGTCTACTCTTTCTATCCAAGATTCAAAATCTGACCTTTTGTGCAAATAGTCTAAAGGTTTTATTGTACCTTTGCCTGTTGATTCGCCCCATATATGAACAAGATCATCATAGACCTTAACCATCTCACCATCTAATAACTTAGCGTTCTGATGGACAGAAGGTCTTAAAGCTTTACCTGCTTTATTTGCAGCAAGCAGTATTCCAGAATCATTTGCTATCTCTAATGTTGTAAGCTTTACGCTGTCAGGAATATTTTTATCTTGAAGTATTCTTTTCATTGGAGTTGTTACAGACTTGTAAAGCCATGAGTTCGTAAAAATACTATCAGCAATGTTTAAATCTGTAGTTGCTGTAGAAGGATCTCCAACAGTATCGAAGTCAGATAACTTTTGATTCTTGTCAAAGCCTTCATCTACAATTGTAGGTTTGTATGTAGGATCAATAGACTGTCTAAGGTTGTTTATTTCTATTTCTGCTTCTCTAGTTGCTCTTGCTCTTCTAGTTACAGGTATAGAAATCAAACCTTGAAGAGCAGCACCAAAAACAAAAGCACTACCAACATTTATAGCAGCCTCTTGTTTTGTAGCTAAAGGATCAAATGGATATCGTATTGATTCTTGTGCAGCAACAACACCACCAGTCGCAGCTCCAGTTTTAAATGCTTTATAAGCAAGACTACCACCTTTTATAAAAGGAAGTGGTACATAGTTGATAACATCAAAAAACTCTGCGCCCATTTGCATACCCAAAGAAGCGTTTCCGTAAACATCTCTTCGGTCAATATTATCTCTTAGATCTTTTTCTAGTTGCCTTAGATGTTCCATGTTACTTGCTTTAGCAAGCTCAACAGAATACATTTTTAAATCATCAGAAATATTATCAACTGGACTAAAACCTTCCTCTACTTCAGGACTCCATCCAAATTTATTTACTTCCCTTACTTTGTCAATTACATGATCGTATCTCATTCCAAGCATAGCCCCTACTACTTCCATAAACTCAGGGCTTTCTTGTTCATCTATTGGTCTGTCAGGCAGATATTCAATAACAGGTTTTGTTGTTAAGGCATTTTTCATTACCTGTTATCCCAACCATAAAATTTAACTATAGGAAGTCGCCTAAGTATACTATCTTCTGGTATAAATGGTTTGCCACCATCTTCTCTTGCTTTTCTTTCTGTTTCCCTTGCTTCAGCTTGTACTGATCTTAGCAATTGATTGTATTTATTTTTTGCAAATGTTTCAGTCATACTTGTATCAAACAGAGGCCATGTAAGCTCAGAAGAACCAAATTCATCAAGTGGCCTATCATAAATTAATGGTCTTATTTCATTGTTTTCATCTTTAAAATAAGCATAAAACTGAGGAACATCTCCACCGTCAAACGGTACAAGAAATACTTCTTTTGTTTGTCCTGTTACTATTTCTTTTTTTGTTTTTCTTATACTACCTTTTAGTTTTATCTCACCTGTTTCAATATAAAAAATATCTTGTGGTTCTCCTAGCCTAAACTCTCTGGGCAACTGTTGATTTATTAATTTAATAAATTCAGCTTTTTCTTCTGGGTCTGGAAAAACAATATCTAATGCCATTTTAGATAAACTTTTACCACGTTCAAAAGGAGCATTAGGATCTATTACATGTTCAGATGGTTTGTAATTTCTGTCAACATAACCTTTTAATTCTGTAATTATCTCTTCTGATTCTTTGCCCATCCTTGCATACATTTCTGCAATAGGAGCTAACTCAGCAACTACATTTATATCACTTGTTATTTTTTCTCTAACAAATTCATTTGGCTTCCCATCTGCAAAAACTCTTTTAACATTTTCAGCAGCAGCAGGAGAATCTTCTTGTTGTTTTATTTCTGCAAGTATTTCATTTGCTGTTTTACTATCACCAAAAAAGTTTTTTCGTACAACTACTTCTCTAAGAAGAGCTTCATTTTTACTAAAAATATCTCCAAATCTATTAACAGGACCAACAGGGCTTTCGTCATTTAATAATTGTTCAGCATGTTGGAGCAATACATCATGGTCGACTTCTGGTGCAGTGCCATTTAAAAAATTGTTAAGACCAGATATTAAACTTTCTGGCATTGTAATTCTAGCTAGTGGATAAAATGCAGGTGTTAAAGATTTTGGATCAGCAGCAGAAGAAATGCCAAGACGATCTGACATGACTGTATCCATATCTTCTCTATGCTCTTGAGTCTTTTTTGTATTTCCTGCTTTAAGAACTTCTTTTCTTAGCTGTATTTCCTCATCTCTTTTTTTCTTTTCATCTTTGCGTTCTTGTTCAGCAGTTCGTATATCAGTTTCTCTTTTTTCAATAGTTCTTATTATTTCTTTTTTGCCTTCTGGAAAACTACGAATTAGCTCTGTGAGCTCCTCTGCTATTTGTTTGTTGTTTCTACTTAAATTTTGTATTGCAGGATCATCATTTTTACCATCACTTTGAATAAGTAAACTCATTGCATTAAGATCTTGAGAGCTTGCATTTTGAGTATTATTTATTAATCCCTCTGCACCTGCTAATTTAACTCCATTTATAATATTATCTTTTTCAGAATCGTTTAAAATATTGTTAGGTGTACGAATAATTTTAGCACCAAACTCTTCTAATTCTTTTCTTGTTAATGAACTAGATCTTGCAGCTTGAGCAATGCTATTCCCCTCATCCTGCAAAACTTTTTTTGCAATATAGTTATTTACATTTTCTCTAGCTGTATTTTTTACTTCGCTCAAAAAGTTTGTAACAGTATTTGTTTGATTAGAGTCATATAATCCAGACGCTTTAATTTTTCTTACTACTTCTCTTTGGAAAGATGTTAGGTTTTGAATACCATCATTATCAGGAGATATGATTGCTAGTCTTAAATCATCAACTTTACCATCTCTTGCTGCAATAGCTAAATAGTTTCTAAGCTCTTCTGCCTTGATGTCTGAAATAATACCTGCGTCAACCTTAACGTTATTATCTAAGTATTGGTTAAATTTTGCATCTAAACCTTGAAGTTTATTTAGTGATTTATTTATAGCAGTATTTAATGTTACAAGAGATTGAGTATTTGATTCAAGTTTGCCATGATCATCATAAGCAGAACTCAGGTTATAATATGTTCCTGCACTAAAACTACCAATATTAGTTTCTACTAATAATTTGAATTGATCGTAGTCAAGAGAAGCATCATCTTGTTGATCTTCAATTCTATCTTCTTCCAAGTCAAGTATTCGTTGACGTTCAGCAAGTTCAGCATTTTCTGCGCTGCGATAATCACTAGAAAGTCTTTCTGCATATGCCATTACATTATCTAAATCTTCGGAAGGCAAGTCTTTTGTAAATTGCAAAACATCATTTAAATCATCAAAGTATTCATTATTAAGATTTGTTGTTACTTTACCATCAGTTCTTATAGCTAACTCAAATTGAGTTCTCTGATAGTCGTTCATCATAAACTTAGGATAAAGTCCTTCTATTTTACCAAACACATAGGCAACTTGCAGTTCAACACCGTGTCTTTTGCCAGTACCTTCTTCTAATAAGAATGCTTTTTCACCATCTTCATTCTTAGCAACTCTTGCTTCTATAAACGCTTTTAGTTTTTCAGAATTTTGATTTGTTTTACCAAATTCATAAGCTGTTTTTTTATCATCTTTATTTGATAAAAGAATATGTTCACCAAGCTTTGTTCTTTGTCTACTAGCATTTAACTTACCTAAAGACAGTTCTGTTTTAGCAAGCTCTAATGCTCCCTGTTGTTCTATATAATTTGTGTAAATAGTTGGCTTGCCGTTTTGTTCGGTACTAAACGCCATGTTTTTAAGGTATTCATTTAAAGCACCAGTAACCTTACCAACGTTATCAGGGTCGTCTTGATACTTTAGGACAAGTTCATTTGTTTTTCTTTGTATATCAATTGATACTTCGTTCTGATACCTGTCCAGTATTACTCTTTGGAAAGCTTGTCCTGCTGTTCTTCCTAGAAAGCCTTCCCCATTCAGTTCATTTAATACTTCTGGTTTTCCAGTTAAGGGATTAATATTAACAATAGACTTTGAGTCAGCTTGAAACGCTAGTTCTGTACCTTCTTTAGTCGCTTGAGCACCCATTTCTTTAATAGATGCTTGAACAATTTGGTTGGCTGCTCGACCAATACCACTATACTTTTCTACACCGCCAGTATTTACAGCCCTAACACCAACAGGTCCAACTGAACTACTCCCTAATCTTTCTCTTATTACTGGCATTAGGCTACGTCCTTATTACTTTTAAATATATTGCTAAAAGACGGAGGCATATTAATAGCCATGTCAGCTAAATTAGTTAAGAAGTTAGCATTAGATGTAGCCCTCATTCCTGCTGCTGCATTTTGACCATATGTATAAGATGTTGCGGCTTGGGCTGCATACTTTGCCTCAAGAAGTCCAGATTGTCTTTCTATATTACCAATGTCTTCCCCCATTATCTCTCTGTTTTTCTTAAGGTAAGCATCTACAGATCTTTGAGATGAGGCAATTTTTGCACTAAAAAAAGCAGTGTTTTGTTTTTCAGCTTCTAGTGCTTCATTTACTCTTCTATTACTTGCGTCTATAGCTTGAGCTTTGGCTAAAAATAATTCAGCAACATACTGACGAGCCTCAAGCTGACCAACTTTCTTTCTTTCTTCCGCAGCTTTTTTCTCTGCACTTCTTTGTTTTAAAGTACCTACAACACTTAAACCTGCTGCTATTAAGGGTAACATCAGAAAGATACCTCCGCGACTAAACCGTTAACTTGTATAAACATAGGTGCAGTTTGAGTTACTGTAATCTGAGGATCTTTATTATATCCCAATAAATAGAACTCCCTTTTCCCTGTGACCGCTTGCCTTGGTTGGCTAAAGTCATTGTTTACTTTTCTTATAATTAATTTTTTGTTGTTTACTGATACGGATAATGTTTCAGACATATCAAGTATAACCCTACTTAAACTTCTAGGCTGCCCTGTTTCTGGGCCGATTGCAGTATTAACATCTATAGGATTAGTCTTCAACTCTACATCAAAACCAAAACCTACCTGACAGCTTGTGAGAGAAGCGTCTACAGACGAAACGTTAATCTGACCACCAGACACAGTAAACTTACCTAAGTAGTCTGTAGAGCTTATTACATCAACCTCTGCCCCGTTCTCAAAAAAGTTTGATACAGTGAAAACTCCTGCCGTACCAGTATATGTGTTTCCAAGATCTAAACTTACATTCTGGTTTAATTCAGTAAACACAAAGCTTTTTGCTCCTGAGCCTAGATTTGTTTTAATAACAGCAAAGACACGATTACCAATAGCAGTAACAGAATGAAATGACCCATTAGTTTCAAACCTTGTCCATCCTGCAACTCCCTCAATACGATTTAGATTGTAGACAGCAATTTCTCCTGTGAAGTTCTGAGCAAACACAAATGATTCAGCAGTGTTTACAGCACCACTAATAACACACATCTGAACAGGATCGCTTATCAAATGAGAAGAAAGCAATGAAATAGGATCAGCCTTATAAGCTTGCTCACTATCATCAAACACAAACTGACGTATCATCTTGCCACCAATCTGACTAAAGATAGTAGCACCATAGAAAGGCTGCGGCCTTACAAATGTAGAACCGAAAGCAGTCTGTCTTTTTACCCTAGCATTTGTAGGCGTAATAGGTTGATTCTCAAATGTAGGAATAAAAAACTCAGAACCTGCCGTGAAAATATGTATGTCTCTGTTGGAAACAAAGTGGCGTATCGTAGCCACCTCGCCAATACTCATTACAAGTTCTAGCGAATCATCATCAGCAGCATCACCAATATCAAAGTTATAATACAACCCAGACTTACTAGCCCACACAGTATCAGGTTGTGCAAGCGTACCACCAAACCATAACCTGTTTTCATGGAAGCCAACAGCAGCAGGATAACCACGCAATGAAGAATATGATTGCTCCATCCATTGCTGTGTAGGTGCATGAGTTACTACTTGTATATTACCACCGCCATCTTCAGTAGTATTAGCAGCCGACCCTGCCGTAATAGTGTATCTGTTTTCGTCAATTACTTTTTGTATTGATCTTGAACCATTTATCTGTGAAGCATTTACACCACCGACAGCAGATGCATTTCTTATAGTAATGCTATCGCTTGCACTCATGCCATGATTTACATGCGTAATCTCTACTGTAGTAGAGCCATCAATAGTTCTTAAAGCGTTTGGAATTAACTCTACAAATAATTCATCAACTACATTTCCTGTTGCTTGAGTAGCAGACTGAACAGAAGTAATTAGTATCTCAGCATCATGGTAAAGCAAAGTAAGACCAACATGCTTAGAGCTAGCGTAATTACCACCAGACTGACTTCCTGTTGTATCAAAGTATGCTGCGCTTGTTGTAACAGTAATACCAGTTCCAGTAGTCGCAGAAGGATCTAGTGTAACACCAGTTGCATGAAAAGGATAATATGGTTGATAAGTCTTAGCATTTCCTGCTTGAAGCTGAAAAGTAAACTGCTCTACTTGAAAACTATTGAGTCCAGTTCTTACTATTTGCTGACACATAAATGTATTGTGGCTAACAAAAAGAATATCACCACCTTGAGCGTATGTCATTTCATGTAGATATTCTTGATCCCATTGAAGTGCTGCACTATTAATATCTTGAGTTAATGTCGTTGCTAAACTCAATGCACCAGTAGTCGGATTGATAAAAAATATCTCACACTTTTGATGCGAGAACGCTATTACATATTGCTCATCATCTGAGAATATAAAAGGTATAAGCCTTACTTGCTGACGTATAGCAGTGTTTTCTGTAACACCAGTAAAATCATGCAGGGCTTGAAAGCCACCACGTTTAGCTACACCACCTTCAGTTCTTATAAAAAAGTTCTTAACGCTCTGAGCAGACGAGTTGTAAATAGCAGAATCCGTCCTTGAAACCAAAGACGGACTAATCTCTCCATACTGAAAGTTTGTAATCGGTATTCGTGCTTTTTGCATTAGCTGCGCCTATTTGTAATAAACCTCGATGTTGTAACTTTTCTCGTTGTTTGTTGTTGTGAATCTGTAGATCTAGCCTTTGCTAAAAGTCTTGTATACTGACTTTCCATCAAACCTGCTAAAGATGGATCTCTTATTAAAGCAGTAGCAAAGACAACAGCCATTGCGTATTCTACACATACAGAAAAATAAGAAGGCCAATCAACCTCACTAGCTCTATAAGTAAAGTCTACTACTAATTCATCTGTTGGAGAAGCATCACAGAATATTTTATTTCCATAAATATTATACTCTATTTGTAAATCTCTTACAGTTACAGCGTGAACAAATAGATAGTCAGGAAGTTGATATGCCGCTTCAAACCTTCCAGTAGGAGCGTCAGTTAATCTATTTAATACAGCTTGGTTAGCTGAGAATCTCCATCTGGTAGATGTAAGATTTGTTCTCGCAATATCTTCATACATATTACCTGCAATTAATGCTTCAGTAGTGTCATCATCAAAAGAAGTAATAGGCTCTGCACCAACTAAGATGAGAGCACGACTGCATATGTCAATTGCACTATTTGCCGGTGAACTAATTGCCATAATATATCCTAAGTAAAGTGGGGGCCGAAGCCCCCAACTATTTAGTCACCATCAGTTTCCGCAACAGCAG
>VMHT01161591.1_pt1 | contig 10835 bp, 13 predicted proteins | sample 4693611 | NCBI WGS metagenome assembly VMHT01 (sample SAMN12280063, study PRJNA550983) | marine metagenome | isolation source: seawater sampled from same location over 5 years 0.02-0.2 micron viral filtrate | place: USA: collected off the coast of southern California halfway between the port... ... | reverse complement strand
TATATGCGTTTGCATAAAAAGTATAGTTTTAAAGATGAACCATCATTTAAACTAGATGCCTTAGGTGAGAAATATGTAGACCAGAAAAAGATTGAATATGAGGGTTCACTTGATAGGTTATTTGCAGAAGATAAAGAAAAATTTATTGAATATAACTTTGTTGACGTTTTAATCCTTAAAAAACTTGATGAAAAATTCCAATATATTAATCTAACTAAAAACCTTGCCCATAAAGGGAAGGTATTATATGAGGAAGTATATTTATCTTCTAAAATCCAAGATGGTGCTATCTCAAGTTGGTTACTATCTGAAAATATTATACCACCAAATAAGGATTTAGATCCCCTTACCAAGAAAAATTACGCCGGTGGTTATTTATTTTGCCCTAAAACAGGCATCTACAACTATATGTTTGACGAAGACCTTACGTCACTATACCCTTCAATTATCATGTCTCTTAACATTGGTAAAGAAACATACGTTGGTAGGGTATTAGATTTATATAACGATAGAAATAATAGGTTGGGTTTAAACGATTTAGAAGCTATGGTCGCCCAAGACCCCGAAGCAACCCTCCCACTTGAAAATACCGCACGTAATCAACAGAATATGCTCGTTAAAGACATAGTCAATAAAATTAAAACCCATAATTTAGCAGTATCCGCTAATGGGGTTATGTTTAGAACTGATAAACCATCTACTCTAAATGTTATTCTGGATAAATGGTTTGACGAAAGGGTAATGTATAAGAAAGCTATGAAAAAAGCTTATAAAAGCGGCAATAAAAAAGAAGGCGAACTAAATCACCTTAAACAGTATACTATGAAGATCTTGCTGAATTCACTTTACGGTGCAACGGCTTTGCCTAGTTTTAGATATGGTAGTGTTATTTTATCTGAGGGTATTACACTTACAGGTCAACGTATTATCCAAGAATCAGCATTATTTGCAAACACACATATGAATAAAGTTTTAAGAGGGGAGATAACGTTATGAATTTAAAAAAGTTAACTTTAGAAGAAGCATCACAATATTATTCCCAAGAAGAAGATAAATTAGGAGCTCCATTAATAGGGTTTACCCTTACCCCTGATCCAGAAGACCCACCGTGGGACAATGTAACTTACTACACTAATAGAAGAAAAGTCAGCGAATATAAAGGCGAAGGCAGATACTATGTTTATGTCTTAGAAAACGACACTATGCCTGGTATATTAAAAATAGGTTATACAGGTAAAAAGCCAGAAGAACGAGCTACCCAGCTTTCAAAATCAACAGGAGTAGCAACCCCCTTTAGAGTAGCATTCGCCGCAAAATGCCACGATGGGGAAGGGATGGAGTATGAAGTACACCAAGAATTAAAAGAATACCGAGTAAATAGTGATCGTGAATTCTTTAGTTGTACATTAAATGAAGCCCAACAAGCAATTAAAAAAATAGGTCAACGATATGTCTGATAGAGAAGAAGTACCATGGTGGATTTGTAAAAAAGGCGATAAAAATTTCTGTACTTACGTAGACACTGATTCAAATTATTTCCACGCCGAACCATTACTTAGGCACCTTTATCCTAATTTTGACGAAATGGATGAAAAGGGAAAAGACGATATACTTGAAAAAATGGCACTCCAGTACCAGGATTTAATCACTGAATACTATGATACCCTAGCTAGAGATGCTTTTAACGTAGACCTCCATCGCCTTGAAATGAAAACCGAATGTACTATTCGTTCTGGCTTTTTCTCTGGTAAAAGAAGGTATGCTCAATATATTACTAAAAAAGAGGGTATGGAAGTCGAAGATATTGACGTTAAAGGTCTTGATTTCATGAAATCTAATTTCCCCCCACTATTTAAGAAGTTTTTCAACGGTATACTCCATAAAATCCTATTTGGAGCTACTAGAAATGCAATTGACCAAGAAATCCTTGAATTTAAAAATAGCCTAGACGAATTACCACTCGAAATGCTAGGCAAACCTACAGGAGTTAAAGACATTAAGAAATATGTTGAACGTCCCCCGGGCGCTGGAAATATATTCACAGTATTAAAAACAGGAACCCCAGTTAATGTTAAAGCCGCTGTACGCTACAATGATTTCCTTAAATTCAAAGGATTAGATAAAAAACATTCTCAAATTGTACAGGGAGATAAAATCAAATGGGTATATTTAAAAGATAATCCATACAAGATTGACACAATGGGTTTCTTAGACTTTGATTTCCCAGAAGGTATTCGTACATTCGTAGAAACTTATATAGATAGAGATAAAGCATTCGATTCTATCTTAAAAAATAAGTTAGAAACCTTCTATAAAGATTTAAGTTGGGGGAGTTTAACCCTCAACACACATGTAAACAATTTTTTCTCATTCTAATGACAGATAAAAGAATTATAGACCAATTTATTTCAAAATATCACTTAGGTGGTACTATTGAACGTGTTAAATGGGTTTCAGATAAAGAATCCCTTAAAGCAGATTTTATAAACGATTCCCAAAACCTGGTAGGTAGCGTAGTATCTAAAAACTTTAAATTCCCTATAGGTGAATTTGGGATTTATAGTACTTCTACCCTAAGTAAAATGCTAGGAATCCTTGAAAACGAGGTTATGTTTGAGGTAGCAAAAGAAGGAGGTACACCAGCCAGATTTAATATAGGTGACACTGCTATGGACGTTAAATTTAACTTAGCAGATCCCCAAGTAATCCCAAATGTACCTAACATTAATAAAACAGAAGGTGATATAGAAGTGGAGTTAGACGAAGAATTTACTACACGTTTTATTAAATCTAAAGATGCAGTAGGCGAAGAGGTATTTTATGTTTCTACCCAAGATGGATTTACTTCACCCGAAATTAAATTCACTATTGGAAACAGCACATCTAATTCAGTATCATTTGCGGCCCGTATAGAAGATGGCAGTTCTGAAGCAGAATTAGATAATATCCCTTTTAACGCAGACTTAGTAAAAGAAATATTTAAACACAATAAACGTTTCGAAGAAGGTTGGATGAAAGTAAATCCAAAAGGATTAATGACTTTTGCATTTAAATTTGGAGACCTGGAGACTAATTATTATCTTGTAAGAAATCAAAATCAATAAAAAATGGAGAATATCCCAATTACACCGTTGGCTGATCGCGTGTTGATCCAACCGATTGAAGCCGAAGAATCAACCTACGGGAACATTGTTGTTCCTGATATGGGCAAGGATCGTCCTGACTTTGGTAATGTACTTGCCGTAGGTCCAGGTCGTTATGATAACAATGGTAATCTAATTCCTGTGCGAGTAGAAGTAGGACAAAAAGTTATTATGCCTAAATACGGGGCAAATACCGTAGAAATTGAAGGTGAAGAATATGTACTCACCTCAGAATCAGAAATTTTAGGAGTTGTAAATCAATAAAATATGAGTAAAATTATTAAATTTGGAGAAGACGGAAGAAGTAAAATCCAAAACGGAGTTAACCAACTGACAGATGCAGTTGCAAGTACATTAGGCCCCTATGGTCGTAATGTAATCCTCGGAAATACAGTGGGTACCCCCCATTCTACTAAAGATGGAGTTTCTGTGGCTAAAGAAGTTAATCTTGAAGATGCTATTGAAAACACAGGAGCACAAGTTGTTAGACAAGCAGCAATTAAGACAGGTGAACAGGCAGGTGATGGTACAACAACTGCTACCGTGTTAGCTAGAGAAATTTATAATCAAGCCCTTGATGCCGTTAGTAACCGTTCCAATAATGCTATTGATATTAAGCGAGGTATCGATAAAGCTGTAACTGATATTACAACAATGCTTAAGGATAAATCTCAAGAAATTTCTAATGAAGATCAACTTAAACAAGTTGCAACTATCTCAGCAAATAACGATACTGAAATCGGCACTTTGATTGCAGCTGCATTTGATAAAGCTGGGCGTGAAGGTGTCATTACAGTTGAAGAAAGTAAAACCCACGAAACTACACTTGAAGTAGTTGAAGGTATGCAGTTTGACCGTGGTTACAAATCTCCTTATTTTGTTACAGACAATGGTTCAATGACTTGTCAACTTGACGAACCTTACATTTTAATATATGATGGTAAAATTGGTGCTGTAAAAGAATTATTGCCTGTACTTGAAGGTGTTAGTCAACAAAATAAATCACTTTTAATTGTTGCTGAAGACATTGACGGTGAAGCACTTGCTGCGATGATTGTTAACAAAATGAGAGGTATTTTAAAGTGTGCTGCTGTTAAAGCACCTGACTTTGGGGAGCGTCGTACAATGGTTCTTGAAGATATGGCTGCCCTTACTGGTGGTATTGTTATCTCAAAGCAAAAAGGTATGAAGCTTGATAAAGTTACTTTTGATATGCTTGGAAACGCTCGTGGTGTTACTATTAGTAAAGAAGACACAACTATTGTTGATGGTGCTGGTAGTGAAGAAGCTATTGAAGCGCGCCTTGATGATATTAAAAATCAAATAGATAAAGCTGAAAGTAATTATGCTCGTGAACAATTACAACAACGCCTTGGTAAATTAGCAGGTGGTGTAGCAGTAATTAACGTTGGTGGTCATACTGAAACAGAAATGAAAGAACGTAAAGATCGAGTTGATGATGCTGTACATGCTGTAAAAGCAGCAATTGAAGAAGGTATTTTACCTGGAGGGGGGCATGCTTTACTTTATGCTTCGTATGATGTTAAAAATGATACTCTTAATAAAACCCAAGAAATTGGTTATGAAATTGTTCGTAAAGCAGCTCGTAAACCATTTTACCAAATCCTTTCAAATGCTGGTTACAACCAAGAAGATTGTTTGTGGTTAGGACTTGAATTAAAGGATAACTTTGAATTAGGTTGGAATTTAACCACAGAAAACAAAGTAAATATGCTTAGTGAAGGTATTATTGATCCTACTAAAGTTACTCGTTGTGCAATCGAAAATGCAGCATCAGCAGCAGGTACACTACTCACTACAGAGTGTATAATTGTTGATAAACCAGAAAATAAAAATACTAACACTGAACAACCAATGTTCTAATGGATTTATTTGTAGAAAAATATAGACCACAAGATCTAAATGAGTTTGTAGGAGATGATACTATTCGCCTTAAAATTCAAGAATATCTTAAAACTGGTAAACTACAAAATTTACTATTGTTTGGGCCAGCGGGGACAGGAAAAACCTCGCTGGCCAAACTAATAGTGGGGCAGTTGGGTGCTGACCATCTTTATATTAATGCTTCAGACGAAAGAGGTATTGATACAATTAGAGATAAAATCATCCCATTTGCTTCTAGTATTGGTTTTAATGGATTAAAAGTAGTTATATTAGATGAATCAGACTATCTTACAGCGCAAGCTCAAGCAACTTTACGAAACGTTATGGAAAGCTTCAGCGCATCCTGTAGGTTCATACTTACTTGCAATTATCTTGATCGCATTATTAGTCCCCTTCAGTCTCGTTGTATGGCTTTCGGGATTACCCCACCTTCTAAAAAAGAAGTTGGTCAACATCTTTTAGGCATTTGTGACAAAGAAGAAATTACATATGCTAAAGAAGATTTAGGCCAGGTAATTCTTACCCACTACCCTGACATTAGAAAAATCCTTAATACCCTACAGGGTAGTTTAAAGGATAACCAATTAGTACTAGATACTAAATCCCTTAAAAACACTGACTTCGAAAACAAAGTAGTAGAGGGATTGAAAAATAAAACTAAAATCAACAATATTAGACAAATTATAGCTGATAGTGGAGCTACACAGTTTGAATCACTATTTAGGTGTTTATATGATAATGTTGAAGAATATACTACAAACGTAGGTGATGCAATAATTGTAATAGCTCAATATCAATATGAGTATGGGTTTGTAGTAGATAAAGAAATTTGTATCGCCGCAATGTTAAATAAATTATTAAAGTTATGAGTGTAAATTCAACACAACAAAACTACGATCAATTTCAAGATTGGTACAAGTGGTTTAATAAAAAATATAATAGATTCCACAAGCTTAGATTTAAAAAGCCCACTAAGAAAAATTACTACCAAAAATGATGAACCAACAGCAACAACAATTTAATATTGATTTTAGCCAAACTACCCCGGTAGTTTGCGAAGAATGTGGCCATGAACATTTTATTCAGGTTAATATGATGAGAAAATTATCTCCTATGTTATCTCCCACAGGTCAACCAGCATTAATTCCTATTCCTGTATTTGCTTGTACTAAATGCAGCCATGTAAACGAAGAATTCATGCCTAATGACACCCTTTGATTTTCTAAAATTAGTACATAATAAAAGTATTAAATGGGAAAGTCTAAATGAAGACGAACAAAAAGCTTATAATACCTTTATTATAAATAAAGCATTAAGTTTTAACTCTAATTATTTAGATATAGTAAATAAAATACAACACTATACCCCAACCCCTAAAGAATCCTTTAAATATTTACAATCTATGACAAGTGATAAGTTTAGATATAATAAATGGATTAAAGGCCAAAAAACTAAGTCTTTTAATCCACATTTAATTGCTATAGTTAGTACACATTTAGAATGTTCTAGTAAGCAAGCTGAGGATTATTTAAATATTCTTGAAAAAAAAGAAGTTAAATTAATGCTTAAGCAAATTGGGCTACAAGAAAGTGATATTAAAAAATTATTAAAAAAATGAATATAGGAATAGTAGGACAAGGATTTGTAGGCACTGCAGTAAACGAGGGACTTAAACCAAAATTTAATGTAGAAACATATGACATTGCTAAGGAATCATCATGTTCTAGTTTAGAAGAAATATGTAATAAAAGTGATATATTATTTATTTGCCTACCTACCCCCATGAATCCAAATGGTAGTTGTTCAACTCTTACAGTTCAGAAAGTTTTAAAGGAAATTAACGATCTTAACACTTGTAATACAATAGTAATAAAGTCAACTATACCCCCGGGTATAACTGAAGTGTGGAATAAAAGATATAATAATATCCAAATAGTATTTAACCCCGAATTTTTAACTGAAGCAAATTCTATAGAAGATTTTAAAAACCAAAATAGAATTATAGTAGGGGGTCCTAGACCTGCTTCTACTAAAGTAGCTAGAGTATTTAAAAAAGCATTTCCTAAAGTCCCCATAATTAAAACCGGTTCAACTCATGCAGAAATGGTTAAATATGTAACAAATTGTTTTTTAGCTACTAAAGTTTCATTTGCTAATGAAATGTTTAATTTATGTAATGAATTAAATATTGATTATGATAAAGTGATAGAGTATGCTAAATTTGATGAAAGATTAGGATACTCACATTGGAATGTACCCGGACCCGATGGTGATTTTGGTTTTGGTGGTCATTGTTTTCCTAAAGACATGAACGCTTTAATTTATTTAGGGGATCGATTAGGTATAGATTTAAAAATACTAAAATCTGCATTAGAAACTAACGATAAAGTTAGAGTTAATAGAGATTGGGAACAACAAAAAGGAAGAGCAGTAATATGATTAATTTTAGTGAAGAAGACGATGCCGCAGTAAAATGGTGCGAAGAAAAATATCCGGAGCTAACCCAGGAATACAAGAAAATTATGATGGAACAGTATGTTTTATTTTGTAAAAAACATCGTAATTATGGTACCTCAAATGTAAATGTAGGAACTAATCTTGAAACAAATGCTGATATTAAATTAGCACTTACTGGGTTATGGTTTAGAATAAATGATAAAATCCAACGTTTGAAAAATTTGGTTGTGTTAGGGGAACCTGATACAGTAGGGGAACCTATAGAGGATACCCTTAAGGACCTAAGCGTGTACGGAATTATAGGCCAAATTGTACAACAAGGTAAGTTTAAATGATAATTGAAAACGTCCAAAATACAGTAGTCCCAAAAATGGATTACGAAAAATATAGGATGGTTTCCTATACACAACTTTCTTTATGGTTGGAATGTCCCCATAAATGGAAGTTAATGTACATTGATAAACTAAAACAACCACCTAATATTCATTTGGCATTTGGTTCGGCAATGCACGAATCTCTCCAAGAATATTTTGAGTTAATGTACAATAAATCAATCAAGCAAGCAGACGCGTTTGACATCCATGAGGATTTCCAACAGCGCTTTATGCAAATGTACAAAGACTATAAGGAACAAATTGGTGAAAACTTTTCCACCAAGAAGGAAATTATGGAATTTGTAAATGATGGATTAAACATTATTGATTTCTTTTTACAAAGACGCCAAATGTATTTCTCTAAAAGGGGAACTCGATTATTAGGGATTGAAATGCCTATCCTTACACCCCCTCACAAAGAACATCCTAATATTATGCTTTATGGTAAGCTTGATTTAGTATTTTACGATGAAGACCTACAAAAGGTAACCATATGGGATATTAAAACATCTACCAGAGGTTGGGGAAAATGGGATAAAGAAAACAAAATTAAAATGGCTCAAATGGTTCTCTACAAGAAGTATTTCGCCGAACAATATAATGTTCCCGTCGATTCAATTGACTGTAAATATTTTATTGTAAAACGTAAAGTACCAAAAGACCCAAAATATCCAGCAATGGCTTCGCGTATCCAAACATACGAGCCATCATCAGGTAAGACAACAATGAATCGTGTATCTAAACATCTTCATGAATTTATTGACGATTGTTTTAAAGACGATACGTATCAGATGAAGGAATATAATAGAAACCCATCAGATAAAAACTGTAGGTGGTGTCCTTTTAAAGATAAACCTGAACTCTGTGATAAAAACAATTCAAAATAAGCTATTTCCTTTTATAATAGCCCTATCCGCCCTTTCTGTTTCAGCATCAGCTGCTTTCTACTCTGTGAGTGGTTTAAGCAAGCTGTTTGCTGGGGCAGCATTTGCTGTTATAGTAATGGCTGCTTCACTTGAAGTAGCTAAACTAGTAATAGCATCGTTACTCTACCAATATAGAAAAAACCTCCCCCGATTATTAAAATATTATCTTTCAGTAGCATGCTTAGTTTTGATCTTAATAACTTCAATGGGTATTTATGGTTTCTTATCTGCTGCTTATCAAGAAACCGCAGCCTTAGCAGGTAACGTAGATGCTCAAATCGCCCTTATTGAAACTAAAAGAGATAACATAAAAGAACAACTTGCGGTATACAGCGATGAAAAAACTTCTATTAATAATGCCGTGAGTGACCTGAGGTCTGGTTTATCTAACAATGTAATACAGTATACTGACACATTAGGTAATGTACTAACTACAACATCTTCATCAACAAGAAGAGCCCTAGAAAAACAACTTGATCAAGCAATCGAAAGGCAAACTGAAATTAACTCTAGGGTAGATAATCTAAACCAACAGTTATTCGACTATGAAACCGAAATTGTTGAGGTAACTACTAATAATAACGTAGCCGGTGAATTAGGGCCTCTTAAATATTTATCCGGTTTAACAGGTAAACCTATGGATCAGATTATAAACTGGTTATTATTAACTATTATATTTGTATTTGATCCTTTAGCTATTGCTCTTGTGATTGCTGCAAATTTTGCTTTTGCCCAACTAAAAACTAAAGATAATAAAAAATCTAAAGTTAAAATAGTAGAAGTACCTGTAGAGGTAGAAAAAATAGTAGAAGTACCTGTAGAGGTAGAAAAAATAGTTGAAAAAAATGTTTATGGGGAAGAAGTAGAAAAAAATTTAAAATTACTAAAACATCCCCGAATAAGAGAAGCAATAAAACATGCTAGGAGAGCGGGGGAGTTATAATTTATGTATATGTATAGATAAACATATACGATATGGCACTTAAATTAACATCCGTAAAATTAGAAGAAAAGTTATTTGAAGATTTTAAAGTTGCTTCAATTAGACAAAAATTTAATCTCCAAAAATTAGTTAATAGAACTATACATCTTTATTTAACTAATGAGGAGTTTGCAAAACAATTACATACACATACTGATCTGACTGTTAGTGGCAGTGGATTATAAACAATAAAAAGGTTTTATTTAATGAAAAAAGGTTATATTCCCCCTGAGGAAAGGAAAACAATATTACTCCTCTGTGATGATATTAGATTACATAGTGGTATAGGCACTATGGCGAAAGAAATAGTCCTTAATACGGCTCACCATTTTAATTGGGTAAATTTAGGAGCAGCTATTAAACACCCTGAAGCAGGTAAATCATTTGATCTTAGTGAAAGTGTTAACCAAGAAGCAGGAATAAATGACTCAAAAGTAACAGTTATTCCATTTGATGGATATGGCAATGCTCAAATAGTTCGTCAACTTGTAGAACAAGAAAAACCAGACGCTATTCTCCATTTTACAGACCCACGTTACTGGACTTGGCTTTATAGAATGGAAAAAGAAATTAGGACTAAAATTCCTATGATTTTTTACACTATTTGGGATGATTTACCTTACCCAATGTATAATAGAGATTTTTATCGTTCAGATGATCTTCTTCTTTGTATTTCTAAACAAACTAAAAACCTAGTTAAAAATGTACTCAGAGACTTTCCAAAACATGAATGGCAAACTCAATATGTTCCCCATGGTATAGATGAAAATAAATTTTTCCCTGTAGCTAACGATTTAGAATTTGAAGTATTTAAAGAAAAATTCTTTAAAGATGAAGAATATGATTTTGTATTATTTTGGAATAATAGAAATATTCGTCGTAAAAACCCTGGTGATGTAGTTACTGCTTGGAGAGTATTTACTGATCAACTTACTAAAGAACAAGCAGAACGTTGTTTACTTATCATGCATACTGATAAAGTAGATAATAATGGTACTGATATACCAGCAGTAATTAAAACTATGTGTGACCCTACAAGGGCTAAAAT
>VMHT01166776.1_pt1 | contig 10836 bp, 17 predicted proteins | sample 4693611 | NCBI WGS metagenome assembly VMHT01 (sample SAMN12280063, study PRJNA550983) | marine metagenome | isolation source: seawater sampled from same location over 5 years 0.02-0.2 micron viral filtrate | place: USA: collected off the coast of southern California halfway between the port... ... | reverse complement strand
GTCAAAGCCATAGTTTTTTTAGTATCTTTTTGTAACATTTAAGCAAGTATAGTTTTAACTTTCAATTTTTATTTTTCTAATTCGTTCCGGTGTTGAGAGAAAAAAAAGGAATAATTAGAGGCAAAAAGTTATTGGATATTAATTGGGGGCAAAAAGTTATTGGATATTAATTGGGGGCAAAAAGTTATTGGATATTAATTGGGGGCAAAAAGTTATTGGATATTAATTGGGGGCAAAAAGTTATTGGGTTTCTGTTAAGAAACCCAATAACTTTTTGCTATTCTTATTTTAAATATATATAGTATAAACTAAAACAGATTTATTATTACACTGTTTAATCTAGAAAAATTAAACAATATAATATATGATTGTACTGTTTAATCTAGTAATTGCACTCTATAAGGTAACTCAGAAACCGGTAAGATAATGAGAAACCACCCATATAACGAGAAATGGGTATATAGAGAAAAAAAAAGGGGTTGTTACACCTCTTTTTTTCTTTTTGTTTTGTTGTTGTTTTGTTTTGATTCTTAAAAACACCCGTCATCTGAATCCGATTCATCGTCGTCACTGTCATCGTTTCTGTCAACATGACTCTTGCTCGCGCCAAAAATCATTGTCAATGTCTCTTTTTGCGCGAGTACTTGCTGTTTGAGTGCACAGACATCTTTGTTGAGAACTTGAATTTGCTGATCCTTCTTACGCATTTGCTTCTGCATTTTCTTCTGCATTTGCTTCTGCATTTCCTCCATCATCTTCACCCAGAGTGGTTTTTTCCCTTCACTCCAACCACAATCCGAAACAGATTTCGCAGCCATGGTCGCAATCCGGGCCGCACTGGTAGCAGCGTTCTTTGCTTCCTTCTTTGCGTCTTCATTCTTTTTCGCAATCATTTCTTCAACATGGTTGATCAATCTCAAAGATGCCCTGTGGTTCCTCATTGGTTGGGTGCTTTGTGGAGAATTTATTGCCGTAATTTCCGTCCAGGTGTTCCTATCATCAATGTCACTCCACCCCCAGTTCATTTTTGGCAATTCGTATGATCTGTTACTTGTCATGCCAATGATTCTGTGAATTTCTACGCGCGGATTCTTCGTATGCTTTGCAGGACGAAAACAGAAGCAAAACAGACCACCTTCTTTTTGAGTAGGATCATGCTTGGCATCACTCCACAACAACGGTTCACCCGTCCTTTCTCTATTTGCCTGTTCCAAGTAATTTTTGCGAGAATCGCTCCTTGGAGATTGGTTAATCGCGGTTGTAATGTGCGGGTTTTGCATGATGACTCTTTTTATAGATCGTTGGTTTGCTTTTATATGTTAATTTGTGATATTTTTCAATTTTAAAATTTCTAATTCGTTTTACTCTATAAAGAGAAAAAAAGGGTTTTTTTTATACTAATGCCGGATTAGTATAAAGGGGCGCCTAGTTATAGACTAGACAAGTCTGCCGTTGGTTTGGTTTAGAAACCTTCGTCGCTCTCGCTGTCAGAATCATCTGACAACTCCAACTCTACCATCTTCTCGCGATGCTGGGCTTCCTTCTCCTTCTTGGTCAAAGGCGCGTTCTTTGCGGGAACAAAGCGCCATTCCCACTCCTCAATCGCCTCGCCGTACTTTTCAGCATCATGGTCTTCGCGAACACGAATCTGCCAAGTAATCTTCACTGGCTTGCCCTTCAACATCTTCTTCACTGCCTTCGGGTGCATTCCCTTCTCAAACCAAATCAACACACCAGTGCAAACGATGACGCCATCATGAATTGCCTTCTTCTGGTAGAAGATTTTCTTGACCTTCGCACCCAAACGCCGAACAACTCGCTTGACTTCGTCATCAGCCCACTTCTTGGACTTTCCGGAACCAAACGGGTTGAAACCAGTCTTCCTGGGGGGAGGAACAACACGAAGGAATGCTTCGTGGTCGGGACCGCCACAGTTCTTCTTCTGAACAACAGTCAAACTACGAGAATCAGCCATGTTAAGAGAAGAGGTTGGTGAATTATCTGTGTTAGTAGACAATGTTAATCACTTTAGTACTTATACTTCTTGGGCGAATTATATTTTTCAATTTTTTTATTTCTAACTCGTTTTTGTCTGAAAAGAGAAAAAAAGGGTTTTGGTGTAGTGCTAGGCACCACTTTTTTTCTTTTTTTTTGTTTTGCTTTTCCTTCTTGGTTTTACCAATCAAGTGCGCCATTCCACACATCCTCCTCCGTTACATGAAACTGAACCCATGTAAAATGGTCGGTTTTGCGCACTGCTTTTTTCGCCGCAAAAAGCGCCTTTTGCGCTTGGATCGCCGCTTCTGCAACAAGTTGCCTTTCTTCAAGGTCTTTCTTCTCTTTCACTTCCGTTCGCATAAGCATGAGACGAACATTGTTTTTGGAACTCTTCACAAATATCGCCCTTCCAGACAACAATTCGTCAATCGCCCATTGACTTATTGAAACGAAATGTATCACCGCACACCAGTAAGCACCGCCTTTGTCGGGACGGCCCTTCATCGGGACAAAATCAATCCGTTTGATTTTTCCCAAATGCTTTTCAATCTTTTTCTGAACACGAAGTGATAAATTCGTCCACTTTCCAAGATGAACCCAAAGACATTTGCCAAAATTCAAGTTGAAAACAGCGCACCCCATCCGAGAATCAAAAACGTTGTGTGAACGTTCGCATCCAGGACAAAATCCACGAAGCAGGTTCGGGCAAATATCTTGAGTCGGAACACACACAGAAGACATTGTATCTTTCGTATATGGGTATGACTAAGATTTGAATGTACTTTTATCACTCCATTGAATTACATATTTCAATTTTATATTTTCTAACTCATTTGTCATTACAAAGAGAAAAAAAAAGGGTTTTTGGTGGGGTTTCCCCCTTTTTTCTTTTTTTTTTGTTGGTTCGGCTGGAGAATGCGACTTAGAACCCCTCGTCTGATGAGGAATCCGAATCGGAATCACTGGATGAGGAATTCAAAGATAATTCGTTGTTTTCCTCCACTTCTTCGGGGTCTGCTGCCTTAGCAACTACTTTAGCAACTGCTTTTGCTTCTACCAATGCTTTGCTCTCCACCTTCTTCGTCTTCTTCTTCTGACCTTTCCTAGAAGGAATTGGATCCCCAACCCTTCCCAGTTTGCGGTTCGCGGCATTGTCCTTGTAGAACCGCTGAGTTGTTGCTTTCGCTTCCTTCGCAGAACCATCAGAAGCACCACCACCAGCAGCAGTCGCATAAGCAGTTTCCTTCTTTACCTTCTTCTTAGAAGGAATTTCTTTCCCAACCCTTTCAAGTTTTCGGTTCGCTGCGTTGTCCTTGTAAAGACGAGGACCGGCTTTTGCCTTCCCGCTCTTAAAGCGTTCCTTCTCATCTTTCAATGCTTGCACAAGCAACTTGTACTCTTCTTGAAGAGACTTCGCGTGCACTTTGGCCGCATCAAGTTGCATCTTCTTGGCTGCACAAGCAATCTCAGCAGCACGAATCATGGGGCACTTAGAAGCCATGGTTTGGTGGTAAATGAGAAGACTGTAAATACACAATGAGATAAGTCAGGTTTTGTACTTATATACCAGTAGCGATTTATATTTTTCAATTTTATTTTTTCTAATTCGTTCTTGTCTACAAACAAAAAAAAAAGGGATTTACTCCTTTTTTCACCACCACCCTTCAACTCGTCAAAAATCTAACGATTCGCACCATCCTTCATGCATTCCAAAACCGCTCGCCGTGCGGATTTAGGATGCATTCTCACATAAAACCACCATTCGCAGATTTTTTGCGCTGCTTCAACTGCTTCCAAGGGTTTGTTCTTGATTAGTTGCAAATCCCACCAGTCCTCCAAATCAACAGGATGACAATTGTTAGGAATCGGATCATGCCAATGACCGCATGCACTGTCCACACCAGTTTCGCAACCAATGCAATAAACACACGACATCTTTGCAAAAATGTATATAGACTTCGGAAAATCTATGTGAGTTTTACATATTCATCACAAGATCTTCATAATTCAATTTTTCCATTTCTAACTCATTCACGTCTATAAAGAGAAAAAAGGGGTTTTTGGTGTGCTTTCGCACTTTTTTTCTCTTTTTTTTTTGTTGTTGTTTCTGTTTGACTTAACGTCCGCCACCAAGAGCAGCACCACCAAGCGGTGCTTTGTAGTTCGCATTGCGCCTTTCTCGCTGGAACCAAGCGTCATACTTTTCCATATCTTTCAACGCCCTTGTTGCTTGATCTCGGGTTGCCTTGTAATGACCGTTCTGTTTCATGTTTTCAAACGCAGGCTTCATCTTCTCGATATGACGAATGGTTTTCATTTTTTTTTCCTTTTCAACCAAGAGTTCCATTCGCTCATCCAACCTTAGAAGCTGCAAACGCAACTCTCGCTTCTTGTCGATAATTGCTTGCTTATTATTTGAAAGATCACGCTCAATGCATCCAATCTTAGATTCGCAGTCCACAATTTCGCAATTGCAGAAATAGTTGTATTGGTCATCAAAATACCAACGGTCAAACTTGTCCGGGTAGCATCTCTTCCCACAGTTCTGACAAGTAAAATGAGTACGCCACATTGGTAATTTATGAACTTTCACATTCTTCTTGATCTCACCAAAAACCTTCATCATCTGCTTGAACTTGTAGTTGATTCGATTACTCTTGTAACGCTTGATTCCATCATTCTTCACAGCCCAAGTCTTCCAAAACATCCGCCCAAAATCCGACTTGGGATTGTTGAGAAGGTCGTTGAAATACCTCGACAAAGCACTTAAATCTTCCACTGTCTCTTTGGGAAGGAACAAACCAATCCGGGTCATCTCTTGCTTGAACGCAGTATACGGCCTGCTCGCAGCAAAAGTGGGAAAAACGGGTTCCATGTTCTAAGTGGGGTTACTCAAATAGTTCTGACAAAGAAGTATATGAGATTGGTTACTCTTTAACACTAAACATATTCAAATTTTCAATTTTATTTTTTCTAACTCATTTTCGTCTATAAAGAGAAAAAAAAGGGTTTTTGGTGTGCTTTCGCACTTTTTCTTTTTTTTTTGTTTGGAGAACGTCGCTTAGAACCCCTCCTCATCCTCCTCCTCGTCAGATGAATCTGAACCTATGTTGGATGGGTCATGCACGCGCGAATTCCAAGAGGCCGACATCGTAGCGCACCATTTTTTCTGCGCTGTTGCGCGAGCACATGTCGCTGCCACATCCGCAACAGCAATGCCAACAAACTTCATCGCATTTTGGTTTGCCTGAATTGCCACACGCGCCGCTTCCGCCACAACCTTCGCAGAAATCGCACGTTCAAGTTTAATCCTTGCGCGAACGGCCATTTTGCGCCTCCAAAAACATTGAATGCGCAAAATGCTTTCCTTTTTCTCTGCTTGACGCGTAAGTTCTTCGTGCAAAATAACAGAATGGGAACGAACCTTCTCCTCCAACACTTTCATTTGCGCTTCAAAGTTCTCACGAACTTCCTTCAATTGCTTTTCATGTTGTTCCTGTTGACACTTCAAAGAAGTCTCCAACCCCTTCATGTATTCAACCAAGAACACAAAACGCTCGTCCGGTCCGAGCGAATCCCGCAGCGCCATCGTAGGAGCAGATCCGTTGGTGGAAGACATCTTTGTAGGAAACAGTTGACAAAGTTAGGTACTTCATCACAACTAATGATTTAGAAATTTCAATTTTATTTTTTCTAACTCATTTTCGTCTACAAAGAGAAAAAAAAGGGTTTTTGGTGTGCTTTCGCACTTTTTTCTCTTTTTTTTCCTTTGATTTGGGGTTGTTTCTAATCCCACACGCCGACTTCTTTCATCTCATCAACCATCGTATCAGTTTCATACAAGAAGAAGAACTCGCCGTGATTCTTGTTTCCCCTCATTTTGGTGTAGAAATCTTTGTACTTGATGTTGTGTTCCTTGAGAATGTTCACACTTTTCTTGCATTCATATGGAGCAGACCAACCATACTCACCGAATGACACTTCAAAGTTTTCAAGAACAACACCGAAGCAGCTTTCAATCCTTTCCGCACAGGGAACAAACACAATATCCCCAATCTTGGCACCACATTCGCCGAGTTGTTCCTTGAGTTCTTTTTGCCAGTCCTTCCACTCCTTCACTTCAAAATATTCGCCTTTGTCAAAGACGCCAATACCACCATTCACATAATCACCATTCTCATCACGTACTCCTGCACAACTCTGACCCATGAAGTATCTGTCGAAATCGTAGAACTTCACAGAGGCCATTATTGCGACTTTTTGAGCAATTCAAAGATGTTTTGACAAATGAAATGGTGGGGGATTTACCATTAGTTCATCTACACTATTATGCATTTCAATTTTCCCATTTCTAATTCGTTCATGTCTAGAAAGAGAAAAAAAAAGGGTTTTTGGTGTGCTTTCACACTTTTTTTCTCTTTTTTTTTGTCCTTCACTTGAACAATCATGAATCCCAGTGAATGACGAAATGATCGTCCTCTTTGTCCATGCCCGCCCACAAAACATGCTGGTAGTCAAAACCACCAAGGAAGTAGTTTTCCGGTTTCCGACGGCGTTGCAGTTCGTAGCGTTCAATCATCGCAATGAAATTTGAGAGATTCCATCCACCTTCCGGTTCATCAAACTCCACACCATCCTTGAATTTCACAACTCCCTCTATATTGACAGTCGGTTCGTTGCCTTGGTTGATACAAACTGGACCAGTCTCTTCCTCAGTTGTGAAACTCGTATCTTCCCGTTCTTCCCATTCACCTTCTCCATTCAAGAACTCTTCTCTTTTTGAGACAACAAACACTGCTTTTTCTCCCGAAAACTCCAACCACCCATCAATCTGGTTCAAATCGGATACTTGGGCCATTTTCTGAACTCGTTGCTTGCAAAAGAGATAATGTTTTAATATGCATTAATTAGACATTTATATATTTCAATTTTACATTTTCTAACTCATTCATGTCTACAAAGAGAAAAAAAAAGGGTTTTTGGTGTGCTTTCACACTTTTTTTCTCTTTTTTTTTTTTGTTATTGTTGTCACAGTCAGCGACCGCCACCCACGGCAGCGGAAGACTTCTTGTAGGTCACGTCAGCAAACACCTCGGTTGGGATCGGGGCATCCGTGTCGGGCCATCCCTCAAAGTGGATGGTCTTCACAGACTCGTTTTCGCGAAGTGGAGTCTGCTTGATGCTTTTGAGGTACTTCTGCTTGTCGTCGTAGAAGATCATCTCAAAGTTCGCTCCGGGGAAGCGCTTCTGCATCTTCGCAAAGTGACATTCCACAAGTCCTTGTTTGTCCATGCGATGCGGCTTAATGCGCTCTCCAAGTGCGTTCCGAAGTTTCTTGGGACGATTGCTATACACAGTCAATTCCATGTTACCAAGAGAACAACCTGCTTCGCCATCACCATCTGCGTAGCACTGGGGAATGTAATCAATCCCCAGTAACTTGAAGATGTAATCCAAATCACCATCTTTCACGCAAACAAGACCATCAATCCCAGAAGGTATCACACCTTTAAAGTAGTAATCATACTGATTGTAGTCAATTCCTACTGATTCTGGGTCATTGTGATTCGAGCGATTGAAGTTGTCAATATCAGAATCCTGACGGTACGAACCATTCAAACCGAACACCTTCCCATTCGGGTGCTTCGATTTGAATTCCTTCACGCGACGCTTAATGTCGCACATCAGATTCTTTGCCAATTCAATCGCCTTCTCAAGCGAACCGTTCTTGTTGTAATGGTCATCCATTGAAAGTCGTTGACGAATCGAAGATACCTTCTTTGGGAAGGAGTCTTCGAATAAGACTGTCAGGATTGCCGCACAAGCGTCGTAGTCCAAAGTAATCAGCAAAATATGCTGAACCTTCGGCACATGGAACTCGCGAATATCGCCGTGAATGCGGGCGAACATCAACTCAATCTCATCCGGCGAACATCCCTGAGACTCCATCATGGAGCAAAGGGAGTTCACCTCAACTTCGGTCATGAAAACGTTCTGCTGAGCCATAATGGAAAGGTGAGATAGACTTTGAGTGCTATGTGATTGCAATGTCAATTGCTTTGTACTTATTGAAAACGGGAGAATTAGAAATTTCAATTTTATATTTTCTAACTCGTTACTCTATACAAAAAGAAAAAAAGAGATTCTACGCCACAATCTCTCTCTTTTTCTTTTTTCTTTTTTGTATTTAGATACCCACGCAATCAAACATCGCCTTCTCAAACTTCATGAAGTAGTCCACATTCCGAATCGGATTCCCATTCGGATTCAAGTCATCGTTTGCATTCTCGCATCCAATCAGGCCGCGCTCTTTGCATCTCATCACTTTCTCAAAGACATACTTCCGATGGTCCACTTCGGGATGATGGAACAGGTGCCAAAACTCCATCAGGCAATGCATCATCACATACTTCACCTTGATTTCTTCTTGGTCTCCAGTCGCCAAATATTCTTCTTCTTCCTCCGGATCTTCCGGAAAAATCTTGTAAAGCCATTCAAGACTTTCATCTTTCAGTTCACGAACAGTGAAATCAATCTCCAAACCACAATGGTCAAATCCCCAATCAAAAATCTCCCACATCTTCCGAGAAAGTTCAGAATCAGACATCACGGAGTTCATCTTTTGGGAGTTCTAGAAAAGACTTTCGGATATGAAAGGCGTCAAAAGAGAATAGGATGAGGCTAGTGCTTCCAAATGCACCTAGCATTTCAAAACTTCAATTTTCATATTTCTAATTCGGTTCTGTATACAAAGAGAAAAAAAAGAGAGATTCTGTCTATCTACATACAGAATCTCTCTTTTTTTCATTTACTTAAGATAATATAAATACTCTATAAACTAGGTTTAATTTAAAACTAACTCAGAAACCGGTTATATAATGAGAAACCGGTTATGGAGAGAAAAAGTATGAACTTGGCACTCTTCAATCCTTTTTCTCCCTCTGTTGTTTACACAACAATCACGTCGATGGCACGGAATCGCTTCATCTTCGGTTGTCCCATACCTTTGGGCAACCACACAGGTGAAGTCGCCCTCAATTGTGGCTGTTCAGCAATCTCCACAATGTTCTGCCCGGGAATCCAGACAGCAGCGAACACATCCAGTTTCGACTCCGAAAGCGTTTTCTTCACGACGTACATCTGCTGGTAGATCGCAAAAGCAAATGCCTCCAAGTAATCCGCACGCTTTTCCGCCGCGCATAGGGCGTCGAAGTTGCCAAGGCAACGTTTCCCCCACTCAAGCTCCTCGATCTCTTCCAGCTTTTCTTCCAGAAGCTTGTGTGTGTTCTTCGCCATCATCCCCAACTTCTTCAGCGAGAGCATGTTCGAAACATCAATCGTCGAAATGCAAGACTTGTACTGGGTAGAGCAAGACATGGTTTGAGCGTTTGAACGGTTTGAGTCTTTGGACTGTTTGGGTTTTGGGACAAACGTTCAAAAGACTTGTAGTGCTTATCTGGACTTAACGATTTCAAAATTTCAATTTTCTAATTTCTAATTCGACACCAATATTACACCCATTTATTTCTAATCTCTGTCTACAAAGAGAAAAAAAAGGAGACTTTGGTGTGCTTTCGCACTTTTTTTCTATTTATCCTTTTTTTTTCTTTGCCGTATTCAAGTTTTCATACCCGACGAACAACGCGAGTCACAATGACCTTCTGTCGGAACCGATCAGCAAATCCACTCTTGTATTCGGGACTGATTTGAAATATCACCTTGTCATCTACCAAAAAGGGGAAAGGTAGTTTCGGAAGTTCCTCATCTTGATTCGACCGAATAATCGGTTTGAGTTTCTCCAAACCAAGCCGAGCACGACGACGATGTTCCGCCTTTCGCGTAGTCTGAAGCCACTTGTAAAAACCAATCTTCGGGGGAACAAAGGGAGAATGCTTTGACGACATAATCAGAACTTTGGAATCACTTCTTTCGTTCTAAGACAATATCTTTGTGTGTTATCTATAACCACACTACCGAATTAGATATTTCAATTTTCTTTTTTCTAACTCATTCTTGCATTTTAACATGAAAAAAGGAAGATTCTGTCTATTATTTGACAGAATCTTCCTTTTTTTCATCAACAAGGTTCAGAAAACATGAATAATTTTATTACTATACACTATAAACTACCTTTTATTGCCAACTCAGAAACCAGTAACATAATGAGATACTGCTTATAAAGAGAAAAAAAAAGGGGTTTTGGTATGCTTTCGCACTTTTTTCTCTTTTTTTTCCTTTTTAGGGTTGTATCATTAGATACTGTTCGCGAGCGCCAACAACTCCTTCTCCTGCTTCTCCCAGAGTTCGTGAATCTTGCGAAGGAAACGCTTCTGCATCTGGCGCGTCTCCTTGTCGTGTTCCTTCTCCATCTTCTTCCTCTCGTGCTTCTTTGCCTCCTTCTCTTCCTTCAATTCGCTCTGAACGGAAACAACAGACGAGCGCGTGCTCTTACGGGCACGACGATTCTTCAAGCGACGGTTCGCCTTATCTGCTGAGGTTCGCCACCCCCCGTAAAATGCAGGTTCCAACCCGTTTTTAATCTGGAGTGCCCCTGGGACCATCACGCCGGGGGGCATCACACCTCGCTTCACACGCCTGCCCTTGCCATATTGGCGCTTCTTGGAAGACGGGCAGATACCGTGCTTGGTCATTGTATGATTGGAGTTTGTATTCTCTATATCACAAACAACACAATCAACTTTGGTACTTATAAAGCACTTACGAATTAGATATTTCAATTTTCTTTTTTCTAACTCATTCTTGCATTTTAAGAAGAAAAAAGGAAGATTCTGTCTATTATTTGACAGAATCTTCCTTTTTTTCATCAACAAGGTTCAG
>VMHT01026843.1_pt1 | contig 10837 bp, 13 predicted proteins | sample 4693611 | NCBI WGS metagenome assembly VMHT01 (sample SAMN12280063, study PRJNA550983) | marine metagenome | isolation source: seawater sampled from same location over 5 years 0.02-0.2 micron viral filtrate | place: USA: collected off the coast of southern California halfway between the port... ... | reverse complement strand
GTCGCCGAAGGATTCGGGAAGCGTGAAGAGGAAGAAGCAACCGAGGCAAAGATTAAAAAGAAAGCAAAGGATACGACAGATAAACTCAAATCTGCGGGTGATTCTCTGGGTTCTATGCTGACGAAACCAGCTCCTCCTCCACCTTCTACCGTGAGTGCTCTCATCACCCCTTCGGTTGCTGCCTAGATCCCCAGAAGTTCGCTTATCACTAGCAAAGCAAGGACTATTGCCCCGCACATATAGAAGGTTAAAATCACTTGGGCTTCTCTTCGCGTAAGTTCCATGTCTTCTTCGATGTGATGCATGATACTATAATATATGTTTTTCTCTCTCTAACATTTATATAAGATAATGTTAGATGCCTATCTCAATAGAAGATTGCGACCCTCGTCCAAACAGATCACTCATTCAGGATATATTGAATATCCTACAACAACTACGGATCGATGTGTCAAAATTGCAAGGTGATATAGCGTATCTCAAGCAGAAGCAGTTAGAGTGTGAAGAATCCAAGAAGGGATGGATTTGGTGATTAGTAACAGTTTGCATAGATGCCCGAAGTTTCCATCCACGATGGGTTCGCTTTCCGGATTGTATCCATGACTTCACCTTTGTATTTGTCCTCCGCTTGCTTCTTCTTTTTCTCTGCCTTCCTTTGTTTTCTCATCGTTTCCATCGCTATAACTGTCTTGAGTGATATTTCCTCAAGATCCGCTTTCGTGATACTATCTCTTTGTTTGGTCTTGACTGGTTCAGGCTCAGGTTGAGAGACCTCTTGCTCCTTAGGGGGAGGAGGATTTGCTTTATCCCTCTCTTCTTTTCTCTTCTGAGAATTCGCCCGTCTCTTGGCGAGTGCTTTCTCCCGCGCGACGGCGAGCTTTGCCTTATGTTCGACACTCATCGGTTTCCTCTTCTTCCCGTTACTGTTTATGCCTTTGGGCTTCTGTAGCTTGCCCGTGGGAGTCCTCTTCTTGAATTCAGGATCCATAGGATATACCTCTTCTTGAATCTTGACTTGATTCGCTGGCCTCGGTTCCTCAAACAAGTCCTCGTCTTTAGGAGGTGGTTTCAACACGAACTCTGGCTCCTCCATAGGCAAGGATTCCTCGAGTGGAATGTCATCGTCCATAAGTCTATCGATGACCGGATCTCTTTCCAATTGCTTCCCCTCTGGCATGTCAGAACCTCCTGAATTAGCGGTGAGTTGTGGTGATGGTTGTGGCTCATCGTCTTTAATGGTGATTTGGAGCGAATCTTCGAGTCTAGGCATAGTATATCAAGACTGTAGATTTTAGAAAATATATAGGAAAAACTTTATGAAAAAGTCATCACTTCGGTTTCTCCCTGAAATGGAGCACGATGATGGTCGTGCCACATAATCCCGTGGCATATTGCTCGTTTGAGTGACATAGTGAGAGATCAAATGCATTCATCTTGATAGGAGCAGGGTTATTCAGGTCAAGATAGACCATATTAGCCGGTTCAAGATATAAGGGTCCCACACTATTTAACCCATCGAAACGAGGCAAGTGTGCGATGATGTCGGATTTACCGCGTGCCTTAGCGTTCGTGGATTCCTGATTGAATCCGTGAAGTCTCACGAAGATCGATGAGGTCGGTAAGATTTCAGGAACAGATGGACTGGCGAGCACGAAGTCATGGACGACATTTAACGCGGAGAAATCAACGATCCCTCTGTCTTTGAATCCCAATAACCGTGTAGCATTCGCCACGAATGCCCGTGGGAAACGATTCCATCCTTCTTGCCCTCCTTGTCCCTGTAGAATGAGGACTTGCTTTTGTCTCGCAAAGTTGAATGCGGGTCCGGTTGCCATAGCGTCATAGAGATAGGTCGTGACCCCTCCTGATCCTCCCGCGATAGAATAGTCATACTGAAATCTTTGCTGAATCTCTTGGACTTGTTGGCGAATCATCGCACCTCGTCCCGCGCCCATCTTCGTCAAGTTCCACGAGGTTGTCCCACGATTGACATTATCAACTGAGCCATCGGCCTCCATATCAAACTCAGGCCAAATATTATCTACTCCGTCAAATCTCTCAAAGATTCCCGATTGAGTACCTGCGACTGCTCCCGCGTTGGCGATAGTAAATTGAGGGAGAAGGCACCATTCAGGTTGTCCGACAGGTTTCAAGTTGAGTCCCTTGACTCTCGCTGCGTCATATTCAGCGATAGTGTATTTCGTGTGAGCGACCGATAGGTTATTATCGTATAACTGAACTTTAACACGCTGACCATCAACCTGAAACAAGACTCCTGTGATGTTGAGTGAATTATCACTCATATTGTATCCATGAACCGCTGAGAAATTCGTAGAAGCCACGACTAGAGGATCGCACCCTGTATTACTTGATCCACCTGTGCCATCGCCATATGGGATCTTCATAAACTTAAGCAGTTGCTTCCACGGTTCCGATGTAGATAGGCGATGACCACCCGTATCATCAGCATTCCTTACAGTATGAAAGAGTCGCAGAAAGTCCTTTGTTCCATCTCCCGGACGGTCATCGTTCAACATATTACATGTGACACAGTAGTCATAATAATTACACCAAGGAGGCTGAGATGCCCCATTTTGTAACTTATACCATTCAGGCAGAATCAGACCATTTCCCAGCCCTACCTCATCTGTGTCTAAGGCAGGTCGGGTCAAACCGCACGCAAAACGACACTCGCTCACCCCGAATCCGATGACTCCATCAAGATGAAACGCGGCCATCCCTCCCTTCAAATTCAACGGAGGCACATTCAAGACTACCGATTGCGGTGAATTTTCTGGGACTGCTGTCATAGTGAATCCCATATCTGTTGCCAGAAGGACATTTCTCCCCACCCCGTATGGAGGGGCTCGCCCTTCGAGACCCGCTGTCTCCTGATATTTACGCTGAGCTCCCCATAAACCATCAATAATGCGAGCGGTTGTCGCATATGCCGGCATACCGTTTATACTATTCGCGGGGGCAAAGGCACCTACGGTGATCTGTTCACCGAAGGTGAAATTAAATCCCGTGAATTGTTGTGTCGTGGGATCAAACCTAGGATCGATAAATATACGATTATGCAGATTCGGGTGAAAGCACGCGCGATTCAAGGCAATCCGTAGTTCATCGGCGAGTCCTTGAATATCAGTTTGGACTTTACCCTCTGTTTCTGCGAATAAATGCACCTTCACCACCCCTGAAGTTGTTTGTCCTGCGTCCGTCGCATAGTAAGGCGATGCGGCTCCTCCTGAAAAGAGAGGCACTTTGCCGAAATACCAGTAGAAGGTCCTTGCTGACCTATCACCCAACATAATCGTCCCGTCCATATTGATCTTCGCTGACTGGAGAGCAACCTGACAATCTGCCGGAAACTCGACATTCGACGACAGGTCGTTTCTGAATGACCATGGTTTATAGATAGAACTGAGCTGGCCTCCGCCTTCGTCCGTGTTATTGCTACAGATCACGAGACTCATATTATACTAGAGACCCATATTTTAATTTATCTCTAGTGAAAAATAATCAAACAAGAAATATAAGATGCCTAAGAAGACTAAGCCAAAGAAAGCACTCAAGAATGATGAGTCAAAACCGAACTATGTCGCCATGCCTCAACCCATCAAGCCCGGATCTCTCGATGTGAAAATCAAAGACAAAGACATCTTTGAACAAATGCAGGGAAGTCGGGGCAAGGTCAAGAAGAAGAAGTGAATAAATCCTTGTGGCGATCCAATACCTTCGCTATTGACATAGTCTCATGCACCATACGGTCTTCTAATTCAAATTCATATCTAGCTGTAAGAATCCGCAGATATTTCATCTCCTCATACATAGTGACAATATCCCTTTTGTTTTGTTCGTTTTCAGCATAAAGTTCATCATACTCGATGTTCAGCTTCTCAATCACATCACTACAGCAATGACAAGTCATAATATCTATACTTAGAACAAAGATTATATCCTTATATCATATATACCTAAATAACCCTAGATGATATTTAATAACCCTATATATAGACTAATTATGAGGTATGTGTAACAAAAGTGTTCGTGGGAGCAATCCTAGAGGGTTTTGTCGCCGATATACCAGAAAAGGTCTAAATATAAGGTATTTAAAAACAATCTAGGGTAAATATACAATGAGTAGAGTATTGGTGAATCCGAAGATGATTGATGAAAAAGAAGTAAGACTATTATTGAAGAACATAAGCCAGAAAGAGATCATAAATGCATGTGATTTATCCACAAAAGATATGTTTCGTATCTGTCGCTGTCTGGCACCTGAACACTCGGTCGAGTTGATAAAGAAGGAGAAGAATTATGCGAGTGCTAAATGTGCTTTAACCAAAGCATTCCCAGTTATGATGTCGCAGATGTTTATCAATTGTGTATGGTGGGAGACCTATGGTGGTGATAGTTTTGAGGGAAATCTGGATAGGTCTGAAACATCTCGAAGATGGAACACGATCAAGAAGCAATTATCTCGCCTATACGAAGATATGAATAAAGCAGAGAAACAAGTGGAGAAGGTGATGGACGGGAAGGGTTTGATTACTCAGCAAGAACTAGAGAGACATCTTGAAGATCAAAAGAATATTCATAATGAACAGATGGATAAGAAGTATCGCGAAGACCGTAAGTCATTCGTGGCACTTCAGAAAAGAGTCGCGGATATGAAACATAATGCGAATTATTACGAGGATATAGTTGATAAACAAAAGCTTCATATCAGCTATTTAGAGAAAGAGAACACGGATCTCATCAGACAACTTTCGTTGAATGCTGTGCCTCCTCAATAATGGTAAGTATATCAGATCCTTTGAACAAGCCCCAAGAATAAAATGAATATAGTTTAATCTCCTTAATGACCTTATCCATATTTCGCTTTATTTTGCGATCTTCGTACTGAATTTTTAACAGATGCCTCATGTGATATTTGATGTCACATGCGACATCGAGACGGTTGATATACATTAAATCGCGATACAACGATTCTATTTCATTCTCTCTCATTTTGGACTCGATGTATAGTTCGTAGTATCTTGTGTCCATATCTAAAGGTTCTAGATAATCATCAGAGTCTCAAAATCATCTAAGGTTCAGGTTCAGGTTCAGGATATTCCAAATCCAACTCACTCAGATCCTTTGCCTTATCCTCTTCAGAGCCAGCATCATCGCTAAAGATGATGCATCTGTCTAGACCGTTACAGATTGCGGGTTTGGAGACCTTGTATGTCTTGAATTTGGATTTGAATTGAGAGATAATATCATCGTCGATCATAGGTGATTGTTCTATCAACCTATCATATTCAGATCGGCAGATCTTCAAGAAGTCGTGAGCATTTTGGCGACGCTTCGGATCGAGTGACAACTCAATTGAAATGTTCCTCCCAAGTTTGCTCCAAGCGACCCCGCTACTTCGATGAGATTCCATACACTCTGCGACCTTCAAAAAATTCTGGAGAGTGCCGAGTATCCCCGCAAAGATATTGACAGATCCAATAATCGCGGAGGCAACTGCCTTATCTTCTGGTTGGATAAACGAATCCATGCCGACACTACTCGCGCCCGACAGCGTTGAGAGGATAATCACCGGAATCGAGAATGCATAGTATCTGCGACGATATTTCTTCTCTGAACGGCCATGGAGCCATCTGTAACAACTCGCCTTCTCGCTCCAAGAAGCTAGTAATTTCTCGCACTCATCGCTCCAAACCTCTGAAAACACTCCGGCCATATTTATATCAGGTTAGACTTTAGTTTCAAGAGAAAGATATATTTGTAGCAAATCGCATCACTCTTGTTCTTGAAATACTTGGATACAGACTTTCCTTTATTGTCAGTCCTATATACCCATCTATTCTGGGTCTTGTAGTAATATATGTTCTTGTGCCCAGAAGTGTTGTCATTCCTCTTTCGACGATTGACACAATTCTCTTGTTTGGTGACCCACCTTAGATTCGAGACATGGTTATTTTGTCTATTATGATCTTTGTGATCTACATCAGGTTTGTTCTCTGGGTTCGGGATATAGTGAATAGCGACTAGGCGATTTACCCTCCACATTTTCCCTTTATTATTTCTGGATAAATTCACATTCAAATATCCTCTACTATTAGCATACGATTTCAACCATCTCCCAGATTTAGCTTTGCTCCAAATCCGCCCATCATCATATATGAGATAATTGGGGAATCCTTGTATTTCCATCTCTATACTTAAAATAGTGGCAAGTGTTTAGGTCATTTATTTTTTTTGTTTGTCTCTCAATATATAATCTAGACTAGAGTATAATTCATGAGTTACTGGCGGAGCGACGATATTGTTCAGGTCGGTGAGACCGCTGTTTCGATCCCAGCCGAGCAGGGTCTATCCTATACTGTGGGCGCGACCTCTCGTCGTGTATCTTTCGAGATTCCGAGAAGTGTAAAATTCCTGTCGGGCAAGGATTCATATCTGGAATGGGACATGGAGATCAATCACCCTGCCGTTGTCGGAAATGTCGGCAAGACTCGTCTTCAGTTGGATCCTGCTGGAGGTGGTATGATGTGCCAGAATATCCGCATCTATACAGCTGATCGAGTACTTCTTGAAGAGATAAACGAATATAATCAGTTGGTCGCTGTCCGAGGTGATTATGATACTGATGCCTCAAGGCGGGGGTCTCGTTCTCTGATGGAGGGTGGGACTGTTTTCAATCAGCAGGGAGGCTCGACACTAGGAGGTAGTCAGGGTCAGTATACGGATCTTCATACTAATCCGTGGTTTAAGAAGGCCGCTGATGCGGGTCCCAAGACTGATTATGACATCGCGACTATGCAGAATGTCGTTCATTGCTGTGTCCCCCTTCACACGGGTATATTCTCGGGTGCGATCTACCCGAATATGCTGACTGGTCTCTACATGGAAATCGATCTGATGCCCGCTGCTCGTATTGTGAAGCAGATGGATAGTGTTGTCCGCAATCGTCGCCGTAATAACAACCCTCAAATCCATACACTTCTGTTAGATGATGCTTCTGAACCCGTGACTCTGGCTGCTGGTGGTGGTGCCCGCACGATAAATGCGATGTGGTTTGACTTCAATAACCAAATGGACTCTCTTGACAACTTCCCCTTCGTTGTCGGTGAATGCGTGAATTTCGCTCCACGAACGGTCGCCGATGGTGCTGATGCGAATATTGATGGTGATGGTGGTGGTGCTTATGCTCCGGCCACGATTTCTCGGATTGAGATGGCAGCGACGACAGCGGCTCCGGGAGTCAATCGCGTCAAGGTGACATTCGCGAATACTATTGATAATCTCGCTGCTGGTGGTGGTCGCGGTGCTTCAATCGGTAGTGGTGCGGCAGGGGTGAATGAGGCAAATGTGATGTTCTCTGTCGGTATTCAAGAGGCAGCAGCATTCCCCGTGACATACACGGTGAAGAACCTGAACCTGATTGCTCATCAAGTAGAGTTGGATCCTTCCTATGAAGCGGGTATGTTGTCTAAGGCACGCTCGGGTGGGAGCATCGAGTTTGATATTCATTCCTACACTAACTACAAGAACTCGCTCCTCGCTTCAGAGCGTCAAGGGACATTCCTGATTCATGCGAACAACGCGAGGGCGAAGGCCGCTCTTATCGTTCCAACTGACTCTACCCCTTACACGGAGCCCCAACTCGTCTCATCTTCCAGTTCATACGAGGTGACTCGTGATGCTATGGACGTCACGCTCCGCTCGGCACGACCGGGGATCGCTGGTTGTTGCGACTTCTTGTCATCGGTTCAGTTCCAGTTGGACGGCAAACTCGTCCCAAGTCGTCCTGTCAGCACAAAGAAGGTCGCGACTCGTGAATCTATTGACGCATTCCACCTCTTCGAACTTGAGAAGACTCTAGACAACTCAGGGATCACCCCGCATTCATTCAAGGCATTCATGGAGAACTTCCTCATCGGTCGTGGCTTCGCAGTCAATAATGGGGTGATGGACTTGAGAGATAAAGACTTCTCTGTGATCCTTGATTACTCGGAGGCAGTTGCTCCCACGAAGGCGAAGATGTTTTCAACCTTCGTCCATCACATTCGTCGGCTTGAAATCAAGTCAGGGGTCGCGCGAGTTGTCCTATAAAAATCTAATCTAAGAATATTATGTTAAGTTACTATATATACGATTTATCTGTATGGCATATGGATACGGAGGCACGCGACAGTCTGAACCTAAGATGAAGTCCCCGCAAGCAAAGGCAAAGTCATCACCCAAACCAAAGTCATCTGGCATGACTGATAAACAAAAGGCAGATTTGAAGAAGCATATGGCTCAGCATAAGGACTTGAAAGACCTCTCTGCGTCTCAACGCAAATCACATCGGGCGAAGATGGCATCAAGGCTTCGTAAGGGTATGTCTATGGCACAAGCTCACAGGGACATAGTCAAGTGAAAAAATATTTTTATTTTATGATATGTATTTTACCCTGTTATATAATCATAATATAGCAAGATGACCAGTCGTTTTATTCAGCTCAGACCTGATAATGTGGATAGTAATGCACGGATTTCCTTCAAACAAGGCTTTCCGGTTTTGAGCTTTACGATCCAATCGCAGAACGCGATCCTTGACCCGCGATCGATTCGGATTAGTGGTAATCTTGAAGTGTATCGCAATAACGCGACTCCGCCTGTCCCTGTCTTAGCCGCTGATGCGAATCCAGTAAATATGGATAATCGTCTGGGGATTTACGCGATGTGGGATCAGCTCGTAGTCCGCCATAACAAGACAAAGCAAGTTGTCGAGCATATCCGACACTATAACCGATACATGCAATCTTACTTGGGTCTCACTTCGTCGAAGCAGGATCTTATGACTCATATGAATAATACTGCTCTGATTGAACCTAATGCAGAGTCTATGCGAGTGAATGTTGTCTCTTCGGCTGTGGGTCGCACGGCAGTTCAGGGGGCGAACAAGAAACCTTTCTCCTGCCATCTTCCATCGGGTTTCAGTATGTCAGGCAACTCTATAAACTTGATGGAGAGTTCTGTTGGTGGATTTCAGATTGAACTTCATCTCTCACCTGATAGTAACTGTCTCTTCTCGCAGGACGGAGTCCTCACCGCGAATAACCAAGATGCTCACTATGTTCTAGGAGACTTAGCTCTTCACTGTGAAGTCCATGATATTCCTGCGTCTGAGATGGCACAGATGGCGAGTCAGACCTCGGGTGCTCTGGATTTCAACACGATCTCCACGGTCTATACTTCATTTAATACCGGAAACGCACAGCTCCAGTATGATATAGGTCTCAAGAATCTTCAGTCTGTATTTATGTCATTCTGTCCCTCCAGTAACATAAACACTCTGACTGAGAATGGTCTGGCGAGTTATTACCCGAGTCAGGTTGCAGGAGCTGTCGTGGATATGAAGAATGTTCAGTTCCTCCGCGGTGGTCAGAAATATCCTGTTGATTTTGATATGGTGACAAATGTGAATGACGCTCAGAATAACGCGGTCGCTGCTCCGAACGGTGGCACTCTCGCAACAAGCGACGGTCAGCTCGTGAAACAGTTCGCAGAGGCGATTATCCCCGAGTTTATGCTGGATCGATCGTCTATCCTACCTCAGAACTCGAACCGCAACTTCCTTGTCACGGCGAATGGTACTCAGGTGACATCTTACAAGCAAATCCCCGATGGTGGTGGTTTGTTCGGTGTCGGCATTCGATACAGTCAGTTCGGTATGGGTCAGGACTTCTCCACGCTTCAGTGGGGAGTGTCTCTCGATAATAGTCTCTTGACAGATAATCCCATCTCCACTTTCATCTACTTCAAGAACAAATCCACTCTTGTTTGGAGCCCCACAGGAGTTCAGGTTATTTCCTAGAAAGTTTGCGTTTATCTCATAGAATTATTATGATTCCAAGAGTATAATATGAACGGCAAGATATATAGAATATTGGACAATACGAATGGATCATTCTACATCGGCTCCACCATCAAAGACTTAAAAGAGAGATTAAGAGGCCACGAGAGTTCCGCGCGAGCTTCTGCAGAGGGATATGGTCTTGCGTCCAAAGAGATCATTCAAAATGGAGACTATGAGATTCAATTGCTAGAAGCATGTGAATGCGAGAATCGTCAAGACCTCTTGAAACGAGAGCAGTATTATATGGGGATCTATCCAAGATGTATCAATAAGAATCGTGCGTGCCTTCTTCCAGAGGTGAAGCGAGAGATTGATAAGCAAAGATATCTCCAAAATAAACCTGATATCCTTGAGAAGAAGAAGATATACGACCAGACATACATCAATTGCCCCTGTGGATCTGGATACTCTATGTCTCACAGAGCAAGACATCTTCGTACAGAAAAATGTAAATCATTTCACATAAATAATAATATAGATTCTTGTATAGAATGTCGAGTCTCGTGCAACTAGTCCTTGATTACTGCCGAGGTGATTATTTGAAGTGCGAAAAAGAGATGGAGAAGTTGAGATGTAAAGCACTCGCGTTACAAACAGACAGCGAATCATCGGATTCAGATTATGAACCAGATGAAGACTATGAAGATGTAGATAGTGATTATGAAGATGAAGTTGAAGAAGAGCGTATCACGATAGTGAAATACAAGTCAGGACACACTAGAATTTTGTGACATCGCCCACTCGTAATGTTGCCTAGTTGCGAAATGATTATTATTACTACGCTTATATATCGCCCCACACTCGCAAGTAATCTCTTCATTCGGGTCTGCATTCCCTTTTGCCCTTTTCTTATTGATACACTCAGTATTATCCATATGATATTGCTCCCTTTCTCTCAATATATCATCTTCTACTTCCTCAACTATATAAGCT
>VMHT01077733.1_pt1 | contig 10838 bp, 7 predicted proteins | sample 4693611 | NCBI WGS metagenome assembly VMHT01 (sample SAMN12280063, study PRJNA550983) | marine metagenome | isolation source: seawater sampled from same location over 5 years 0.02-0.2 micron viral filtrate | place: USA: collected off the coast of southern California halfway between the port... ... | reverse complement strand
GGCAGCACGTAAGAAAACATTACGAGCTTCCAAAGCAGCAGCCCTCTCTGCACCTGTTACGTCTGACCCCCACTTCTGTAGGTTTAGTACATCAAGAACACCTGTCTGTGGGTTTATTTCAGCCCACTTCTGTATCTCCTTGTTTATGGCTACACCCATAGCATCATCAATACCCATCTGTTCACGTTTAATACGTGAGAAGGGTAGCTTACCGCCAACAGCTTTTGCTTGCCATTCTGTAGCAAAGTTGTACATAGACAACCTACGTAGCATATCAGTCACGCCTTGTAGACCAGAAGCTACTGATACAAAGATACGAGCCTTACCTAACCATTCGTCAAGTTGTGTTACATCACCCTGAATAGTACCGTACTCTTCAAAGATAGAACCCTCAGTTCTACTACGCACTGATGTAACTTTGGTCATAAGACCGTCACCACCAGTACCAGTAAATACCATCATCTCATGGGCAGCTTTGTTTTTTAACTGCCCTGTACGTGCATCAATAACAAGTTTATTTAATTGTGGTACTGTTTTTAGTAGAGTTCCCATAGATGTTTCAAATAAGACATTGGTAAGTTCCATTACTGCTGACATACCAGCCATGCCCATGTTAGCAGCAAAGCTAACTTCTCTAAACCTATTAAACCCTCTACGAGTACCGTATGACCAGTCTTCTCTGTAAGGTAGTCTACCTGTTACGCTATCATAAAGAAACTCAGCAGCCCTAATTTCTTTTGCTACCTTGTCGCTATCAGCCCCACCTTTAACTTTCCCAATAATTGTAGAAAAAGCTGAACCTGCTTTGTTTGTGTCAATACCATTAGTAGCTAAAGATGCGGCACCTGCTGTCTGAAACAAGTACTTTTCGTACAGAGTTCTACCGTTTGTTTCTAACAAGTCTACAAAACGAAGAGTAAAGATATTACCGTCATCACCTCTGGCTAAGACCTCAGCAGTTTCATCTAATTGCATACGATGTCTAGCACGTGGATTACCTTTAACTTTCTTTGGTGTTTGTGCAGCAACCTCTAGAATAATATCTATTTGTTCTGTCGTAAATTCACCTGATTCTTTTAGTGCTAGACGTGCTTCATCTTCACTAGCTAACCCATCTCCAAGTTTACGTATGTTGTTATTCTTTGGGTTGAGTAGAGTACGCATGTAACCACGTGCAAGCTGTGTAATAGCAGCTTTGACAGCTTTAGGGCCAGCAGGTTTACCTTTAGCTTTAAGTGCTTTAGCCATATTTAGTTCGATGTCTGGCTGACCACCACGAATAGCTGCCTCACCTAAATCTAGGAAGGCATCGTTAATATCTCCGTCAGCCTTATCGCTTAACTTAGCGGCTTGGCCTTGATTACCAAAGCGTAGTATTGAAACTTGTTGCCTATTGACAATACGTGGTAAATAGTTTTGTATCTTACCAAACATCTCAGGAACAAAACCAGCAGCATTAGCTTCGATTGCTGTCTTGAACATTCTGTCCATGTTAGCACTATACATGTTAGCTATCTCTCTAACCTCAGGTATTACCCTAGCGTTAGGATTACGCATAGCCTCACCAACCATAAACTCTACGTCTGTTTCTTTTACATCAAGCTTTTTAGTTGCAGTCTCATACAATTTAGATAATTTTGTAGCATCTTTAAGTATAGTTGAGGATACTAACGTATCTCTTAGTTCCAAGGCATTGCTGCCCACTTCTTGTCCTGATTTGTTACCTAGACTATTCAAGGCTAGGCCATCACCCAACCACCGCAGTACAGGGTCTTCTGAGTTTTTTAACTGAACAATAGTAGAAATGACACCACGTGCGCTGGCAAACTTACCCCTTTGCTTAGATGTCTCTGCTAACTCTTCTGGTGTCGTATCCGTAAAGTCTTTACGTGTAAGACCAGCTATAAGTGAATCACTATCAAAGTCAGCATCAGTGCGTGGGGTGTCTAGGTTAAACTCATCAGCCTCATCTACCATTCTGGTAAATTGTTCTGCAATCACATCATCTGAAAACTGTTTTACAAGTGCTTCTTGCTCTACGTTAAGAGGCTTGCCTTCTGCTTTCAACTGTTGAATTTCATGGAAGGCTTTACGCTTTTGCATATACCTACCATACTTGGTAAATCCACCAGTTATGCCACCACCTAAAGCGGTAGCTAACATAAGCTGATTACCAGTAATATCATGTACAGTCTGTGCGCGAAGAAGTTCTAGACCACCCATTGTGGCAGCACCTGCACCTGTAGCAAATAAGGCTGGGGCTTTCTGAAACTTTCTAAATAACTGTGTACCTCTAACACCTAGTAGAGTAGCAGTACCAGTGAAAGGAGCAAGCGGTGGGGTTGCAGCAGATACAGCAGCAGCCATACCTAAGGCAGCAGCAGTATCTACAGGGTCAAGAAAAGCTGATGTCATGTAAGCTGCAAAGCCTGACATACCTGCATTAGCCATATCACTATATAACTTTTGACTTAGCTTAATCTCATGTGCAACTTTCTTAGCACCACCTGTACCACGCTCTTCACCAGCCTTGAGAACTTTCTGTACTAGCATCTCATCATCAATGCCATCTAGAAGCTCAGTAGCCACCTCTTGAGTAAATGGTCTTTTATCATCAAAGTCAGGAGCAAAAAATCTGTAGGCAGATGCAGCAGTACCCTGAGTATACTGTGATTGTCCCACTAGCTGAAAGAAATTCTTACTATCTTTTTCTGCTTCTGCCTGTGCTTGCCGTACTTGGTATTTGTTAAATTGAGGAGTTTCAGGTGAAGTAGGTAAGGGAGAAAACCCTAACTCCATCTGAATAGCCTCTAGTGATTTAGCCATAATAACTCCTCAATTTAATATTTATCCAAATATATTATCGTACATACTGGTAAACAAGTTCTTAACTTTTTCTGTTGCCTTGTTTGTGTACATACCTGCTTTTAGTTGTAGCATTGAAGGTAGTGATTCAGTAGGAATGTCTGATGCACCATCAATACGTCTTACCTTAACGTCTTCTTCAGTCATGTTGTAGGAAGACATGCGAACTTTATCACCAGTGTTACCACCTATAAAGTATACTTCATCGCCCTCTACTTTGACTACTACACCAACGTGCGCTACACCCAGCTTGTGCTTCTTACGGTCTGCCGCACTATGCATCTTAATCATGATGTCACCAGCTTTAGCTTGTGTAGTCTGTACTTCATTACCTACCTTGAGATAAGAAGCAGCACGTATCTGGTTGAACTTATCTTTACCAAGTAAAGACTTAGCATCTATACCAGAATCACGCAGTACTTGTGCTAGGAAAGCACCACACCACGCTTGGTTAGTAGCAAACTCTTCTACTGTCTGTTGTTGTGGGTTCCAATCTCCTACGGAGTTTTCAAAGAAACCTTTAACAGCAGCAGCACCTTCTCTAGTATGTTCACTCATACCCATGTATGCAAAGGCTGCATCAGCAGGGTTCTTGTTTAGTGCTATGTCTACGACAACAGCAGCTTGAGGAACCTCGCCTACCTTTACCTGTTGTTCATCTGGCACTACAAGGGAAGCGTTAGCTTTTGGTATGACAGATTCAAACACAGAAGAACCAAAGTCTGCCACATCAACAGCAACCTCGTTAGCTACTTTCATAGCTCTATCTGCTGTCTGTGTAGCCCACTTGGTGGCTCTGACAGTACCATCCTCTGCTACATTGTAAAGCATGTTGAACTTAGCTTTAGCCAGAGCAGTACCCTGTTCAATAGAACCTTCGGCATACTGTGCAGCTTCCTTGAGTGATGCCATAAACTTAGGCCACTCTTTAGATACGTTGAACCTACCAAGTTGGTAGCCCATCTGTATGACACCAGAGCGTGTAGATTCAGGTAAGTTCTCAAAGCCATCAACCTCACTAGAAAAGAAGTCATTAGTTTTAGCTACTTTCAAGGCAACAACAGCAGCAGATTCCTCTGGCTGTACGTTGTTGATGTCAGCAATAAGAGCCTTCTCATCATCTTCTAGTGATTCAATCTGTAAGCCATGGCCTACTGATTGCTTACCCATGTCATCGTATGGTGTGTATGAAAAACCTTCGTCTTCCATGATTGTGGTAGCAGCGTTGGCTGGTGCTACAACAGCATCACCTACACTACCAACCACATCTTTAAGTTCTTGTCCAACATCTTCAAACATCTGTTCTGCTGGGAACTCTTCAAAGATGTTAGGCATACTTAAACTAGGTGTTAGGTTAGGTGTTTCATCATCCTCTGTTGGTTCTGCAATTTCTTTACCTGCTTTAACGTCAGCGTTATAAGCTTTGACTGTATCTTCTATGAACTTAGACTTACGCCCTTCAGCAATGCTAGGTAAACTAACTCCCATAGGAATAAACCATGTGTTAGAGTAATCACGTTCACCGTCTTCTATAGCTATGGCTCGTACATCTAGCATATTATCATTGTTAGGGTTTGTTTCGTATTCTAAGACAAAACTAGGAAGAAAAGCTTCACCACCTAAAGGAAGTTCTAGGTCTTTAGTATTTAACTTTAAGTTTATGGCACTACGAAAGTCTTTATTAGCCATAGCTTCTTCGTTTAATGCCCCTAATACTGCGATACCTTTATCTACTTTAGCTGATGTAAGGTTTTTAGCACGTTTAATAACTGTAAACTCCCCATCACTTGCAGGGGCAGCTACATAGCCATCAGACACTTCCTTTACAGCTTGTACAAATACATCGTCATCGTCCCTAAAAGGGTCAACACTTTTTAGTATTCCAAACCTTTTTTGTACGGCTGGGCGCATTGCTTCTACGTTAATAGATTCTGCAACATCATCATTAACAAATGGAAGAAACGTAAACCAACTCGTATCAATAGTATCTTTTAGGTCTTCCTTTGTAAAGGTATATTTAGGCGCATCTTCTGGTTTATACCTACGAGCATACTGTAAAGAACTCTTAAAGTCTTCATTACCTACCTTCATGTTAGACCTAATGGTGTGAAACATTGTTCTTTGGTCTTCGTCTTCTAAGAAGGTTTGTAAACCAGCTTCACCCTGATAAGCATACACTTCTTCAAACAACAAGTAAGCATCTTTGGCTGCTTCCAAAGATTGGTTATATTTAGTGCCATCTTCTTTTTCTGCGTCTAATGTATCTATGTCCCCAGAAGACCATATCTTTACACCTGAGCGTTTTGCTTCAGCGATTTGTGGTGTATCTGCCCCTACACTAGCATACATCTCAAGCTTTTTTCTTTTTAAGTCAACTAGTCTAGCTTCAAATATAGCTTTTTGCTCTGGTGTTTCTTTAGGTAACTGAGATACTTTATCAAATTCTTTTGCATATACTATTTCAGCTACGTTAGCGTAATCTGTTCTAGAAAACTTATGCGTAGTGCTTTTACCATTAACAGTAAAGGAAACATCTGTCTCCATGTTAATGCCAGAGGCGTCACCATTAAAGGCTCTTGACATGGCATCAGTTGCCATAGTAGTTACAGCATTATCTTTTGCAACAGAAAAGCCAACACTAGCAGAAGAGGCTTGTGCTTTTTTAATGTCAGTATACTTATCTAAATGTCTAGGAATACCAAATTGATTGTTTGATAAAGCACTATCTAAGTACTGAACCAGTGCGCTATTAGGATTTGTTTCTCGTTGTTCGTGTGCTATTCTTACAAGTTCATCGTTTACTTCTGCTTTAGTAAAGTTAGAACCATAGGCAGTCATAAAACCATCAACAAGAGTTTTGATAGATTCTGCACCGTTGTTGTAAGCTTGTGGGTCTGTTGTTAACGCAGTCTCACTAAGTTTTACTTGACTAATTATAGATGTGCCAAGAGTTTGTAAATTTACTCTTTTGTTTTCTTTAATCTTAGCAGGTTCGTAAACAGTCTTGCCCCATACATTTGTCAGGGCTTCCATGTTTATAGAAAACTGATCCAAAAGCATAGGGTCAATGTCTGTGCTTTTTAACTTGTCTAGCTCATCACTAACAAAATCTCTGCGCTTTTGAAGAACATCTGCCGTATTCATCTGCAAATATTCTTGCTCGTTTGTTGTCCAATCTCTATCTAGTTCTGCTTCAATAATCTTAGCTTGTTGGTCTAGCTGTGAAGCATGTATACGTCTTTGTCCAGTTTCTATCTCACGCTCACGCTTTAGTCTTTCAGCTTTACGTAGGTTAGCATCTGCTTCTATAGCAGGAGTTATAGCTGTGAGGAATTGTGACAACTGACTAGGTTGTTGCTGTGTCTCTGGTGGTCTTACGTAAGTCTCAACAGGAGCAGCTTGTGGACGTAAATTAGACTGTGTAGGAGCGTTAAGCCTACCTACTTGTACTCTAGTTTGTGCCATGATTACTCCTCATTATGTATTAGGCATACCAGTAATTAAAGCGTACCGTGAAGTTGAGTTTAAACCTGATTGCACTGCTCTTAAAGTACTTTGTTGAAGTGGGCTTGCTGCTACAGACTGACCCATTTGACCTACAACTGGCATAGTAGCACTAGTAGCAGTCATAGGATTTGCGGAACTACTGAATGGACTTTTACCTGTCATCATTGTTTCTGTTGCATAAGCATTAGCAGCAGTGCTAAGTGCGTGTGCTAGGACATTAGGTTTATAACCACGTGGAAGTGAGTTAATCCTGTTTAACATCTCTGTATTAAAGCCCTGCTTTTCGTCTTCTAGTTGGTCTAGTACCATACGTAAGTTATCGTTTAGAACTGTAGCACCACGTAGTTCACGTGCAGTAACCATATCTTCCTGAGCTTCAAATGTTCTTCCTGATAGACCTGATTCACCAGCAGCTACCTTACGTGCTTCTCTAGTCTCTAGGGCTTGGATAGCTAAGTCAAATTTTTGACCTGCTGTTGCTTCTGCTTCCTGTACTGCCCTTTGATTTAAAGAGTTTATCTTTAGGTCACGTGCAGCAGCAGCGTTAATCCTGTTCTGTTGGTAACGTGCTTCTGTTCTTTTAGCTTCACCTTCTGCTTGAAAGTAGCCAGCAACACCCTGACCAATAGCCAGCATAGTCATTGGATCCATTATCGTATCCTCACAAATTCTAGAAATGGTTTATTACCTACGCCCCATTTCTCATGTTTCTTGATAAACGTGAAACCAACAAAACGTAGCCAGTTGATAGCTACAGTATAGTCTGCATCTACTGCATTAGTAAGTAGGGGGTATTTTTGATTAGCTTTTTCTACCCATTTACGTGAGCCACGTAGGAATGGTAGCCATACTTTTTTAATAGCAGGTGTAGTTAACAGCCACGGCACAGCCATAGTCTTATCGTATTCTGATAGACCATAAATACCAGCTATCTCATCTGTATCTGTTACTACAATAGTCCAGCACTCTTCTGATTCATCAAAGCCTACCTGCAACGCTTCTCTTGTAGTACCATGTGAGGCAAGTACCTCTTCCCTATCCTCAGGGCGTAAGTTGTCACAAAGATATTCAACATCTGATTGGGTACTTTGTCTCACATGGACTTTCATTTACATTCTCCTAGAACGTAGAACATAGAAGCCTTCCCACTCTGCCGATTGGAAAACGCAGGGCAGGTGACTACTGCTTTTTAGTACGATACTTGAATTGCTAGAGTTAGCCATAACGCCAAACTCATACGTACCAGAATCAATAGCTGCTCTATTAAGTATGTTTGCTGCACCGCCTACAAGTCGTCCTGTAAATTTACGATTGTATGTAGAGCGTCTAGATGGTGTGACATCTACCTCAAAGAAACCTGTGTCGTTATACACTACTGCGTAGTTTCTCAAATTTAGCACACCTGTTGTTATTGGTTGATTGTTTTGTTTTACTACTGGTTCAGAGAACTGGTACTTGAAAGTGTAAGGTATCCCAGCGTACACCACCTCACTGTCAGCAAGCTTACCTGCTACACTAGTTAAAGGTATAAGCTTACCTGTCTGGTCTACGTAAATAGTAGCTGCATCAGTATAAGGTACTGTCGTTAGGCCACCTGTCTCTAACCGTACTCGCCTGTCTAAGTGAATAGAGAACTGACCAGTAGTATAATTTGTTGCGTCATCTACGGATAGATTAATACGCTCAAGGTACAAGTTAGTACCTCTCTTAATAAGTATTGTTATGTCTGCACGGTTGAACGAACAACCAATGATGTCACCACCAAACACCCAGCGTGACCACGATGACTGTAGCTTCTCTCTACCAGCCCAATAGTATCTGTATACATATAGAGCCTGAGGGTCATTGTTAGTCTGTACTAGTAGCATGTCTTCGTTAGACGATGCTTGTATGTTAATGACTTCACCATTTAGGTACTCAGGTACGTGTGCTGTAATCTCTGTAGCATCGTTAGTATCTGTGTCACTATCTACAAAGTATTCCCACATTCCAGACCATGCACCACGTGCTGAAGCAAAGTACACAAACCTACCAGCCTGTGCTGGCTTAGCTCTAAGTGATGCCTCAAACTCTGTGGTATTAGCAATGTTGACTGTCTCAGGTGTAAGCACAGGGTCAGCCGTTAGCTTAAACTGTGTTAGGTCAGAGAACAATAACAGCGATTCGTTAAAGGGTACAGCATGTTTAAGTATGCTAACCTTGTTTGACGATACTGCCACATCAATGGGATCACTGTCAACTATGGTTAGCGTAGACTTACGGAAGAAGTCAAAGTTTACATACTCACCTGCACGTGCAAAGATTACATTCTCATCTGCTAGTACACCTAGTCTGTCACGATGAAAGAAAATGTCTGACAGAGTATATCCTATAAAAGATGGATAGTCGTTAGTACCATCATCACCAACAGTTCTATCTGCATAACTTACTACATCAAATATAAAGCTACCATCTGGTTGCTTGGACAGTTTGTGTGGTAAGGTAGAGGCATCTAAGTCTATTAGGATGTTAGGTTCGATAGTTTCTTTCCATACACCATCACCAGTAAACTTAACGTAATAATCGTCTTGTGCTTTCTGGTTGTCGCCTGATACTTTAATATTAAAATCTACTGGCCCCTCTGATGGGAGCTTTTTAAAGTCACCAGTCTCACCCTTGAATAGTAATAGGTGGTCTCCACCGTGAGAATCACCAACCTCTACAGTAAAGTCTGTACTGTCAGTAGACCTAATCCACAACACAGAACCATACCTAGTTATGTTAATACCTGTTATAGCACCACTGTTTGATGTAACGTCATAATAAGTAGTACTAACAGTAGAACCACTAAACTTAGCTAAATTTTTAGCAATAATATCAGTTGATGCACCACGCTCTGCGTTCTGTGTTAAAGCTGTGCTAGACTGTGTAGAAGATTTAGTAGCAAACTCGATTGTACCTGTACTACCACCCTTCGTAATTTTCAATCTATATGTCGAAGAATAGTCAGCCTGTTTAACATATACTAATGCCTCAGGGTTACGTACAGGAGATGTGGTAGTACCCTTGGCTATTACTTTAGTTTTATTTACAATGAAGGTTGTGTCAGCAATAGACACAGCAGCTAACTCTTTACTAGGGTCAGTTAGACCTGTCACGTAAGAGGCTGCATTATTAGTTACTGTTTTTGATACACCATCTTTGTCAAACACCCTAATCGTACCAGTAGTATCTACCACCATAGAGTAAAACTCGTTCTCATCTCTACGAATAGTATGTATAAAAGCTTTGTCTAGATTACTAATTACTCCTAAGTCAGCAATATGTTTAGAACTAGGACGCTTAGACAATCCTGTTACAACATTGGATAATCCGTTTTCTTGTAACTCTGCCTGTGTGTTAAGACGTAGAGAGGGTGGTTGTTGTGATACACCGTTAATCAGATTGGGGATAGATTGACTGATGAGTGCCATTAGAGTGTTCTCCGTCCCTGCCTGTCGATAATACTAAAGGTGTCATAGTTGTCAAAGATGTTGTGGTCATCAGCAGCCTTGTCGAACTCTTTAAGTTCTGTCAGTGCTTGTGCCTCATCTCGTATTTGGAAATCATGTAATGTGTTAGAACCTACAACCCTATCTTGAAAGATACGTGTGGCTCTCATTACTATGTAGCGTTTAGCCACCTCTGGTAAATCTGCAAAGTTTAGCTGTACGACAACATCAAGTGCTGCCTCTGCATTGATTGTAAATGTATGGTTTTTTCTATCATACATCTTCAGACCACGCTGTACTAGGTCTGGACTGTCTGGTTTTTGTGTTGCATCTGCGCGTAGGATGTCAGTGCCTAATATAATCTCACCGTTAGTGTCCTGTGCGTATGACTTATTTAATTCTGTATTAAAGTGCCAGCCCATAGACTGCACTTCACGGTCAACTGTATCTACAATAGTTTCTGCTACCTCTGCCTCAAGCAAGCCAGATGATAGACTACTAACTGGTGCTTCGCCAATGGCAGAGAGCATTATGTTGACCGCATCTAATTTAGTTGTTCCTGCCATGTCGTTTACCTATGCTTTCCACTTAACCTTATTAGCCCAATAAGCTGCGCTTGATGGCCCTTTGGCTATGTTCTTAGCGTGTCTGCTTTTGAAAGCTTTACGTTGTGCGGCTGACTGGTTTGTTTTAGCACCTCGTTCACCAAACCTAATAACTTTTGGTTTCTCTTTTGTGCCTACCAGTACAGCATGTGATTTGTTACCCTTAGGAGAACGCTTTGGTATACGTAGTCCTTGGAAGGTTTCACCTGCGTGTTTAATAGCCATATCACTTCTTCTTATATTTATCTGTTTTAGATTTTATAGGCATACCAGTCTTCTTAGCCGCAGCTTTAGCCTGTGCCATACCTTTTTTAGTATACTTGTATTCTTTACCTGCTACATTTGGCATATCTTACTCCAAATAAAAAAGGAGAGAGGCTCTAGAAACCTC
>VMHT01043531.1_pt1 | contig 10838 bp, 9 predicted proteins | sample 4693611 | NCBI WGS metagenome assembly VMHT01 (sample SAMN12280063, study PRJNA550983) | marine metagenome | isolation source: seawater sampled from same location over 5 years 0.02-0.2 micron viral filtrate | place: USA: collected off the coast of southern California halfway between the port... ... | reverse complement strand
TTTATCGCGAGTAGTCTTTTGACCCTCTCAATAACTATTTATTTTGAATGTTACTACTATTAGGAGTTAACTAATATGGCTGACGAAAGAAAGTTTAGATTTGTATCACCCGGTGTTTCTATTACAGAAATTGACAGATCACAAGTCCCTGCATTACCAGAACTAGTTGGACCCGTTGTTATTGGCCGAGCCAAGCGTGGTCCTGTTTTGACCCCCACTAGGGTCACATCACTCACAGAGTTTACCAATACTTTCGGTGAAACTGTCCCCGGAACAACTGTTGGCGACGATATTTGGAGAACCGGAGCAGAAAATGCACCACTATATGGAATGTACGCTGCTCAAGCTCATTTGGCAGTCGGTGCAACTCCCCTTACTTTCGTTAGACTTGCAGGTGTAGAAGCGCAGGATGCCACAACTGATACTTTCGGAGAAGCCGGTTTCCAAGTTCCAACTAATGCAACGAATGACAATGCAGGCGAAACTGCTGGAGCCTTTGGACTCTTCTTATTCCAGTCATCTAGTGCCCCAGCCGGTACACTAGCCGCTGTAATGTACGCTTCAGGCGCTGCTATCTATCCTACTGGTTCACTCTACGATGGCGTTTCTAACACAGGTACTGGCGCTGGTATGAACAAGTTGTTCCATCTAGGTTCCACTCCAGAAGTTACCTTGCAGATTTCTTCTAGCAGCGGCGTCGAAGCTACCGAGAAGGTGTCACTCAATAAGAGTGCAGGCAACTACATTAGAAATGTCTTGAGCACAAACCCGCAAGCTATCACATACCGTCGTGCTGGAACTTCTGTTGAAACAACTGTTGCAAGCTCTAGACAGAGATATTGGCTTGGTGAGACATACGAAAGAGAGATTAGCGATACCATTATCTCTAGTTCTGCTGTATACTTGGCCGCTGTTGTACCTCTAAATAAGGACGGAACAGCAGGTTTGGCCGACCGCATTGCTGGCTACCGCGAAGCTCAGACACCCTGGATTGTTTCTCAAGACCTTAGCGCAGACACAGGCTCATTCAGTCCTGCTGACCGTCAGCGTGCAAAGGCACTATTCAAACTTGTTACCCTCGATGGTCAAGGTGCTAGTGCCAATAAGGACATCAAGGTCTCTATTGCAAATGTTAACTACTCACCTAACGATAACAATGCGTTCGGAACCTTTGATGTTGTCGTTAGAGATGCAAGAGACAATGATACACAGCCAAGAATCCTAGAGAGATTCAGCGGAGTTAACTTGAACCCTAACTCTTCTGACTACATTATCACCAGAATCGGTAACCGTCACGTAGAGTTCGACCAGACCAATCGAGTTCTACGAACTTACGGAGACTTCCCGAATCAGTCACAATACATTCGCGTTGTCGTAAGCACCGAGGTTGAAGCTGGTTCAGCTAGAGAGCTTCTACCATTCGGATACTACGGTATGCCTAAGTTTGCTGACCTTTCGGCTGCTTCTAGTTTAGAGGGCGCAGTCACAACAACTTACATTAACAACGGTGGTTATGACGCAAGCACAGGAACTAGCTCAAGTTTTGTCCTATCATCTTCGGCAACCATCACTTCGTTAATGCAGTTCCCAGATGTACCAACCAGAATCTCTGCATCTGACTTCTCGGCAGCCAGAACTAGCCACTTTGGTGTTAGCACAGTTCTAGCCGAGGGATCCGTTGCTCCTGATGTTGGTTATGTTGACTACACTCGCTTCTTGGGCGAGAATGTTGTCTCCGACGTAAGCTGGAATGACAACTTCGGTCTCGAAGCAGCCCCAGTGGGTACTCAGTATCAAGATGCATTCACACTAGATGATGTTGTTTTAACAACTGGTTCTTCATACAACCTCACAACTTCACCTCGAACCGACATTCAGGCCGCTTACCATGAGTCTGGTTCACGCGCCGCAGGTTCTTCATTCACTGCACGTTCTGGTGAGGTTAGCTACAAGAACATTCTTGACGCTGGCTTCAACAAGTTCACCGCTCCAATGTTCGGCGGCTTCGACGGCCTAGACATTCTAGAGCGTGAGCCACTTCGCAACAACCTAATGGATGGTTTGAGCCCAACTCTAGAGACAAACTATGTCTTCAATACATACAGAACAGCTATTGACACTCTAACCGATGCAGAGCAGTTTGAGTTTAACCTCATGAGTATTCCCGGCGTTTGGTTCACTGGTGTCACTGATCGTGTACTAGAAGTTTGTGAAGAGCGCGGCGATGCTCTCGGAGTTATCGACCTTGAAGGTGGATATATTCCTCCTCACGAAGAGTATAAGACTACAGCGGCAGCCAGAAAGGGCGATGTTCAGACAGTTCTAAACAATATTGATGCTAGAAACTTGAACAACTCCTACGGCGCAACTTATTATCCATGGGTTCTTATCAACGACATTAACGCTGGTATCCCAGTAAGAGTTCCGCCATCCGTTCCTGCTATCGGTGTTCTTGCTAACACTGAGAGAGTTGCAGATGTTTGGTTCGCACCTGCTGGCTTCAACAGAGGCGGCTTGAGCACTGGCCAAGGCGGCGTTCAGGTTACCGCAGTTGACGAAATCCTCAACTCAACTGACCGCGACCGACTTTACTCACGCGGCATCAACCCTATCGCACGATTCCCAGCAGAGGGCATTGTAGTCTTCGGACAGAAAACACTTCAGGCAACACCTTCCGCACTAGACAGAATCAACGTTCGTCGTCTCCTCATCTTCTTGAAGAAGGGCATCTCCCAGATCGCTTCTGGTACCCTCTTCGAGCAGAATGTTCCAGCAACTTGGAATCGCTTCAAGGGAGCAGCCGACAACTTCTTGAACAACGTTAAGGTCCGCTTCGGCCTAGATGACTTCCGCGTCGTTCTCGATGAGACAACCACAACACCAGATCTTGTTGATCGTAATATTCTCTATGCTAAGGTCTTCATCAAGCCAACCCGCTCCATTGAGTTCATTGCTCTTGACTTTATCATCACAAGATCCGGCGCTTCTTTTGACGACTGATACTAATTAATAGAGAATAAGGAGTTCTTCTAATGACCGACTTTTGGACATCAACTAACACCAATGCGCTTGACCCAAAGCGCAACTTCCGCTTCAAGGTCAATCTTTTCCAAAAAGCCATTTGGTACGCAAGAGATGTAACTCAGCCAGTAGCCAATGTTTCGGAAGCAACGCATGACTTTATGTCTCATCGTTTCTACTTCCCGTCAAAGGTAACTTGGGATGCAGTAACTATGACTCTTGTCGATCCAGTTACACCCGGTTCATTGGAAGAGCTTTTGACTACACTATCGAACTCTGGCTACATTGTGCCAACCACTAGTCCAGACGCAGTAGATGCTTTTAGCTCAATCAGTAAGCCACAGGCAGTTACCCAGTTAGCTTCAGCTAACAATGCAGACGGCAGCCCTTTGATTGCTAGTACAACTGCTCCCGGCAATGTCAGCATTGAGGTTCTTGATGCTGAGGGTGGAATGCTACACCAGTGGGACCTAAATAACGCATTCATTACGCAGATCAGCCCATCACAGCTTTCTTATACTAACGAAGAGTTGATGACTGTTGGTCTAACTATTCGTTATGACTGGGCTTCATTCCAATCTGGTGTTCCGGGTTCTGCTGTTGGCGGCAGGTTGTTTGGCTGAAAACTTTAGTTTTTCTCTATTTATTGTATAGGGAGAAATAATGACGTTTTGGACTTCCACAGGTGGTAGTGCTCTTTCACCAAAGAGAAAAGATCTATTTTTAGTAAGAATGGACAATCTCTTTGGTAACGAGTTAGTTTGGTGGGCAAAAACAGTAGAAAAGCCATCTATCCAGTTTGAAGGTAACTCTGGCCCTCAAGCTGGTTCTTTTATCATGGGTGCAGGCTATATGGGCCAACAAATCGGGTATATCAATCCCGGCGCTCTACAAGCTTTTAGCCCTATTAGTATTGTTATGGTTGATCCGAATGGCAACTCTCGTTCGCAAGTAGCAGAAAGAATAATGAGCTACATGCAACAAAACAAGAAGCTTAAGCCATACTACGGGCTACAAAACGCAACTAGGGACCTTGGAGTAGTCCAGATAGAACAACTTGCACATCCAAGTTTTGCACAAGGTGAAGACCTTTTCTTATCCTCACTTCAGAGTAGCCTAAGAGCAGGCGGCCCCATTGGAGCAGAAGCAAGTTTAGCATCGGTTGAACGATGGACTCTCCATCAGGCACATATTTTGGGTGTAGACTTTGGAAATCTGTCTTACGCTGATGGCAATTTTGTTGAAATATCACTTAGCATCGGCTATACTGGCTTTAATGTCGAGATGGGTGCTGAGGGCAATACAACAACTTATTCATTTGGAAATACGCCACAAGAGCCTGTACTTGGCTCTATATTACAGGAAGCTACTCAAGAAGCTCTTGAAACGCTGGGCAGTATTGATTTTACACAAATTCCTTGACTTTTGTTATAGCAAGGTTATAATATATTAGTTGTTTATATTACGGAGTATATCCATGAGAGATAATAGTTCTCGTTTCGCGGCTCCCGCTGAGGAGCCAATGCCTGAGCAGCCTAAGGCTGTTGACCTAATGTCCTTTGTCGCACCCACGCAGTTTGTTGACCTGCCATCGAAGGGCGAACACTACGCCGAGGGGCATCCACTCCACGGTAGGGACTCAATCGAAATCAAGTTCATGACCGCCAAGGAAGAGGATATTCTAGCCTCTCAGGAGCTTATCAAGAAGGGTGTAGTATTGGATCGCCTGATACAGAGCGTTATTGTAGACAAGCGAATCAGCCCAGATGATATGTTGCTGGGAGATAAGACAGCGATCATGTATGCTGCTCGCATTTCAGCTTATGGTCCAGAATATCACACTAAGTTCTTCTGCCGCTCTTGTAACCAAGCTGTCCGGCAGACATTTGATCTTAACGAGATTAAGACAAAGGAAGCAGACCTTGATGATGTAACTTTTGAGGATGGACATTATACTTGCACACTGCCAACAACAGGTGTAAAGGTAGCACTCAAGCTGTTAACTGGCCGAGACGAAAAAGAAATGGCCAAGTATATTCAGAATCAAAAGAAGAACAAAGAAGAGACCGGCGCTCTTATTACCCAAATGCTTTTTATTATCCACAGTATCAATGGCATTGATGCAAGGGCTCAGATTTATAACTTTGTCCAGAACATGCCAGTTCGTGATTCAAAGCACCTCCGAGAGGTACACGCTAAGATCAGTCCTACAATGAATACAGAAATGGGTATTACCTGTAATAACTGCATGACGCTACAGGAGGTGGAACTGCCTATGTCAGTAGAGTTTTTTTGGCCTAAGCAGTGACTACATACAAAGTGTTTACGAAGAACTTTTCATCTTGAAATATCACGGCCAGTGGTCGTTCTTCGAGACTTACAACCTGCCAATACCAATCCGTCGTTGGTTTATGGAAAGACTTGTTAAGCAGAAAGAAGATGAGAAGAAAGAAATGGAAAAAGCACAAAAGAAAAAGAAATAGCCGGGATAGTACCCGGCTTTCTTTTTTAGAAACTATTTATATTGATGGAGTTTATTTATGCTTAACGAGGACGTTGATACTGATGCCTACCAAGTAGCATTAGAGGACTTTGCAAAATACGCAGCCAGATTCTTATTGCTAGTTGGGGAAGACCAGCCTAATAGCCCCCTTTTTAGGGAAATAGTAGATTTTATGTATGACAATGCCCCCACACTTCCCATTGTGGCTAAAGTCAAGTCCGGCTATGTTAATGAAGCCAAAGATATTTTTCTAAAAGAGGCTGGCTTGGCTTCACTTACTCCAGAAGAGCTTGAGGCTTTTGATTCTTTGCTTGCAAGAGATAAGACAGGCTTAAGCTTGGTCACAAGAAAAATAAAGAATGAGCTTGGACAAAGAAAGCCTAACTTGACCAAAATAGTTTCGATTATATCAGGAGACAAGGCCGACGGAACGCCAGAGCCTGCTCCCACGCCAGCAGGCCCAGCAGCCGACTATTACTCAAAGGTCGATGACCTACTGCGCGGCATAGGTCCGGACCCGAAAGCACATTTTGATAATTTAAAAAGCAAGTTCTACAACTATGTGCAGAACTCTTATAAGAGATTTGGTAAACAGTCTTTCATCGACGCAAACCCAAGATTATCTGACGAGTTCCCTGATAAGCAGCCTGCACGAGGTCAGCGCATATCCACAGAGCCTAGAGGACAAGAGCTTTCCGACCAAGATGCTCTAGACATGCTCAGTAACGATAACTATTATGTTGATGCTGGCAGGATAGATGCTATAGCAGACCAACTAAAAGATGCTGTAGAAGAGAAGGAAGGCAGGCTGCAAGAAGCAATGACCGAAAGCTTTAAGCTTACCCTAGACCTTAACGAGGTAAAGCGTTTAAGTAAGCTCGATGAAAGCTTCATGCTTATGTTCAGAACTTGGATTAAGGTTATTCTTAAGTTTATTTTTGGTGATGTTTCCTTCCCGGTGCAGGTTAAGGGTTCACCGAGCGAAGTCGCAGCTTTTGGAAAAGCCATTACTGGAGAAAAGAAATACATTGACTCCATTAAGAAGTATGGTCTTAACAATCGACAAACTTATAGCTCAAGAGCGCAGCTTGCTTCTTCGATTCGTAACTTTGAGAGAGAAACTGGTCTTAAATGGCCATTTGTTTGATGAGGTAATGAATGTCTGATCCGGGTGATATTGGCGGTGGTGGTCCAACGAATACGTTGGCTCAAAAGTTGGCTATTGCCGAGGCACAAAAAGAGTATTTGGAAGCCGTTGGCCAAACCAACGAAGCACTCGTTAATCAGATCAAACTCGAAGAAGACCTCAACGCTCAGTATGAGGCCCGCGAAAAAGCCCTTGAAGCTTATGAAAGGGCAGCAGCCTCAGGTGATGAAACTGCCAAACGAGCGGCAATGGATGCCCTATCGGGTCAAGATGAACTATTACAAAAACAAGTAGCATTAAACGATTCTTATAAGCAAGGAACACAGGCAGCTTCAACCTTTGCAGCCGCTGTTGCTGGCATTGGTCAAGGCCCACAAACTGGACTAGGCCGTTTAACCTCAAATATGATGAAGCTTGGATCTCTAACAGACGCAGCGAAAGCATCTGCCAAAGGCTTTACCGATGGCTTGAAGACTACATTTTCAAGATTCAACTTAGTAGTTGGTGCTGCCGATAAGCTTCAAGAAGGCTTGATGGCGGTTGCTTTGAATATGAAGAGGGCAGCGTTAGAGCAAGATGGTTTGATTGTTGGTTTCAACAAAGCCACGGGTCAGGCAGGACAGTTTAACGGAGATTTGCAGAACTTATCTGTTTCGCTGTTGAGTGTTGGTGTTTCTCAACGAGAAGCAGTTGCAGGGTTTCAAGCCCTCTTTACAACAGTAAGAGACTTCGCAGACTTCACCCCCGAAGTAAGAATGGAGGTGGCCCAGACAACTGCCTTGCTCAGTAAGATGGGTTTTGATGCGAATGCGCAAGCACAGAACATTCTTTTCCTTACTAAGTCTATGGGAACATCAGCCACAGAGGCTGCACAGTTTAACACAAGGTTGGCAAGCCTAGCTAATGAACTAGACATGCCAATAGGCGATCTTGTTCAAGGATTCGAGCAAGCTAAGAGCGTTCTTGGGGCATCAGCACAAGGCTCAGCAGAACTAACGGAACAGTTCGGTATGCTGGCTGCACAAGCTGATGCTACGAATTTAAGTATCGGAAAACTAATCAATATAGCTAAAAAGTTTGATACTTTTGAAGGCGCAGCACAACAAGTTGGTGTTTTAAACTCTGTGCTCGGCGGCCCATTCTTAAGTACCATTCAAATGATTGAGACAACAAACCCGGCAGAAAGGCTTGAAATGATAGCAAGTGCCGTTCAGAATGCAGGGCTATCCTTTGATGAAATGGGCTACTACCAGAGGCAAGTCATTGCAAATGCAGCCGGTCTTGAAGATGTTAATGACCTCGCATTGCTACTCTCAGGTAACCTTGAAGGACTAGCACCTCCTGAAATGGATACCCAAAGTATTATTGAGATGAAAAACCAGATGGCAGCTTTCAATACTGTTATGGAAAGTTTAAATACCATCTTGCAAGCAACGGTGATCAGTTTTGGCCCTCTCATAGAACTTCTAAAGTTTGGCGCTTTAGGAATATCTGGCGTGGTTAGTGCTGTTTTGTCTCCGCTGGCTGTTGTGAACGACGCTTTAAGGCCACTAGTCGAAGGAGATGACGTTCTATCAGGCCCAGTCGGGGCATCTGGTCGAGGCGGTAGGGTATTGCTAGGGCCAGAAGGTGCTATCAGTCTCAATAACCGCGACACTGTTGTTGCTGGTACAAACCTTACAAGAATGTCTGTTGCTGGTTCAGGGGGCTCTTCGGCGGCTCCAGCCGCTGCTGGTGCATCTGGCCCCATAAGCATGAACGTAGTTCTGTCTATTGATGGACAGGAGATAAGAACAGTGGTAAATAGCGTGAAGATAGACCCAGCACTTAACCCCAACCTACACAATTCAATAGCTAAACTAATTACTAGAGGGGATGATATTCTATAATGTCTGCACCATATGACTCTGGCTATAAGCTAAACGAAGAGCAACAAAGCTCTTTAGGATCGGTAAGCTTTATTCCTTTACATGCAGGTAATAGGGAGATTAAGTTTAGTCCGATCATAGTTACAAACTATAATGACACGATAAGCACTAGTGTTTCTTCCGATGTTGTTTTTGGCAGAACGGACCCTATTCGTTTCTTTCAAGGCAACGAAAGACAAGTTCAAATGTCTTTTTTGACACTTCAGCAGGATAACGAAAACGCTCTCCAACAGTTTAATACACTAAAGAATTTAATGTCGGCTCAGTACCCAGCTTATAAGTCAGGCCCAAAAGTGCTTCTGGCCGCGCCGTTGTTTCGGGTTCTATTCCAACCAGTCGGTCAAGCTTCTAGTCCCCTACTGAACGAAATAGGCTTCTTGGGTGGAATGAGTTTTTCGTATCTAAACCCAAGTGAAATTATCAACACTCCGCAAGTAGTGAATGGGCAAGCAGCCCCAAGATATTTCCAAGTTGATTTTAACCTTAGTGTAATGCATCGTGAAGTAGCTGGTTTTGATGAGAATGGTAATTTACTAGCTCCCCAAAATTTGGATTTTCCGTTTAATTTCTGAGGAATAAAAATGTTTAGATATAAAAAGTTTAAGCTGAGACAAAATGATCTGAGATTTTATTCCAAGCAACTTAAGGCTCGTGGGAAAAAGAATATAGTTCAGATACAGCCTCGACCTCTAGGTGTTATTCCAGAAGACGTCAAGAGACAGTTAACAATATTAGAAACAGTTTGGACAACCGATACCAAGCTTTATAAGTTGGCAGACCAGTATTATGGCGATCAAGATCTTTGGTGGGTGATAGGATATTACAACAATAAACCGATTGATGCAAGCTGGAATGTTGGAGAAAAAGTTTTAATTCCCACACCTGTTAGTTTAATACTGGATACTTTGGAGTTGTAATGGACCTAAAACAACTTCAAGAGTTTTTGGGAATAAGACCAGATATTAATACCGACTATACAGATGAGAGCCAAATGACTGAAGAGTTAATGGCAATTTATAGTTTAATTAATAATAATAAATTATATGATAAACCTTCAAAGCTTTCAAAGTCATTCTACATTGCTCAAGAATATGAAAGGTTGCTTAAGAAACAAGAACGTGTTATGTTAACGGAAGAAGAAAACAACTTGCTTGCTTATTTAAAAAGCATAATGAACGGTATCTAAGATGGCAGATGTTAACAAAAAAGTATTTGATGCACAGACATTGCTACATTCAGTATCAGATTTACGTGCTATACAAGATTTGTATATGTTAGATGAGTTGAGTACAATCTACCCTAGAAGATTAGTAAATAATGGTATTCTAAAAAATTGTCTTCCCGGCGAAGAAACCATAATCACAAGGAACTCGCCATCAGATATGCATTTGTTTTATCTGAAGCAGATAATATATTCTGCTCTTGTTCCTGACATTCGTCTTTTTAAGGTAGTTAACGGAAGAGATGAAGACACAGGGGCTAGAATAAAAGAGAAAGTTGTTGAAATAGAATTTCCAAGATCTTTAAAGAACAATACACTTGGGGACACTAATAGCGATCTAGACCTCAGCCGGCCTGTGCTTGAAAGACGAGGACAAATAGGTATTAAGTCCTTTGAGTGGGAATATGTTGGAACAAATACGTTCTCATCAGAGCGCGATATTCGAGCTACACTTACCTTAACAATGGATGGTATCGGCGCTCTATCGACTGTTCGTAAGAATAAGAAGGGACAGAGTTATAGAATTTTAGACGCGATAATACAGGCTGACTGCTTTAAGAAAAGTGGGTTGAACATTCAGCGACCTAACGAACCAGCATCACAAACTGCAACTGAAGGACCAGCAATACCTTCCAACCAGAGTTTAAAGTATGATGCTGGCTGTTATGAGATTTTAATAGAAGCCGGCTATCAGATAGACAACAATAAGATTAACGAACTTATAGGACAAATGGGCCTTCAAGGAAAGTCAGGTGTTAACTTTCAAAAGGCAAAAATCAAGCAAGCTTTAAATAAGCTAGATTTTCGCAAGATGAGATCTTGTATGTACCTTAACACTGTTGATCATTCGTTTAGTTTTGAGCAAAATGGCAAAGTTGAATGCACTATCAGTTATATTGCACGCTCTATAACAGCAGATAGATCACCAGAAGCAAACATATTACTATCTCAAGAACAGGGCAAAAGAATAGATCAAGTAAACTCAGAGCTTGAGCAGGTAAAAAAAGATATAAGCGA
>VMHT01068589.1_pt1 | contig 10840 bp, 10 predicted proteins | sample 4693611 | NCBI WGS metagenome assembly VMHT01 (sample SAMN12280063, study PRJNA550983) | marine metagenome | isolation source: seawater sampled from same location over 5 years 0.02-0.2 micron viral filtrate | place: USA: collected off the coast of southern California halfway between the port... ... | reverse complement strand
TCCTTGGATTGTTCTGCATTAGGCAATTCTTTGTTGAACAGGAGGTAAATGATGTCTTCAGGTGCGAATGATGCTAGTTCTGAAATTGGGTAACCACAATAGTGGACACCTTCGGTTGGTGTGACGAATGAGGTTCGGCATGTGCCTACTGGTACACCACGCAACCCAGTGTTGAGGTGGTCGCTGGTGACCTGAAGCAAGACCTCTTTATCGCTCATGCATCGCTCACTGTGTCCCTCCAACAAGGACCATCGTATAAAGCCGGTTGCTTTGTAATCCGGCGTATAGGCATTGGATGTGCTTCGAGATACTTCATTACTAATCGAGCTTGTTCATTTTCTTCGATTCCAAGGCGGCCATGTTCGGAAGCCTTTGGATGATTCACGATCAGCAAACACTTGAATGCGAATTGTTTCACCTTCTACGAGAATAGCATCTTCTGAAGTCAAACCCGGGCATGTGGCTTTGACTTCATTCCATGCACGCTCGGTAGCCAAATTTTCAGACCACCATGGAAACGCAGCACATTGCTGCGGGCGGACCTCGTAAATTGAGCAGCGCTTCTCGCCATCAAGGAAAATACAAACATCATCGCTTGCTCTACTTTTCAAGATATAGCGTCCATCGAGGGTTTGTCTGCAATCACGTTCCAACCAATCCTCGACCGGTAATTCATGATAGGCAGCAATACGTTCAGCATCGTTTGTTGAGAGGTAGACAATTCCGCCGGGCTCATCACAGCAACGGCCACACTGCGGTTGGCACGAGAATGGTACACCTGCCATCCACCAAGCAGCCTTCATTCTTCTTCACCCGATGGCGTCAATGTAGCAGGTGAGATGGTCGAGAGCGTGATTTTCCGTAGCGGTTCATCTTCAAGTAAATCCATCATGTCAATATTTGCAGCATCGACATCCCATTCACCTTCCGGGACATAACTGTCGAGGGCATCTTGAGGGTCGACAACAGGCTTCTTTCTACGCCTGCCAACCGTTCTTCGCTTCTTTTCCACGTCTTCTTCAAACGGGGGTAAAGGCTCTCGTTCTGGATCTATTTCAACGAGTTCTTCCTCTAATCGTCTTAGATCATCAGCGATTTGAATCAGTTCCTCGATTGAAGCCTCAGAAGTCTGTTCCGCTAATTGAATCATCTTTTGTTCAAGTTGTTCTAGGCGAACACCCTGTTCTGTGAATTCTGATTCAAAGGCGCCAATTTTGGCATCAATTGATTCGTCTAAATCGGTCAATATATCTGCCGCAGTACTGTAATCTCGTTCTTCTATCCGCCCGGTTCGAGCCACAAGATGCTCTTCCCGTTCGTGAAGCGCAAGGACTGACGGAAGGCTGGTATCAATATCTTCTAACGCTGTTCGCATGTAAGCAATGTGACGAGATTCGGCGTTGCGCGCCATGGCTTCTGTATCAAATGGGGGTGGCTCATAGGTGTCCTCACCAATGATTGGTAGCGTTGAGTGAAGCTCAATACCGCCAATTTTCTTGTCGCTGTAAACAACATCAGATGCTTCAGAGATCAGTCGAGTTGCAATATCAGATACCTGCTCACGTTCTACGGCAGGTCTAGGTCGCTGTGATTTAATGAGTTCACCAGACAACACAGATGCCACATCGTCACCATCGAGAAGCTCTTGCCCAGATTCAATGGCCAAAGCAACCAGGTCGAAATTTGCTTTTGTTGCCCTCCATGAGGCTTCATTGTGGAGCACGATGCTCGCTAACTGGCCATCGTCAAGCATGAGGTTTCGTTTCAGAGCCAATTGCCGTGCAAACAGGACAAGGCTGGTTGGTTTTGGGGGATACAGGTTGACGCTTGCTGCATTTTTGATTAGATCCCAAAGTCTCGAGGCAGGCCATCGATGTGGTTCAATCATGCTGGTTAGGACAACGTGGACGCCCATGTTCAAGGCATAATCTACCATCATACCAAGCATGCTGGCAACCTCTGGTTGATCAGCCACCATGTGGACGTCATCTACAGCGAAGAGTCGTGCATGAGCCAGCGCCTCTTGCCAGCCCTTTGGCAATCGTTCGAGGGGCACAAGGTCGGCTGCCCCGAGCAAGAATACGCCACCTTCTTGTCGCCTCAATACGCCTTGAGCAAGGGCATGAAGGAGATGAGATCTGCCACTTTCACTGGGACCGATGATGACTAGAGGGTTCAATGCCGACCCAGGTGAATCAACGACAGCTTCAACCGCTTGTGTCGCTCGTAGGTTTTCTTCAGTAGCGAACCATTGCTTGAAACTCATTCGCATTTCAGGGCGCAACCGTGGAGGCCATGGTGCCGAAATTGGTGTGGTGATGCTATGGTGGAATGGGGATGTTGGTTCTGGTTGGGCCATGTGTTCTGGTAGTGCATGCAGCGTTCTTCCACGTTGGTCGTCGAGCACACTCTCCCACACAGGTCGACCATCCTGCTCCATTCCAACAAAGAAATGATCATCATTTGGCGTGGTGTATTCCTCTGAGATTGAATCGCCAGTTCGCTCCCTTAGACTTCGTAATCGGTTTGCTACAATGGTAGCCAATGATTCATCATCACTTACAAGGTTGAGCGCAGGTTGATGTTTTCTGCTCGCTTTTCCAAGCACTGCATCTGCGACGAGGTCATAGGTTGGCCGCTGAACCACCCCTACCCTTTGCAGCAATGTTCCTTGCTTGGGGATTGGAACTGTCCGCTTGCCAAGCAATTGATTCAACCTCGATTTCGGAGGTTGGGTTTGATTGTTGTGTTGAGTCTCTTCTTCTGGAAGGGCAGTGGCTGCTCCGGTATCGCTCAGCCGTTGTTTGGCCCGTGCAATTGCCAAATCCAAATGTTCCTTTCTAGAACTCATTTGGCCTCCTCCTTTTCTTGCCTCAAGCGTTCAAGATCTTCACGTTCCCATACACTAAGATGATCCTCGATGCTTCCAGGGCTTTGGTCCATTGAAGCAATTTCTCTCGGTAAGTGCTTAGGTTGTGCTTCGGCATCGATTCCGGGGCGGGCAAGTAGGGGTGATAGTGCTTCATTGGCGGCATCTGGATGGCGGTCATTGACTGCCGCCATTGGCTGCGGTCCACGGCTCAGCGGTGGCAACTCATAATGGCCTTTTGCCGCCTCTTGTTGAGCGGCTTGACTGAGAGTCATGGGTGGCGATGTAGGTGCTGAGAAGGTACGCTGAACAGCTCTCTCCTGACGCACAGTGAATGATTCCAGGGTTGATGAGATTGCTGTTGGTTTGTGAACATTTGATTGTTTTGGGAACTCAGAAGGGCGCTCTGGGGCTTCAGCAGCCGCTGCCACACGTGCCACATGAGTCGGTATTGCGGGAGTATTCACTTGTGTCTTGCCACGTCTTCGAACAATGTGAGCAGGGCGAGGTCCCTTTCTCGTCACTGTCATCGATGACTTGGCAAGGGACTGTTCTTTGAGAAGGGGTAGAGGTTCTGTGGTTGGTTTTTCATGAGATACAGTTTCGTTATTCTTCGGGGCAATAGGTATCGATTGTGGTGTTGGTTGGTCCACTGTGGTGGGTGTTTCAGGTATCACTTCCGGCACGGGTTCAATGGCCACGAGTTCCGATTCTGCTTCCTCAGTTTTCCAAGATTCTATTTCCTCACCGAGTGCATCGTTTGCTTCTATTCGATCCTCAACGCTAGTTGGTACATGGCCCCCAATAAGTGGCGTTCCTGAATCCAAAATCGGTGCTGAAGTAGCAGAGTGTTCTATCGCTCTTTGCAGTTGCCGTTCAATCCATTCGCGCTCTTCATCGGTTGGAGGGGCGCACAAAGGGTGGTCAAGAATGAGATCTGGCTCAGTCAGCCAATGTTCTAATTCGACAGACTCGATTGACATCAGGCTACGTGTAAGGCGGTGTCTTGGCTCCAAATCAAAGGCATTCAAATCAACCGTGAACAAGGCCACGTGATCATCCATTCGAACACCATCGACGATGTCTCGAATGAAATCAATTGTGGCGTCATCTCCATTCATTCCAGCCAAATATTCTATGCCTTCAATCAACACAATTGCTCTCATATTTTCCCAAAGAAAGGCGTCAACCGCTCTTCGTACTGACTCAATGGTTGGCTTGAGGGCTCTTGGATGCGTGCTGTTGCTTAGCCAATGGCATGACGCAGGTGGGATATTATGCTCGACGCTCAGTGCATCAATATCATGACGGGAAATCACTAGAATAGGGCGTCCATGAGTTGCAAGGTGGCCCGCCAGTTGAAACATCGGAGTAGGGTTTTGAGCGTCCAATACCAAGGCATCACCAGGGTGAATCATTCGTTCAAGCCCCTCGTGTCGTTGCATGTAGGCTTTGCTTTTCTGACGAACTGCTTCTGGGGCTTCAATACTCACCTCAACCTCAGGCAAGCGTTCTTCCCGGCGCCAACCCCCTGGTTTGAGTTTGACATTTGACCACCAACGTTCGTCGCCTTCTTGTGCGTTATCTGCCACTTCGAGATTAAGATGGGCGTTGGCGTGAAGGTGCCGTATCCGTTGCGCATCTGTGTCAGGAAGTTCGTGAATGGCAATCAGTGTCTCGAGAGGTATGGCATCGTCTTCTATTTCCAGCAACGCTTCGAGCCCAAATACGATTGCCTCGCCTTCGTGTATGGCTAGGCTCGGGTGCCCTTCAATGAAGAGAATATGCCCAACGCGTGGCATTTTGTCCTTTGGTTTACGTTCGGTTCGGATGAAACCAGTGGTCGATAACTTGGCCATATCGGCGGAGAGAAGGCGGAGCGCATCGCGGTCACCGCGTCGTACTTCCGTGACATCGCCCTGCGGTAATTCGACCATTGTTCACACCCCTACGGGGTGTAAGCCTGCTGAACTGTTCTTCAAAGGTCCGCATGTTTTCCCTCTGCGATAGCGGTTTGAAGCATGATGCTCTCGGGCCGACATGGGCGAAGCATTCAGCACTTCTGAGATTCCGCATCTCGATGGCGAGGAATTGGTTCTATGGGAAGCAGGTTTGGATGATTTCGATCATGGAAGATATTGGCATGCTCACGAAGATTGGGAAGATCTTTGGAACGCTCATAAAAGAAGGAACGCTCCAGAGGATGAGATTCTGTTCATTCAAGGCATGATTCAAACCGCAGCTCTGTTGCTAAATCATGAACGAAAAAAGCAACGTGGCGTAGATAACCTGACAATCAAAGTCAATGCAAAACTTGGCAAATGGGGAATTGTCTGGGGCATTGATATCGCTAGGCACCTTGAACAAATGAACCGATATGGGGATGATTCTGGCACGTGGGAACTGGATGCGCAATCCTACGTCTTGGTTCGAGCCGGCCGTGAAGTTCAAGATTGACGGCATGAAGGTGATGTCATGCAGGAGCCTCCAACAACCCTCCCTGCAGGATTGCGCCGATTCAACGAACTTGGGCTTGCACGCTCGTTTATGAGTCGTTTCCTTTTTACTTCCTTGGGTATTTGCCTTGTGGCTATGGTTTTGGTTTACTTCATGGTCAACATCATCGGCTCGTTTTTACTTGCATTAATTTGTTTGATTTCAGCGCCTGTGCTGGTCTACCAGTTGCACTCGAAGTCGAGCATGCTTCACGTGCCCCTAGCAATCGATATGAATCACCCATTCATGGATGAGGATCCGATCGGGGACGCAACGGTGATGATTCGATTGTCTGATGGCGTCTGGGTCGATGTTGGTCAAGGAAGAGTCCGACTTGCAGAGGATGAACTCATTGGAGGTTCCAACCTTGTCCGTGACAATGAGGATTATACTCTCATCGGTCATTTCAACGACCGTCCAATGACGCATCGAGGCCTCAAAAAGCAGGTTGTCCTGATTAATCAGGCAATCGCATTAAGAGATGCGGTCAATGGCGCTGAAGACACGATTGAGGATGCCCGAGAGCGTGAAGCGAATGATACTGGCCTGCTCGACCGTTCGTGGTTGGAAGAGCAAAAGGAAATTGAAATTGAACCAGATGGGCTGATGAGTAAACTTCGTGGTCAATAACGAGTATTATTGGAAAATCAACCCTCCATATTGAAAACCACTTGCTCAGACCAGCAGGTGTGACGAAACCTTCGCGATGGGGTCAAAAGCTCGAGCATTTGAGTCCACAAGAGCAAGATACCCTGCTTGGTACTTCGCTTTCCCGTAGATTCACATCGCTACCCTTGTGGCTTTCACATCCAGCAAACATTGGCGCCTTTTACGGACTTCTTGTTTCAATCGCCCTCCTTCTTCCCTACAGATTTGCTGGTGATGATACTGATGCCTGGCTAGCTAACTGGGTGTTTCACACATCGATTTTGATGGTTGCATGTCTTCTTTTGGGTTTTTCATCCCTTCTTCTCATTCGCTGGTCAAAGCGATTCCCAATGACGCCTCCAAGGGTTCTGCTCTATCCAATGCCTTTTTTCGGCATGGCTCTGTTAACCATCTCGAGAACAGATTTAATCAACCTGCCAATGTGGATTGTATGGCTTCTCTTGTTATTGCCCGGCCCGATGTATGTTCACCTTTCATGGGCTCCTCGATGGAGATTGTTATGCATGCTCGAAGACGGACGAGATCCGTTCGTCGGTATTGAATCAAAGCAATCGGAACCAAATGAAGATGCGGCAATCCTCGCTGGTGACGATGAAGAGTTACTTTCCGTTGTCGAAGAGTATGCTGAAGAGTGACTCAAATGAGGCCTAAACCTGGTCCTACCTTCTCAAACAGGCGCAGCACTTCATCAAGATCCTCTCGGGATAGTCCCGCAGACATCTGTGTGCGAATTCGAGCTTTGTCCCGTGAAACCATTGGAAATACAATTGCTCCAGCCATCACACCTTCTTCTGCGAGTGCTCTTGTCATGGCTTTTGCAACACTTGAATCACCACACATCACTGGGATAATTGGCGTCACAGACGCCCCGGTATCGAAACCTAGTGATTGCAATTCCTTGCGGAAGTAATCCGTATTTTCCCATAACTTAGCATGATGTTGAGGTTCATCCATCAACACCTCAATTGCCGCCTTTTGAGCAGCCGCAACACCCGGTGGCTGGGAGCCAGAAAGCAGCCAAGAGCGTGAGTGGTTGAGGGCGTGGTTTCGGGTCATTTCAGTTCCTGCAAGAATACCTCCCTGAACACCAAGCGCTTTCGAAAAGGACCCGGTTTCAAAATCAACCTTGCCTTGAAGGTTGAATTGTGCTACGATTCCAGCACCTTTTTCGCCAAGAACACCTTCTCCGTGACAATCATCGACGTAGACCATTGCACCATATTCCTCGGCCAGCGATGTCACTTCATCTAGCGGTGCAATGTCACCGTCCATGGAAAATACACCATCGGTAATGATCAATTTTCGCTCAGCGTTTTGATGAGCTTTGAGCACGGCTTCCAATTCACCCATGTCGTTGTGAGCATAGACACCTCTGCTTGCTTTTGTTAATCGAACGCCATCAATGATTGATCCGTGATTCAGCTCGTCACTGATGATGACATCTTGCGGTCCAGTGACGAGTGTAGGGATTAATCCTACATTCACAGTGTAGCCCGCAGAATAAATCAATGAAGCTTCAACGCCTTTGAACTCGGCCACTTTTTTCTCGGCTTCCAAGTGAATATCCATGGTACCTGCAATCGCTCGGACACTTCCGCTTCCGGCTCCATATTTTTCTGTGGCGTCGAGCATGGCTTGCTTGACTTTTGGATGCGTTGTGAGGTTGAGATAATTGTTCGCAGAAAGCATGATGGTCGGTTTGCCATCCATGTGACAACGTGGTTGGTTAGGACTTTCCAAGGTTGGAGGTTCCCACAAAAGTGATTTCTCTGAGAGTTCCTCATATCGAGTTTCCATCCATGACATATCGCCGGGCATAACATCGCCTCCATATGGTTGGAATACGCCGTGCTTGATGTTCCTTTGGGTTCACCATGCTGATTCAATACTTCTCTAACCATGCACCTCAAAAGGGAAGCGTTCGTCGCCCTACCATGCAGTTGACAGGTTTGGTCAGTAGCGGACTTGGTCGTGCTCATGTGTTTATGGCACAACCGCACTACCAAGAGCAATTCCGCGTCCTCTTGGGGAAGACTGCTTGGCCGGGCACCCTCAACGTCACAGTTGGGGGGCAAGATCTCGTCGAATACATCGCATTGCGAAAAAAATCTGGGATTGATACACTCGATGCATCTTCCGAAGATCGCTCGGAAGCGGAAAAGGTCGATGTTGAGTCCTTTGAAGCACATCGAATACGCGGTTTCCTGCGCGATGGCGTTTCGTTTGGTGGGGCTACAGCCTACACAGCGGAATTCAAAACAGATGAGGGAAACATTCCATGCGCCGTTCTCATTCCTGATTTGACACGGCATATCGATGTTGTCGAAATTATTGCAGGAGCTTGTTTACGAGAACGGTTCAATCTCGAAGATGGTGCAATCGTTCACATCGAACTCGAGTGACCTCAACGGTGTTTGACAATTGGTAACTCTCCGAGCCGCGCCCATTCATTGTGCAAGAGACTCTTCATTTCATACCTTGCAGCTTCCCGCCAACGTTTTCGCATGGTTCGCTCCACTCCGGGGCCTGTCGGTGGTGCGGAAAAACATTGGATGTCAACTGGTGCATCATCGAGTGGGATTTGTTCCCAGTGGACCCCCCAAAGCATCAACCAATCTGGTGGTGCAACTCCGAAATCTGCCTCAATCTCGGGGTGTTGTAGGGCTGTTCTGACAGCTGCAGGTTCGATTTCTCCAATCGACATTCTGTGGAGGGCCATCGCAGTTCGTCGAACTTGATTCCACAAAAAAGCCTCACCTACGATTTCGAAGCCAACAACACGGCCATCGACCATCCAAGGCTTACAAGATAGAATCGTTCGAATAGGATTCTTTCCTTCTTCGAGACGAGCGAAGTTCGTCGCATCATATGTCCCTACAAACATCGAGAGCCAATCATTGAACACTTCGCCCGGATCTTTCCAAAACTCAATGCCTTCCAAACGATACCTGTAGACTCGATATTCAGCCATCCGTGGATTCCAGGTTTCATCAACTTCTCTCACATCAAGGAAGGCGATATCCTTCGGTAGTCGATCATCGAGGGCACGAACCATTTTTCGAGGCGTCAATGCTTTCCATAGTTCCTGTTCCATTCGAACAACACCTCCATTCACTCTCACATGGACGCCGGCGTCAGTTCGGCTGGAGAGAACGAGGTTGTGTTGATTCTCCATTGGGTCGAGCCATCCTAGACTGCGAAAGACACGAATCAACTCACCCTGTACAGTTTTCACATCCGGTTGTATTTGGCTGCCATGGTAGGCATCACCCAAGTAGCCAATGCGGAACGCCAAACGAACGGTTGAGCCGTCCGTCATAGAAACCCCTCACTCATCAGAAGTGAGCATTTCCACAGCTTCTTCAGGTGAATATCCCAATCCACCAACGGCCCAGATGAGTGCTTGTTTGAGCCATGGTTGAACCATTGGGTTCTTCTTTGTTGGATCCATTACTTCGATTGCATCGACGATATTTCTGCTTGCATTGAACAAGACTTCATCGGTTGGAATATCGTTCAACTCCAACTTCTTTGCATAGCGTTGGAATTCTTTGACAGCCACAGGGATACGTCGGCATTCAAGGGCAAATGTCGCGAAGTCCGCAATGTACTCTTCATTTTCTTCATCCAATTGCATGGCCTTTTTGTATGCCATCATGATCTTTCCACCAGGGATGACATCGTCTTGTGCTTCCATGTTTTTCATGTTTGCAAATTCAGCAAACATGTGGTGGACTTGCGCATTTTTCTTGTGCTGACCCATCTTTGCATCAAGGTCGGCAATTGCTCCGTCAAGGTCGCCGTTGCGTAGCATTTCAATTGGGCCTTGGAGTAGTTCGTCATCGCTCATGTTCATCGCCTCATGTTGTCCGTGGGGTTTGGTCTTTTCAATCACTCGTATGAGTGGTATGAATTCAATCTTCAGAAGTTGAGTCAACAATTGACTTCTTCAAATCGCTGAGAAGATGAGATTGACTGTTCTTTTTGTGCATTTCATTGAGCAGCCCTTTTGCTTTCTCCCACTTGCGGATGTTGTACATGCAGTGCTTTGGATCAGGTCGAACGGTTCGGATGGTTCGCTGATACGTCATGATGCCTACCATAGTTCGGATCAAGCCCTTGCCTGCTTTTTCAGCAGAACCGTCGTTTTCACCTTCACGAGTTCCAGGTATGGTGTGTTGGACCACTGGCACATTTGATTCTTCGACGATACCAACGCCGGAATCAGTGAGCACCGTGACCGTGGCGAACCCGAGCATTGTGCCTAATGGCGAGCGAGCTACAACAACTTCAGAGATGCGATCGAACAGAATGCGTCGGTGTGATCGGGAGAGTAAAAAACTGTGCTCGAAAATGATTGCATCGCTTGTGATTGCATAGTGGAAACTTCGTTGATAATAGAACACCAAGGCCGTGTAAATGGCTACAAAGACGCCACCGAAAAGGAGCGGCTGGTAGTCAGGAATGATGCCACCAATACCTTCGTCCATGAAAATTCCAGTGATAAAATGCAACAGATCATCAACCAGAGCAATGGATGGAGCCAAGGAGACAATCAGCAGCCCGACTGTCACCCAACGGCCTGAGGTGGAGACGTTCATCAAACGGTTCATCCATGTGATGAAGAGCATGACTGCAGTCAAACCGAAGGTGTTGCTAGTGAAGAGGGTGGTTGCGAGAAGGTCGACAATGAAATTCTCGCTTTCTGTCCCTGGTCTAATTTCGAACATGGCGTGGATGGCCAAGACCAGCAAACCAAGGAGGTACAGATTGAGGAATGCAAAGGTGCTTGGACGCTTAGTGAGG
>VMHT01194335.1_pt1 | contig 10842 bp, 4 predicted proteins | sample 4693611 | NCBI WGS metagenome assembly VMHT01 (sample SAMN12280063, study PRJNA550983) | marine metagenome | isolation source: seawater sampled from same location over 5 years 0.02-0.2 micron viral filtrate | place: USA: collected off the coast of southern California halfway between the port... ... | reverse complement strand
CAGTATATGCTCCATATGTACCATTGATGATGACTCCTTTAGTATACGATCCTGAAACCTTCACTCCTAGAAAAGGTTTAATGACTCGATATGCTAAGAAGATGATCAGACCAGAATTCTACGGTAGAGTATTTGTATCAAACACTAGTTTGATTTAAGAATAACTCTTAAGTAAATTCATATAAATTAAGACCTGGCCCACAAGCCAGGTCTTTTTTTGTTCTAGTTAATTTTTTTAATATTTATAATAAAACACTATGAACATCCCAATTTGGACAGGAGTAGCAACTTTTGCTGCGGGTCAAACCCCCTTCGGTTTTTACGATAGTGATGCACAATTTATAGTTGATGCAAATAAAGTATCTGATTTTTGTGCTAGAAGACTAGGCTATCCTTTAGCCGATGTAGAATTACAATCAGGCTCATTTTTTACAGCTTTTGAGGAAGCCGTCACAACTTATGGAAACGAATTATATGCATACAAAGTAAGAGAAAACTACTTATCTTTAGAGGGATCTACTACATCATCTATCCCTAATAAAAAACAAATGGTTCCAAATTTAGCTAATATAGTTAATATTTCGGAACAATATGGTGTAGAAGCAGGAGCAGGAGGAAATGTAACCTGGTACTCAGGATCTATAGCATTAACAGCTAGTAAACAGGTATACGATATGGATATTTGGGCACAAACATATGCTAACCTAGGAACAAATGATTCAATAGAAATAAAAAGAATATTTTATGAAGCACCACCTGCAATAACAAGATATTTTGATCCATATGCAGGTACAGGTACTGGTATGATTGATTTAATGGATTCATTTGGTTGGGGAAGTTACTCACCAGCTATTAATTTTTTAATGATGCCTTTAAATTATGACATGCAAGTAATGCAAGCCATAGAATTAAATGACCAAATAAGAAGATCAAATTATTCATTTGAAATTATTAATAATAAACTAAAATTATTTCCAATTCCAAAAACCACAGGGGATCACTTATGGTTTGAATATATTAAAAAACAAGAAAGAAATAATCCTTACTCAGATTCATCAGGTGTTATTACTAATGTTAGTAACGTACCTTTTGAAAACCCAACATACACGGATATAAATTCTATAGGTAGACAATGGATATTTGAATACACATTAGCAATAGCTAAAGAAATGTTAGGATATGTTAGAGGTAAATATTCCACAGTTCCAATTCCAGATGCTGAAATAACATTAAACCAATCAGATTTAATATCAGCTGCTACAGCAGAAAAAAATGCATTAATAGAAAGATTAAGATCATATTTTGATGATACATCTAGAGAAAAACTATTAGAAAGAAGATCATTAGAAGGAGATTATTTACAAAAAGAATTAAATAAAGTACCTTATCCAATTTATATTTACTAATATATGGCTTTATACGGTGGACAAAGAGATGTAAGCCTATTTAGGCACCTTAACAGGGAAGTAATGGGTAACATTATTTCTCAGGAATGTGTTTACTACAAATATAAACTAGAAGAAACTAAAGTTAATCTTTATGGTGAATCTGCGGGAGCTAAATACTATTATCCTGGTGTTATACTAAGTACTCTTGTTAAAAGATCAGATCAATCTTACCCAGACAATGAATTTGGTGTACAATACTATCAAAACATTGATTTTAGGTTTTTACGTGATGATTTATTGCAGAGAAATTTAGATTTTAATAAAGATTTTGACCAAGGAGATTATTTTGGAGCAGATTTAACTCCTGAAGTAGGTGATATAATATACTATTATGGAGGTTACTATGAAGTAGATGATATAATAGGTAACCAATATTTTGCAGGTAAAGACCCAGAATATAATTATGCAGAAAACCCTATAAACCCAGGACTAGAAAATTTTGGTAGTGATATATCTGTTATATGTAAAACTCACTACACCCCAGTTAATAAAGTACAATTAGAAAAAGGAGGAATAAATGGCTAAAAATTATAGAAAACCAATACCAAAATCCCAAAAGGAAATTTCTGTTCAATTACAAACTCCTTATGATGCTCAAAGAGGTAACCCTAATGATGCAAAGGAAAGTTCTCAGTATCCACCTGAAAACCAAGCTAATATCCCTTTTAATAGGTCTACTAAAATGTCTTTCAAAGGAGACACAGTTAAACCTTTTTCAGTTGGTATAAAAGATATAGATGAATCTATAATGTACTATTTTGATAATGTTATTAGACCATCAGTAATACAAAATGGAGAACGAATAGCTGTTCCTGTAATATATGGTTCACCTGAAAGGTGGAAATCAATCCAAAAAGATGCTTATTATAGAGATAAAAAAGGTGCTATTATGAATCCTATTATAATGTTTAAAAGAGATTCATTAGAAAAAAATAGATCTTTAACAAATAAATTAGATTCAAACATGCCTAATTTATATACTTCGTATCAAAAATCCTATAATGAAAAAAACTTTTATAGTAATTTTAATTTACTTAATAATAGAATCCCTACTAGACAATTTATAGCTAACGTAGTACCCGATTATGTTAATTTAACTTATAGTTGTATTATACAAACATACTATGTAGAACAATTAAATAAAATAGTAGAAGCAATAAACTATGCCTCTGATTCATATTGGGGTGATCCTGAACGATTTAAATTTATGGCTAGGATAGATAATTTTGCTACAGTAACAGAATTACAACAAAGTCAAGACAGATTAGTAAGAGGTAATTTTCAGATTAAGATGTATGGGTATATAGTACCTGATACTGTTCAAAAAGATTTAACTTCTATTAAAAAATATAATGAAAAATCTAAAGTTATATTTTCAATGGAAACAACATCTACCCCAGAAAGATTTGAAGCAAACCCAACAGTTACACCTGATGGAAGAACAAGAAATAATCCAGATGGTACACCTGCTACTATAACAGACTTATAAAAATAATATTTATAACTAAAATTAAAATTAATGTCCCAAAGAGTAAGATTTGTAGATAATGTAGGTGTAAGCGCTTTTGGAAATACAGGGCCTAATTCTGTAGTATCTGCATCGCTAGATAGAGTAGGTACTCAAAACGTAATAAAATTTATTCAGGCATCAGGTAAAAGTTTTAACATTCCTATAGTAGCTTCAGCTAGTTCCGCTGATGCTGTAGTAAGTGCATCTGCAAACTTAAATGAAATAACATTTGAAAGAGGAGATGAAACTACTTTTACTGTAATAATTGATACAGGATCATTAAGTAATGAAGCATTTATAGAAAGTTTAACATCTGAAGGTATAAGTGGATCTTTTAATATTATAAGTTCATCTTTTAGCACCAGAGTATCTACAAATGAGACTAATATAAATACAAATTCTACTAATTTTACAACTTTAAACAATAAAACCTTAGTATCTAGTTCTGCTCAAATTGCAAATGACATTTCAGGCTCATTTACATCACCAAGTGCTAGTTTTAGTATAAGAGTATCAGCAAATGAAGCTACAGTTGCTAAAACACTTCTTTCAAGTTCCGCTCAAATTGCAAATGACATTTCAGGTTCATTTACAGCACCAAGTAGTTCATTTTCTACAAGGGTATCATCATTAGAAGGAGGTTCTGGACTTCAATCTGGGGTTCTATCAAGCTCAGTTCAAATTGCATCTGATATTTCAGGTGCTTTTGTAGCACCTAGTTCTTCATTTTCAACTAGGGTTACAAATTTAAAAACTGATAGTGGTTCATTTAGTACTAGAGTTACAAGTTTAGAAGATCCTACTTCTAATAGAATATTTAATAACATAACTGCATCAGGAAATATAAGTGCAAGTGGAAACTTAATTGCAAAACTAGAAAATAATAGTGGTATTGGTTTAAGAACAGTAATATACGATACTGCTACTGGTAAATTTTTTAGAACGGGATCATATGGAGGTGGAGGTGGTAGTGATTTTACCCCTACAATGATATCAGGTGCATTAGGACCAAATCAAGATCTAATTAGAAGTTTAACAGCAAATGGTATAAGCGGATCTTTTACATCTACAAGTGCTAGTTTTAGTACTAGAATATCAGCAAATGAAATAATAACTTCTAAAACACTCCTTTCAAGTTCAGCTCAAATTGCAAATGACATTTCAGGTTCATTTACAGCACCAAGTGCTAGCTTTAGTACAAGAGTTTCTTCTTTAGAAACTAACCCAACATTTACAGCAGCAGGTATTTCAGGTTCATTTACAGAAGCAAGTTCTAGTTTTAGTACAAGAGTTACTACTAATTCTACAAACATAACAACTTTACAAGCTAACCCAGTATTTAGTGCAGCAGGCATATCAGGTTCATGGCAAAGTCAAAATTTCATATCAGCTAGTCAAATAACACCTAATTTACCTACAGGAACTTTATCAAGTTCAGCTCAAATTGCATCTAATATCTCAGGAGCATTTTCATCACCTTTTACATCTACCGGAATATCAGGTTCATTTACAGCTCCTAGTTCATCTATTAGTACAAGATTAGCAGCATTAGAAAGTGGGGGAGGTAGCGATTTTACCTCTGCCGGTATATCAGGTTCATGGCAAAGTCAAAATTTCATATCAGCCAGTCAAGTAACCCCAAATTTACCTACCAGTACACTTTCAAGCTCAGCCCAAATTGCAGATGACATTTCAGGTTCATTTACGGCCCCTAGTTCATCTATTAGTACAAGATTAGCAAATTTAGAAGATGGTGGTGGTAGTGGTTTTACAGCTGCTGGTATATCAGGTTCATGGCAAAGTCAAAACTTTATTTCAGGTAGCCAAGTAACTCCTAATTTACCAACTAATACTATATCTAGCTCAGCTCAAATAGCATCAGATATATCTGGGGCATTTGCTTCCCCATTTACAGCAGCAGGTATTTCAGGTTCATTTACAGAAGTAAGTTCTTCACTTAGCACAAGAGTAAGTACAAACGAAATTAATATAACTTCAATTACATCTTCTTTAGACGCTAATAGAGTAGTATTCACTACAACCGGAGGACAACTAGCTACAGATGCTGGAATGGTATATGACTCTGGAGCAGATAGATTAACTGTAACAAGTTTAAATGTAGTACACTTAACTTCATCTTTTATAACGGCATCATCTATACAAACCTCAGGTTCAAATATATTTGGAGATGATACAACAGATACTCAAACCTTAATAGGTACTACTAAGATGACAGGTAGTGCTCAAATTACGGGATCATTAAATGTTACCTCAGGAAATATATCAGGTTCATTTATAGGTAATGGTTCGGGTTTAACAAATTTACCTTCACAAGCAGCTTTCCCATTCACAGGAGATGCTCAAATAACAGGATCATTAACAATATCAGGATCATTTTCATCGTTTACATTAGATTCAGATAATGTAGTATTAGGAGCAGGTAGTGGTACTTCAATGGAAGCAGGAGCAAATTCTAATATAATTGTAGGATCTAGTACTGCAACTAGTTTAACAACCGGTGATTTTAATGTAATTTTAGGAGATTCAGCTGGAGCAGCGGATACCACTGCTGTAAAGAATGTTATAATAGGACAAAGAGCAGGAGGTAATTCTACTGGTCTACAAGAAAATATTTTTATTGGAAATGGTGCAGGTAGATATGGTTCTGGATTATTAGGAAATGTTGGTATAGGTCAAGCTGCTTTACAAGGAACAACCAACAATAATGGCGATTATAATGTAGGTATAGGATGGCAATCAGGTACAGTTATAGAAGATGGTGCTCAAAATGTGTTTATAGGATATAGATCAGCTGCAGCAGTAACTACAGGAAATTATAATGTTATAATAGGGAAAAAATCTGGACTTGTACTTACTACTGGAGGTAATAATATTTTTGTAGGACCTGATGCGGGAGGTGCAGTAGAAACTGGAGATGCAAACATTATAATAGGATCAGGGAGTTTAGGTGCAGCTGCTACAGCAAACCAACTTAGAATTGGAAATGGTAATAGTTTAGTTACAATATCAGGTTCATTAGAAACAGGAGATGTAATATTTGCAAGCACAGCATCAGCAGATTATTTTGTAGGTGATGGTTCACAATTAACAAATTTACCTCAAAACTTTACAGCAGCAGGAATTTCAGGTTCATTTACAGAAACAAGTTCATCTTTTAGTACAAGAGTTTCTTCTTTAGAAAGTAATGGAGTATTCACAGCTGCAGGTATTTCAGGTTCATTTACAGAAGTATCATCTTCATTAGCAAGTCGTCTAACAGAAGGTAATGAAAATATTTCAACTTGGACATTAGGTGCATCGGGCATAGACCATTACACATTTACAGGACCAGGTTTAACAGGAGCAGAAAATGATCCTGACATATACCTAGTAAGAGGACAAAAATATAGATTCTATAACAATAGTGGTGGTCATCCTTTCAGAATTCAATCAACACCAAATGGTTCAGCAGGTACAGCTTATAATGATGGTATTACTAATAATGATGCAGGTAATGGAACTTATTTATTATTTGATGTACAATTTGATACACCTACTAAATTATATTATCAATGTACCTCTCATCCTAATATGGGTGGTCCTATATATATTGCAGATGCAATAGAACACTCAGGTTCATTTTCAGGTTCATTCCAGGGAAATGGCTCACAATTAACAAATGTAGCTGCAAACACAGCTACAACAGCCTCTTATGTAGAAACCTCAGAATACACTACAAGATGGGATGTAACAAATAATGGAGCCTCAGCTTACAGATTTGCGGGTAATGGGGTAGGATCCTCAGATGATAATCCAACACTATATTTAACAAGAGGTGAAAAATATTTATTCAATGCAAATGTATCAGGTCATCCATTCCAAATTAGGGTATCTGATGGAGGTAGTGCTTATAATGACGGTATAACAAATAATGGTGTTCAAACTGGAGATATAATATTTGAAGTCCAAATGGATGCACCTACTAGTTTAGTATACCAATGTACTATTCATAGTGGTATGGTTGGTAATATCTATATTGGTGATCCTCAAACTTTTACCCCAGCAGGTATTTCAGGTTCATTTACAGAAGCAAGTTCATCTTTTAGTACTAGAGTAACATCAAATGAAACTAATATAACAGATTTAACAACAGTAACAGGTAGTTATGCTACAACAGGTTCAAATAATTTTATAGGAGATCAAAACATAACAGGTCATATTACAGCATCAGGTAATATAAGTGCAAGTGGTGATGTTATAACTCAAAAAGTAGGAATTACAGATGGAGCTGGTATAGGATTTGGAGCTAATTTTGCAAGTGGTAATGAAGCCTCAGATGTACAAATTTTTACAGATGCTGGAGGAGAAATAAATTTTGTTAAAAATACTACTACTGTATTAGCTATTAATTCAGGTAATAATATATCTATTAATTCGAGTTATTTTTTAGATCAACCTCTTAATATTACAAATAATATTACAGCATCAGGTAATATAAGTGCAAGTGGGTATATTAGTGCTAGTAATTTAGATATTAGTGGATCTGCTACTATAAATGGTCCTTTAACTTTAACCCAAGCTAATACGTCTAGTCCCTTAACTATTAATAATGGTACAGGTACTGAAATTACATTCCCAGGTACTACAGAAACTAACATAACATCAGAAGGATTATTTATATTTAAAACCTCCAACAATCAAGGATATGGATTTGGAGTTAATGGTACTGATTTTAAAGCTGTAATTGGTGATCCAGCATTAGCTACTACTGCTACAACAGTAATAGCAGACACATACAATGGAAGACTTATCCTTAGAGGAAATACTAGTCCAAACCAAATAACAGGTTCAATAATAATGACAGGCTCAGCAGGTGTAGAAGCTTTCATTTCAGCTTCATCATTTAATGCTACCCCAAGTATAGTAAACCAATTAACAGCTTCATATGCTATAACAGCATCAACAACAGAAACAATTATACCCCGAACTAATTTTAAACCAATAGTTACTCATACTGCTAATTTCACAACCTCAGCTTCATTTGCAGGACATTACAATATGGTAGGAGGGAATTTACAAGTAACAGTAACTACAGCTAGTAATGATTTAGTATCTGGTTATGAATGGGATTTTTTCCAAACAGGTTCAGGTGATACCTTTGAATTTGTTGCAGGTACAGGAGTAAGTATTGTATCCAGAAGTAATAATAAAAAATTAGCAGCTGTAGGTTCAGCAGCAACATTAAAATATATTTCAGGTGAAACCTTCCATTTAGTTGGAGATTTAACTACATAATATGAGCATGTACGGGGCCATAGCACAATCAGCCCAAGAGGATAGGTTAGTAGTAACTATTAGCGCCTCAGCGGAAGATACTACTTTTATATGGAGAGACACACTTTCTCTATCAATGTATAAATATAGATATCAACTTGAATCTTCAACAACAGAATCTATAGAGTTTGAAATTACAGGTAGCCCCTATCTTCATGTTATTGATTTTGGACAATCTGGGAGTCATAAATTATTTTTAAAACATAGCGGATCAGGAGCTTATAACCAATTACCCAAAATAGACTTTTATAATGGTACTACTGCTAATCGTGAAAAATTGCAAAGCATAGATAATTGGGGAAATTGTTCTTTTTATTGGAGCAGTGATAGAGCATTTTCTAATTGCATAAACATGGATGTACTAGCACCGGATGCTCCTTTATATTACGGACAGCGAACTAGTACTTCACAATATTATAATAGTATAAAATCAAGATGGTTTACACTTTGTTCAAGTTTAAAAAATCGTAATAATTCATTAAAAAATATAGATTTTGGTAATACAGAAACTGCATATAGTTTTTTCCAACAAACTTATTCATTAGATGGAGGAATAGATCTTAGTACATATGATACTTCTAAATTTACTACCTTAAATGCATTTTTTTATGGCTGTCCTATTTCTTCAAGTGTATCTTCAAGTGTAGTAAACAGTCATGGTAGAACTTATATAGCATGGGATACTAGCAATGTTACTAATATGGGAACTCTTAATGCTGGAGTAAATCAATTTGGACAAGACTATGGTCAACCTTCTGGAAGTCTTTATGGGGGTAAGATTAAAGGAATTGGAAACTGGAATACCTCTAATGTTACAAACTTATCTCAAGCATTTCGTGGGGTTAGTAATATCTATACAGGAACTAGATCTAGTTCATTTAACGAAGATATAAACACTAAAGAAGTTACAATAGGGGCTGGAACTCCCCTAGAGACAACTTATAATGCTTGGGATGTTTCTAATGTGCGGTTATTTGGGGCTACTAATACAAATAATTTTAATTATGGAATGTTTTTTAATTCAAAATTCAATCAACCTTTAAACAATTGGCAAATTAATTCATCAAGTATAAATCCTTATTTTAATGGAATGTTTAGTTGCTGTAAAGATTTTAACCAACCTATATCTGAATCAGTAGTAACGGTAGGAAGTAAAACATATCGTGCTTGGGATGTAAGTAAAGTTGTTTCCTTTAGAAATATGTTTTATAATCCAGGGCACAGCTATTTTATACCAGCATTTAATCAAGATATAGGAAATTGGAATGTTATATCTGGATCAGATTTTAATGGCCTGTTCCAATACCATTATACTTTTAACCAAGATTTATCTAAATGGGATACACGTAATGCAACTAATATGGGTGCTATGTTTAGAGGAACACCTTTACGATATAATTTAAGTTCTTCTTACCAAAATCATTCTGAAAGGGGTGAATATATAGCTTGGGATACTTCAAAAGTTACTAATATGTCATTTATGTTTCAACATAATTGGTCTACCATTGCAGGTCCTCACCAAGGATTTAATCAAGATATAAATAATTGGAATACTTCCAATGCTACAGTTATGCATGGAATGTTTGGGGGTAGTACTTATATAAGCAATAAAACGGGTTCATTTAACCAAGATATTTCAACTAAACAAGTTACTATAGGAGCAGGTACCTCATTAGAAAAAACCTATAATGCTTGGGATGTTTCTAGTGTAACTCAATTTGGATACGCTGGAAATACAACATCTGAAGGCTATCGAGCTCAGGGTATATTTGCTTATAATTCATATTTTAACCAACCTATAGGAAATTGGCAGCTTAATACAGGAAGTGCCCTTTGGACTAGAGACATGTTTTATAGATCTTTTGCATTTAACCAAGATATTTCAGAATCTATCCAAACAGTAGGAAGTAAAACATATCGTGCCTGGGATATGAGAAAATCACAAGGACTTACTTATATGTTTTATTACACTTACAATTTTGATAAAGATATAGGAAATTGGAACATAAGCAGCAGTAAAGATTTAAGATCAACTTTTTATCGTAGTGGTATAAATCAAGATTTATCAAAATGGAATACTTCAAATGTAACAGAAATGCCTAACACATTTTATGGTTCCAGAATACATAATCAAGATTTAAGTTCTTCATATCAACCTGCTACCTCAAATAGGGATGAATATATAGCATGGGATACTAGTAAAGTAACTACTATGGAATTTATGTTTTTTAACTATGCTTATCCTTTAGGAAGACAACCTGGATTTATTGGTAATGTAAATAATTGGGATACCTCTAATGTTACAAACATGAAAGGAATGTTTGCAGGTTATTATAATGCTTCTAATGTACTATGGACTGCCTCATTTAACCAAGATATTTCAACTAAACAAGTTACTATAGGAGCAGGTACCTCATTAGAAAAAACCTATAATGCTTGGGATGTTTCTAGTGTAACAAGTTTTGCACATACTGATACTACTAACCAACAATTTCATTACTACGGTATGTTTGCTTCTAATTTTTCCTTTAACCAACCAATAGGAAATTG
>VMHT01031166.1_pt1 | contig 10842 bp, 6 predicted proteins | sample 4693611 | NCBI WGS metagenome assembly VMHT01 (sample SAMN12280063, study PRJNA550983) | marine metagenome | isolation source: seawater sampled from same location over 5 years 0.02-0.2 micron viral filtrate | place: USA: collected off the coast of southern California halfway between the port... ... | reverse complement strand
AGGTGCAAGGCTGAAGACATTTGGTGGTAGGGCATCAGGCCCACAGCCCTTGATTGAACTGTTTAACTTCTGTATTGAGAAGTTCAAGGGTGCAGCAGGACGTAGGCTATACCCAATCGAATGTCATGACCTTATGTGTAAGATTGGTGAGGTTGTAGTTGTTGGTGGTGTACGTAGGTCTGCCCTCATCAGCCTGTCTAACCTAAATGATGACCAGATGCGTCATGCAAAGGCAGGACAGTGGTGGGAGAATGAAGGACAACGTGCGTTGGCTAACAACAGTGTTGCCTACAAAGAGAAGCCACAGATGGGTACGTTCATGCGTGAGTGGATGTCACTGTACGACAGTAAGTCAGGTGAACGTGGTATCTTCAATCGCCAGTCAGCTAAGAAGCAAGCAGCTAAGAATGGTAGGCGTGATGCTGAACATGACTTCGGTTGTAACCCCTGCTCTGAGATTATCTTACGCCCATACCAGTTCTGTAATCTCTCAGAGGTGGTTGTAAGAGCCTCAGACACGCAGCAGACGCTCACAAACAAGGTGAGACTAGCAACCATACTAGGCACGTTCCAATCAACGCTGACGGACTTTAAATACATCCGTAAGATTTGGCAGAACAACACAGAGGAAGAGCGTTTACTGGGTGTGTCACTGACAGGTATCATGGATAACCTACTGATGTCAGGTAAGTCATCACAGTTAGGCACAAACATTGCTATAACACTACAGTCACTACGTGATGAAGCTGTTCGTACTAATGCAGAGATGTCTAAGAAGCTAGGCATCAATCAATCTGCCGCTATTACATGTGTCAAGCCTAGTGGTACAGTTAGCCAATTAGTTGACAGTGCGTCAGGCATTCATGCTCGTCACAATCCTTACTACATTCGTACTGTACGGGGCGACAACAAAGACCCGTTGACACAGTTTATGATTGCACAGGGTATTCCAAACGAACCGGACGTTATGAAGCCTGATAGCACGACAGTGTTTAGCTTCCCGATGCAGTCACCTAGAACTGCAATCACAAGAAATGACATGTCAGCTATTGAACAGCTTGAGTTGTGGTTAGCCTATCAACTACACTGGTGTGAGCATAAGCCTTCTGTCACAATCTCTGTGAAGGAACATGAGTGGATGGATGTAGGCGCATGGGTCTATGAACACTTTGATAATGTGTCAGGCATTAGCTTCCTGCCACACAGTGAGCATACATACCAGCAAGCACCGTATCAGGATATTGATGAAGAACAATACAAAGAGTTCTTGACAAAGATGCCAGACAGTGTAGACTGGAGTAAGTTACCTGAGTTTGAAAAGGAAGACACTACATCAGGTGGCAGAGAGTTAGCTTGTACAGCAGGTGTCTGTGAGGTAGTTGACCTGACGGCTGCGTAATGATAGAGTGTAGTGGGTTAGACTTGTTATGGTGGCAGTGGTGGATACTTGTAATGATTACAACCAACACTGTCATCAATTTAATTGTGTTCTTTAGACACAGATTCAAGAAAGGGGTATCAAATAATGAAGCAACTAGAACCAAAGATTGAGGACAGAAAGAAGTTTGACATTGACCTTGAGTATGGTAAGGTACGTGAGCAACAGGTAGCTGACATGCTACAGGATAAGAAGATTGAGGTGAAGAGTGAAAGAGACGTATGGCAGAAGACTGGAAACATTGCGATTGAGTATGAGTGCTACGGAAAACCAAGTGGCATCAATGCTACGGAATCAGATTACTGGTTTCACAATCTATGTATTGGCGAAGATACGTTTGCTACTATTGTATTTGATACGAACAGCTTGAAACGTATCATTGCTAACCTAGATAAGAAGCGTAGCGTATCAGGTGGGGATAACAATGCATCACGTATGTACTTGCTTAACCTACAGAAGCTATTCTCATCTGATGTAATCAAAGCATTTAAGGAGACAGGGGATGAATTGGCTAGAGAAGCAAGCTAAAGAATTTATGGAAAGGAGAAACATGAGTACAATTACAGCAGCAGACTATCAACAGAAGGCATCTGAGACAGCCATCTTCCCTAAACAAAAAGCCCTTGAGTACATTACTCTTGGGCTGACAGGAGAAGCAGGTGAGATTGCAAATAAGGTGAAGAAACTTATTCGTGATGGAGCAGATAAGGAAACACTAGCAGATAAGAAGATTGAGATTGGTTACGAGATTGGTGATGTGCTTTGGTATTGTGCTATGTTAGCACGTGAAGTAGGCATGGACTTAGGACACATCATGGAAAATAATATTATTAAGTTGCATTCACGTAAAGAGCGTGGTAAACTAGGTGGGTCTGGTGATAATCGCTAGACATCCTTTCTAAGTCATAATGGTAAACTAAAAGGGGGCTTAATTGCCCCCTCTTTTTATTTGATAATATCTTTATACGTCTTGCCTATAATTGCCAACTCATTCAAGTCGTCTGTGCTTGAGCCATCTGGACTTCTACCAAACTGCTGTATAAATATTGCAATGGAAGCCTTCCTAACTTCAGGTCCAAGCCTTCTAAATTTCAGCATAGGAATGATATAATCAGGAGCATCAGCTAACAATCCTTTTTCGTCTACGATACTTTCCTTAGTAGTCCTAATCTGCGCCTGAATAATAGGACGAATCATGTCTGTCACGTATTCGTTTTCGGTATAGCGTTCCCTTAAAGCAGGATTAGATTTATACTCATCTCTCAAATCATCTTCATATGTCTGGGCAAACTCAACTATAACAGGAATAGCGTCACGTAACACACGGTTCTCATAGTTCTTTATGCTAGGTACTATAGATTTACTACCAAGTTCATATGCAGTAAAGCCAAGACCCGTTAAATATTCACCATAAGGTTCATCCTCTGGTCTAAAACCAATACCAAAGGTAACTTTGAATGCTGGGTCAGGACGAATGCCCTCTTCACGGAAGAGATATTCTTTAGGCGGCAGTTTTTCCTCTTCTTCTGGGCTTAACAAGAAACCTCTCTGTTGAAAAGGACGCATTATTTCATTCATAAAGGTTGCAGTACTATTAAGTATGGGGTCTTCAGCGGTTTCTTTAGCTATTAGCCCACGTGAACCATCAATTCTTTCTGCTTCAATAATCTGCCCAAACGGTACAGCCCAAGAAGATAGGTAATTACCAACGATACCACCCCAGAACTTACCTTGTGCTTCTTCTGACGTTAAATCCTCACCTGCATATGCATTAACTGCATCTTCAATAATACTTCTACCTACACCTGTACGTACATTAGTACCTAAGAATGTTTCAAAGAACTCACGTGTGTCAAACCAAGTGTCGAATGTACCCTCATTCATGCGCTTTGTAGCTTCTCCCATCCACAAAAACTGACGCAAAGGATATTGCGGCGTAGTATCTACTACAGTACCATCTGGACCTTTGATAAATTTATAATCAGCAGGAGCATCATCCATCATTCTATACTGATAACCTGCTGCTACACCAGCCAGACTTAACAAACCGTCTGTTACAGGCTGTTCTTCACCTTCCTCAAAGTAAGAAGCTACAGTGGTAGCTACTAATGGGCTACCCAGTCCCATGCCTACCAAGTTACGTGAGATACGTTCCCTGTCTTTCTTACTATCAAACATATGATATTTGTTTCGGGATACAATACTCTTAACCTTGTTATACAAAGGTATGGAAGAACCTGCAGCATACTGCCCCATCAGTTCCATGCTATTAAACATAAAACGCGGGAAAGGCAGACCAACAGTAAGACCATTACGTACTATAAAGGAGTTAACCTCTCTAAAACCCCCGATGGCTGGTTGCTTTGCGTAAGTCACATCCATTGCTTTAGCAGCCGCATCATCTAGGATGCTAGTAAAGGAACGACCATCCTTTGGACGTACAGTTGTCGCATCATTTAAGAAGTCCTGTATCCCAACCTTCTTAGCAGTATCAATGTAGTCAATGCCCCAATCACGCTTAACAAGACGTTCTATCTCTGCTAGATAAGTACCCCTACGAACAAGAAATTCTTGCCACCTGTTATACGTATTTAAGCCATCAACCGCATCTTCCATCATACCCATAACTAAGTTTAGCTTGCCAGCGTTACGAAATCTTTCATACGCAGCTTTACGCAAACCGGGGTCAGTGATGTTCTCTATAAACCTCTTAGCTGTATCCATTGTAGTTTGTACGTCAATACGATTACCCGGAATTGTACTGTAGTCAAATATCATTTCATCAACGCGACCAGTACTCTTTCTAATTTCATTGACGTTATCAAACATCATCTCAAATTGTTTAGCTAACTCTGGATGCTCAGACATAAAGTCTACTACATCTTTAACATCTACGTTATCACCACTAAATATGTACTTCATGTGGCGAAAGCTATCACGCCAGTTGGTTGGGCTTAGTAAGGATACAGCACCCTTGCCTATACTTTTGTTATGTGCATTATACATAGCTGTATCAAGAACATTTCCTACACCCTCTAATGGCGCACGAATAAATGCTGATGTCAGGTTACGTGATGCTGTAGCAATCTGAGAAACTAATCCACCACGGCGAATGTTCTCTGCTCTCATAACAAACAGTCGTATTGAGTTCTGTGCTTCCAGTGTCTTTGCTTCTTGCATAGCAATCATTTCACTGGTAGGTCTAGCACGTTTAATCATAGATATTTTTTGTAATATCTTACCTGCCTCTGAACCAGAACCAACAACAGTAAGAATGTAATCTTCAAATGATATGTCATACTTATTAAGCATATCAATTAGTTCATCACCAGCTACTAGCTGTTTGTTTACAGTTAATTCAAACAGATGGTCTATGACGTTATAGTCCTGACCCTTTCGTGGACCAGCCTTCCATTTCTTTGGGGCAAAGGCATCTGGGTATTTAGCCTTTAAGTCAGCCACTGTAGATACAAGTGCGTTAAACTTCTCTGGCTTTAACAGGGGTTGTGTAATTTCATCACCCTGACCAAAGATAGATGCAGCAGACATATCAAAGTCAAATGCCCCCGTCAATATTTCATATGTAGTTTTTTGCTGGGCATTCATTACTTTTTCTGAAGTTTCTACACCAGCTTTTCTAGCCAAGTCAGGGTTAAGAACCTTCTTACCATCTACAACAGTATGAATAGTTGTACCTGTTGCAGCTTCAAATGCATCAATAAGATTCTCAGCAACATCTGTGTTTTGTGCAGCTACGTTTGCAGCATCCTCTTGTTTAGCTGCTTTCTGTGCAGCACTTGCACTTCTCATCTGTGCTGCATTTAGTTTTTTATTCCACGCAGCTTCGGATTTAACAGCAGTGTCAATAAATGCTCTGACATCTTGTGCTTGTAGGATGTCAAGTTCTTCAGTAACAGAGTCGTTTAGTTTTTTATTTAAGTCTTCTAATTGTTCTGTTAGTTTAGCTGCGGTAGGAGCATCATCTGTTTTAGCAAGCTGGTCCTGTATCTTATCTATTTGCTTAACAAGTTTAGCACTTGCTCTGGATGAAGCAAGCGTTAATCTCATGCTACCTCCAACAGCAGGTAGATAAGCATCCATAGTTTCTAGCACACCACCTGTGTGATACATAACGTCATCTGCTACTTCTTTAGGTGTGCCTATACCTAGCGCGTCATACATCTCTGGGTCAATAGATTGTGCAGTTTCAGCTAGGTACTGAACACCATCCCCGTACTTTGCACCAACATAACCAAACGTATTTCCTACAGATATTAAAGCATCAAAGCCGTTTGGCCCTAATATCTTTAGTATCTTTTTCATATCACCATCGTCCATATTATCAATGGTCTTGCTAAGAAGTTTATCTCGCTGTATATTAAACTCAGCATCAGCCAGTGCTTCTTGAACTTCTGTTGAAGGGTTTGCCCAATCTATACTTTCAAATGCTTCCAGATTATCCTGCATATGATATGCCATCTCTCTGCCTGAAGTAACTGAGAACATATCGTCTGGCATAGATAGTAGGTAATTTCGTTCTACATCTCTCTTAGCGTCTTCTTTTTCTTCTTCGGATAATTCGACTGACCTAGCAATCTCATTCATCTTTTGGTTAAATCCATCCTGCTCCATAGACAGAATTTCAGAACGAGACTTACCTTCACGTGCCGCATCATAGGCATACGTGTCTGCATTCTCAGTTACGTTAGCAGGACTATCATATACAAAATCTGTGTTAGCTAAACTACTATGCTGCTCTACATACTGCTCCGTATTACCTAGATAATACGGAATAGGTGTATCTGGTTTCTTTGATAGAGGCATGTGGTAAATATATGGCTCTTCTGGCCCTTGCGAAATAGTACGCACACTGTTTAATATACCTGCTTCTTGTGCAGCTTCTATGTCTACAATATTACCTGCTTCATCAAACAAACGTGGATACTTTGACTGGTAGTGCTCGTGTAAGTCCATTTGAGAGAACTCAGGGTAATTAGCTGTTTCACTAGGACTTACTATATTAGTATCGGTAACTGCCATCACACTAGGCGTAGCAATAGTATTTGTACCAATAGAAGGACTAGCAGCAGCATCTATCTGACTTAGTAAATCATCGTCAGATGCGGGTGCTGTAGTCATTGGTGTAGAAGTAACAGGTTGTGTCTGTGAAGTAGAACCTATACTATCTATTTGATTGAGTAGTTCATCAGCAGTAGCCATTAAATAAACTTAGTCCCCGTCCACATGATAATTTTTACGTTACCGTTAGTGTCTGTTGTCTGAATCATATCGCCTATAGCATATTCACCATTTCTAGCCTTTTGTACCGCTACACTACTATCAGGTTCCTCAAAGAAACCTTTAGTTTTTACATCCTCTTGTTTGTTTACTAAGTACTCATTGAATTTTGAGTTCTTAAAACTGGCTAGAGAGTTATTCAATCTCTCTCTTTCTGCTGCAATTTTATTAACTAACACAGCATCAGAAACATCTGCGTATGTTTTTTCTACCGTATCAATAGCAGACATAGAGCCTATAATAAACTTTGCCTCATTGCCCTTTAGCTTAGTAACCAATTGACCTTCTAAACCGTATTCAAAACCTTGAGGTTGTAAAGAGTTTTTGTAGGCGTTATTAAATATAGTATCAAGAGAGGATTTAGAAAATACAGTATAGCTACTATCAGGTTTTCCTTCAGCCTCAGATAGTGCCTTTTTATCAGCAATCATCTGGTCAAACACAGAATCACGCTGTGCTAATAATTCAGTTTTTCTATCCCCTGTGGCTGTTAACAACTCAGTGTCTATGCTTACTAACAACGCATTATGCGTAGCAAACTTATCTTCAGGAGTAGACTTTGCATCTATAATATAGTTATTCATATTCAGCATAGTATCGAGTGTAGTCTGTAATCTGTCTCTATTGGTTTTCCAATCATCTGGTCTGTCTGCTTCTGGCATAGCATCTAATTCAGCAATCTGAAAACCCGTAGCATCAATCTGTTTCTTTATAAGGTCTCCACGACCTTCTGAATTGTCAAGCAATGAATATGCTACAAGTTCACCCTCTAACCGTGTAATAAGATTAGCGTCCTGTTCTTCTGCAGGTTTAGCTTTCTCTTGGTTAATAAGCTGCGTTGTACCAACCATAGCTGCTTCAGCACTCGTATACAAATCTGACTGAGAAGACAACATAGACAAGTCTACGTTTAAAGCAGATGGTTTAAACTGCTGTGCGATAGCTTTGTCAACATCTTCTGGTAGAACTGTTTTGAGTTTACGCTCAAATACCTGTTGTGGGTCAGCACCAAAGACAGTTCTGCTTTCTCCTAGTACACCTGTAGCAATCTCTGGAGTATCTACAAATGTAGTAATCTGAGATGCCCAATCATTTGAGGTAAACTGTTCTGTTCCGGGAGTTGGTGCGGATACATTATATACCGTGTTAAAGTCTACACCCTTTTCAGTAGCAACATCAAATTGTTTTAGTGCATGTTCTACAGATGTAGCACCACCAGAAGCAATAGCTGCACGTGTTTCTAAATCCAAACCTGTTATGCCTAGTGCATTAATTAGTTCTTCAGCATTTTTTAAGTTGGTTTTATTCTCTTTGTCAGCTTCAAGTTTAAGTCTAGTGTGTAAGTCCAATGCTCTATCGGTTAGCAAATCAACACGCTTCTCATCTTCCTTGACACGTTCTGCAAGAGTTGTTGCAAAACCACCAAATGCTGCTCCAATATTAAATGCCATTATGTTCTCCTAGACATCAAACTTAATTGTTCTTCTGGCTTTGCTTCTTCCATCTTTTCTTTAGGTTCTGGCATACTATCTTTTTCTTTCATCATAGTCTTTGCCTTTTTAACAGCACGAGCAATAGCACTAGCCTTTGGTGCAGACTTTCTCTTACCAGAGTCTTCCATTCCTGTATTATATTTAATGTCGGCGTTATCACCAATGTAAGCCATCATTTCAATTAATACAGGAATAACCAGTACGCCTATATCAACAGTGTGCAAACCTTGCATAACACCGCCTACCTGCATTGCATTAGCAATAGTAGTCAAGGGTATACCCATATCCATTACGTTTAGTAGTTCATCAACAAACTCTGGCTCAATTAAACGAGGCATATAGTATTCAATAGCTTCTTCTACAGTAGTATATTGAGGTGGGTTTTGCCACGGACGATTACCCAGTTCAAATGTAAGGCTTTGACCGGGGATAGGACCATCAATAAAAGGTGCAGGATTATTAGCCATTAGTTTTCAGTGCCTCTCGTTTAGCACGAATAGATGCAACATACTTAGCTACTCTTTCGTACTCACTTTTAGCCATTTGTTGTGTAGGCATTACTTCTTTACTACGGGAAAGCAAACCTTTCTTAGATACAGCAGGTTCTTCTTTGTTAGTATTGTCAGATATAATTAAATTATTATATGCTTTATATGCTGTGTTAAACATTAGAATAGACCCCCAAGTGCCTTGCCAATAACGCTACTAGAATCAGCAGTCAAGAATGTACCAATCATACTACCAAAAGCAGATGATGAAGCGTAGTCTTCTTTCATCTCTTGTATATTAGCATTGTTGTCGGCACGAAGTTGTTCAATAGCAAGATTAATAACACGACTACGTTCATTCTCTGCAGATGTCCAAGCCCATTCCATACTGTCACCATAGTATTGCCACAGATTATTATATGCCTGTGTAGATAGCCCAAGCAATGCAGTGGCGTTAATCTCATTAGCACGATTAATAGTAGCGGTATCTGCAGTTGCTACTTCTCTACGCCACTGTGCATTCGACTGGTCAATAATCAATCTGTTTTGTGCATTGAATTGGTCACGTTGATTATTCAATTCAGCATTAAACCTTTCAATCACATTAACCTGTCCAGCATTAAATTGTGACTGAGCATTTGCTTGCGTAGCATTAAACTGAGATGTTTGTGTATTAAGATTAGAAAAGAACTGGTCAACTTGATTTTGTGTGCTTGCATTAAATTGTGCCGCAGCATTAGTAGCAGCTTGGTCAGTAAACAAAGACTGAATACGTGACTGAGCATTAAACATTTCAGCCTGTTGTTGATTAGACAGATTAGTTAAATCCATCTGTAAAAATGACTGAGCGTTCTGTACAGCAGCCTGTTGATTGTTGCTTAGATTTTGTGAATCTAGTTGAGCAAGAGCAGCTGCTTCTGACATTACAAGTGCTTGCTTATTAGATAGATTGTTTAGGTTGACTGTATTAGCAATACGGCTGTTTTCTAATTGTACCTGTTGTTCAGCGGTAAAGTTTTGATTTGCAATATCACTAATCTTAGCAGCATTCTGTACACGTGCTTGAAACTCTTGGGTAAATTCCATACCCATAAACTCTGCTCGTTGTTGTGCTGCAAGCATAGCACGTTGCTGACGGTTTGTCAAGTTCTGTTGTTCAAATGAAGCAATAATACTTGCGTCTGCCTGTGCAATAGGCAGTGCTGATTCCATTGTAGCCTGTACAATAGCCTGACCAGCAAGACTGCTTGCGCCTAATCCACGCTGTGCCATTGCTGCAGTAGCATTGCGCATAGCACCAGCAGCCCATGCAGGTGGGTTAGCAGCATCAAAGTTAGCTGTAAGCTGTGCTAGTTGACCTTGTACAGTAGCTTGGTCAGTAGGAGTAGCTTCAGCAGCCTGTACCTGTTCAGTAAATGCAGCAGCAGTAGCCGCATCTGCAACGCCATTGACAAGTTCACCATCTTGAATACTACGCTGTACTGGATTGTCAATAAGAATAGCCTGACCTTGCGCAGCAGTTACATTGCCAACACTAGATGCCGTTTGCTGGGCTGCTAACACCTCTGCACGTGGGTCTACAGTACCTTGTGCTGCTTGGGTAGATGCCAGTGCTGTTTCTATAGCAGGTGCTGCTTGAGCAGCTTGCATTAAATTAGCTTGGGTTTCCTGTGCTGCGGTAGCCATTGTAGTAGGCGCAAGTGCGGTAGGCACAGCTACTGCACCAGTTACCTGCCCAGTAGTTGCAGGTACTTCTTGCCCAGCTTCCATCTGTACACCCTGCGGTACTACCGTTGTACCTGTAGGCAAGCCCGGTTGCGTAACCATAGCAGCTGATATATCACCGATAGTGCCGCCTTGAGGCAGTTGCTGTTGAGGGATATATTGCTGTGGTAATGGGGCAAATGGAATATCAGTAACAGCACCACCCTCTTGCATCTTACGTACTACACCACCTTTAGCCATCTGCATAGCTTTATTAGTGTACTGCTGCATCTGCTGTTGCCGCATTGGGTCTTGTTCAATATACTGCTGGAAAGCATTCATGTCACCAGAATACCCCATAACCTTTGCAATCTTATTCATTGCTGATGGTTTAAATGCTTTGAACATAGCCATACTATTT
>VMHT01176540.1_pt1 | contig 10843 bp, 13 predicted proteins | sample 4693611 | NCBI WGS metagenome assembly VMHT01 (sample SAMN12280063, study PRJNA550983) | marine metagenome | isolation source: seawater sampled from same location over 5 years 0.02-0.2 micron viral filtrate | place: USA: collected off the coast of southern California halfway between the port... ... | reverse complement strand
CGGTATTTAAACTAATGCCTTCATTGGCAAGTAATGTAAAAATCTGATCAAAATTTTCCATGTTTTCGATTTTTTATCTAAACTGTTTGTTCACTTATAGAAAGAAAGATTACAGTCTGCAAAAAATTTAAATTGCTAATCTAGTTTCAATATCTGTCGATAACGACTGAACAATTTCATCTAAATTATTAAGTGCAATATCTTTTTTAGCAAAAAGATCTTTAGTAATAGTATCTAATAAATTATCAATATATTTTTGAGAAATATTTACTTCTACTTCTAAAATTTCTTTATGAATTTTTTGCGATTTTGTAATTTCTAATTGAGCTTGTTTACGGACGTCTTCTAACTCTTGTTCGTATTGTGTTGTTAGTTTATTAGCTTCTGCTAATATTTTTGAAGCTTCACTAAGATTCGTTAGAATATATTCTTTTCGATCTTCAATAACTGTTAACAATGGGTTATATAAAATAACGTTTAAAATAACCATAAGTAGTAAAAATTGTATTGCTACTAATGGTAATGTGGCGTTTATATCAAATAACCCACCAGGTCCACTAACTTCTGAACTTGAGATTAAAATTGAAAAATTAATCATATAAAATCTATATATTATAGAATTAAAGTTTTGTGAATAAAAACCTGTTAATTAGGTTTTTATTTTGGTGTGAGAATTTTTTACGTCTCTGAATTAACCGTTGAATGGGTTAGCGAATAATAATGCTAATGCTACAACTAGACCGTAAATAGTTAAGGCTTCCATGAAGGCTAAACTTAATAATAGTGTACCACGAATTTTGTTTTCTGCTTCTGGTTGACGAGCAATACCTTCAACAGCTTGACCAGCAGCGTTACCTTGACCAATACCAGGTCCGATAGCAGCTAAACCAATCGCTAAACCAGCAGCAATAACAGAAGCAGCAGAAATAATAGAATCCATAATAAAATTTTAGTTATATATATATATTTTAAAAAATCTAATCTTGGTCAGTCAAAATTTATTCAAGAGCTTCTGCAATATAAGCAGCAGCTAATGTTGAGAAAATTAAAGCTTGTACTGAACCAGCAAAAATCCCTAATAACATGATTGGTAAAGGAATTACCAATGGAACTAATGAAGTTAATACAGTAATTGTTAATTCATCAGCTAAAACATTTCCGAATAACCGGAAACTTAATGATAACGGCTTTGTAAAATCTTCTAGAATATTAATTGGTAAAAGAAGTGGAATTGGTTCAACATAACGTTTGAAATATCCAAGTCCTTTTTTACTTAAACCTGCATAGAAATAGGCAAATGAAGTTAATAATGCTAATGCAACTGTTGTATTAATATCATTCGTAGGAGCAGCAAACTCTCCTTCTGGCAGTTCAATTAATTTCCAAGGAATAATTGCGCCTGCCCAGTTACATCCAAAAATAAAGAAGAATAACGTTCCGATGAATGGAATCCATTCTTTATAAAAACTCTCACCTAATTGATCTTTAGCAATATCAGTCACAAATTCAACTGCGCTTTCCATAAAGTTTTGGAAACCATGTGGAATACGTTCAGCGTTTGAACTACCTAAGAATGCAAACAGTAATAATACTGCAAATACAAACCAGATAACTACAAGAACTTGACCATGTACTAAAAATCCTGCAAGATTCCAGTAAAAATGTTTTCCAACTTCTGCTTCCGCTAATAGTGTAAACATATTTGAATCAAACATTTCTGGGTATAAAAAATTTAACTAACTTAGTAAATTACCCAATATTAAAAAATATATAGGAACAAAACAAATTATAAATTAATTTATAATAATTTAGGGACAAATTTATAAAAATGCTTTTATTTTGTTAGCCAACCATAGCCTTTATCTTCTAGTTCTAAAGCTAAGTCTGCTGACCCAGTCTTTGTAATTTGTCCTTTTTGCATAACATGAACATAAGTTGGGTTTATATAATCTAATAGTCTTTGGTAATGAGTAATAAGTAAAATTCCTTTTGAGGGATTCATAAAATTATTGATTCCAATAGAAATAGTTTTTAATGCATCAATATCTAAGCCTGAATCTGTTTCATCTAAGATCGCTAATTCTGAATCTAATAGAATCATCTGCAAAATCTCATTTCGTTTCTTTTCACCACCTGAAAACCCTTCATTTACATTTCGGCTTAAAAAAACGGGTGACATATTCACAAGCTTTAATTTTTCATTGATTAACCCAAAGAATTCAATTGGGTCAACTTCAGGTTTGTTATAGAATTTTTGTTTTGAATTGTATGCCAAACGAAGAAAATCTTCATTACTTACACCAGGTATTTCAATAGGATATTGGAAGGCTAGAAATATTCCTAAGTGTGATCGTTCTTCAGGTTCAAGATCTAAAATACTTAATCCTTTAAAAAAAATATCTCCATCGATTACCGTATAAGCTGGGTGTCCAGCTAAAACCTTTGAGAAAGTGCTTTTGCCAGAACCATTTGGTCCCATAATTGCATGAATCTCCCCTCGATTTATTTTCAGGTTAAAATCTTTCAAAATTTCGTTATCGTCAATTGAAACATATAAATTTTTGACTTCTAAAAGAGTTACATTTGAATTCATTAGCCAACACTCCCTTCTAATTTTAAAGTTAATAAGTTATCTGCTTCTGCAGCAAATTCAAGTGGTAATTCCGTAAAAATTTCCTGGCAAAATCCACTGATCATTAATTCCACAGCTTTTTCTAACTCAATACCACGTTGTAAGAAATAGAAAATCTGTTCTTCTCCAATCTTTGAGGTCGAAGCTTCATGTTCAATCTTAGTAGTTGAATTATTAACGGAAATGAATGGAAACGTATTCGCATTTGATAAATTACCAATTAGTAAAGAATCACATTGTGAATAATTACGCGTACCATGTGCTTTACTCATTACATTCACAAATCCCCGATAACTATTTTTAGATTTACCAGCAGAAATACCTTTCGAAATAATTCGGCTTCGGGAATTTTTACCAATATGAATCATTTTTGTTCCTGTATCAGCTTGTTGATAATTATTAGTTAATGCAACAGAATAAAATTCGCCTTGTGAATTATCCCCCATTAATATGCAACTTGGGTACTTCCATGTGATTGCTGAACCAGTCTCAACTTGTGTCCATGAAATTTTAGAATTGGTTCCTGCACACAAGCCGCGCTTTGTAACAAAATTATAGATTCCTCCTTTTCCATATTCATTTCCAGAATACCAATTTTGAACAGTTGAATATTTAATACTTGCATTTTCTAAAGCAATTAACTCCACAACAGCAGCATGAAGTTGATTTGTATCATATTGAGGAGCGGTACAGCCTTCTAAATAATTAACTTGGCTATTTTTTTCTGCAATTAATAGTGTTCTTTCAAATTGACCTGAATTTTCATCATTGATTCGAAAATAAGTCGAGATATCTAATGGGCAGATTGTATCCTCAGGAATATAACAAAATGAACCGTCTGTAAACACCGCTGAATTTAGAGCAGAAAAATAATTATCCCCAATTGGAACAACCGAACCTAAGTATTTTTGTACTAATTCAGGTGAATGGTGAATCGCTTCTGAAATTGAAGAAAAAATGATTCCATATTGACTTAATTCATCTTGAAAAGTTGTTCCCACGGAAACACTATCAAAAACAACATCAACCGCTACGTTGGCCAATCGTTTTTGTTCATTTAATGAAATTCCTAATTTTTCAAATGTTTTAAGTAATTCAGGATCAACTTCGTCTAAATTTTGTAATTTTTTTTTAGACTTTGGAGCTGAATAATAAATGATTTCTTGGTAATTTATTTGTGGGAACTTTAAATATGCCCAACTAGGTTCCGACATTTGTTTCCACCGTTTATAAGCTTTTAAGCGAAATTCTAATAAAAATTTAGGTTCTTCTTTTTTCTTTGAAATTAAAGTAACAGTTTGTTCGTTTAGTCCTTTCTTAATAATATCTTTTTCAATATTTGTTGAAAATCCATATTGATAAGTTTTATTAACCAACTTTGTAATATTGGTATTCAAAACTTTATTTGATTGGTTAATCATAGCAACGAAATTATAAGATATGTATATAAATAGTTTAGTATAGGTTAATTATTGTACATTACAAGGATTTTTGTAAAAGAAATTTTTAATATTCCTATTATCCTGTCTAATTTAATAGTAATCATTCTAAAAAGTTATAAATACTATAATAAATAATAATTATTAAAGTCTGTGAAACCCAGACTATAATTATTAATTAAGGTTGCCATTTTCAATATTTTTATTGTTAACGATCAACCGACAGAACTAGTTTTTAGCTAAAATTAGTTAATTATCTATTATATATTGCCTTTTATTCTAAGGAGAAATCAATGTCTCAATCTGTATCAGAACGGACTCGAATTAAAAGTGACCGTTACGAATCTGGTGTAATCCCTTATGCTAAAATGGGTTACTGGGATGCTTCATACGCAGTAAAAACTACTGATGTTCTTGCTTTATTCCGTATCACACCACAACCAGGCGTAGATCCTGTAGAAGCTGCTGCTGCAGTAGCTGGTGAATCTTCAACAGCAACTTGGACAGTTGTATGGACTGATTTATTAACAGCTTGTGACCGTTACCGTGCTAAAGCTTACCGTGTAGATCCAGTTCCAAACACAACAGATGTATTCTTTGCTTTCATCGCATACGAATGTGATTTATTTGAAGAAGGTTCTTTATCGAACTTAACAGCATCTATCATTGGTAACGTATTCGGTTTCAAAGCTGTATCAGCTTTACGTTTAGAAGACATGCGTATTCCTCACTCATACTTAAAAACATTCCAAGGTCCTGCAACAGGTATCGTTGTAGAACGTGAACGTTTAAATAAATATGGTACTCCTTTATTAGGTGCTACAGTAAAACCAAAATTAGGTTTATCTGGTAAAAACTACGGTCGTGTAGTATTCGAAGGTTTAAAAGGTGGTTTAGACTTCTTAAAAGATGATGAAAACATTAACTCTCAACCATTCATGCGTTGGAGAGAGCGTTTCTTAAACTGTATGGAAGGTATTAACCGTGCTTCTGCTGCTACAGGTGAAGTAAAAGGTTCTTACTTAAACGTTACAGCTTCAACTATGGACGAAGTTATCAAACGTTGTGAGTACGCTAAAGCTGTAGGTTCTATCGTTGTTATGATCGATTTAGTTATGGGTTACACTGCAATCCAAACTGCTGCTTACTGGGCTCGTGAAAATGATGTACTTTTACATTTACACCGTGCTGGTAACTCTACGTACGCACGTCAAAAAAATCATGGTATTAACTTCCGTGTAATTTGTAAGTGGATGCGTATGTCTGGTGTAGATCATATCCACGCTGGAACAGTTGTAGGTAAATTAGAAGGTGATCCTTTAATGATTAAAGGTTTCTACGATGTTTTACGTCAAACTCACAACGATGTTAACTTACCATTCGGTATCTTCTTCGAAATGACTTGGGCTAGTTTACGTCGTTGTATGCCTGTAGCATCTGGTGGTATTCACTGTGGTCAAATGCACCAATTAATTCACTACTTAGGTGATGATGTAGTATTACAATTTGGTGGTGGTACAATTGGTCACCCAGATGGTATCCAAGCCGGTGCTACAGCTAACCGTGTTGCTTTAGAAGCAATGGTATTAGCTCGTAACGAAGGTGCTGATTTCTTCAGTAACGAAGTTGGTCCTCAAATCTTACGTAATGCCGCTAAAACATGTGGTCCATTACAAACAGCTTTAGATTTATGGAAAGATATTAGTTTTAACTACACATCTACAGATACAGCTGATTTCGCTGTAACACCAACTGCAAACGTATAATAATTACTTTTAAAAATTAAAGGAGTATTTGAATAGTGAGACTTACACAAGGTTGTTTCTCGTTCTTACCAGATTTAACTGATGAACAAATTGAAAAGCAAGTTGCTTACGCGATTAACCGCGGTTTAGCAATGAACGTTGAATGGACAGATGATCCACACCCACGTAATAGTTACTGGGAATTATGGGGTTTACCTTTATTTGACATTAAAGATCCTGCATCTGTAATGTTCGAATTAAGAGAAGCTCGTAAAGCATGTGCAGCTGGCTACATCCGTATTAACGCATTTGATGCAAGCTACGGTACTGAAAGTTGTGTTATGTCATTCATCGCAAACCGTCCAGCTACTGAGCCAGGTTTCTACTTAGAGCGTACAGAGCGTGAAGGTCGTTTCATTCAATACACAATTAAATCATACAGTGTTCAAGCTAATCCAGAAGGTGCTCGTTACTAATTTATTAGTAATTGTTTCAACCATTAAAGGGTTAACTTCTAATAATTAACTTAAAGGTTATTTATTAACATTGATTCAGAATTTTTGGACAAAAGTTTTCAAACTATTGTCCAAAAATTCTATTACTATACCAAATCTAAGAATTTAGAGGAGGTTCTGAAAAACCTATTATTATTGTTGATTATTAATTATGTCAAAAAAATAATTATTACTGATTTTAAAATAGAAAATAAAATTTAGTACTAATTTTAATAATTTATAAAGTTAGATTTATTTCTAATAATTAATTAGATTCGATTTAATTTAATTATTAGAAATAAATCTAATTAATTATTAGAAATATAGTCCTAACATATCAGGGAAAAAGCGATTAATTTCAATGATAAAACCTGCAGTGAAGGTCATCCAAATAGTTAGAAGAACGGGAGCTGTCGATAAATATTTTTGAAAGTCTTCCATAAAAATTAAGTTAAAGTAAATAATTTAATACTATTAAATAATCTTGAACATGTTGATTATTAAAATTAACGAGGTGAAACAGTTACTTCATTATCAGGTGCTACTAGGTCACCACTAATTAACTCTTGCCATGCAGAAATTGGCCAAATATAGCCAGTAGTCATAATTTTTAATGCTAATGGAACATTTATGATAATTTCACTCTCTGCTGGATTTTTCGTTGTGCTTACTGCACGCACATATTTACGACCAACCCAACCAATCCAACCGGAAATGTAGATAAAACCAAAACCTGGTAGAATGAATTCGGCAGCATGGCTCCATCTACCATCTGCAATTAAATGAGGTAATCCATCTGCCCCACATAATAAATCTGAACGTCCGTATTTATCAAAACGAGCTTTTGTTCGATCTATTTGTTGTTGTAATGCTAGAGCGGGAGGTGAATCTGCTTCATATTGTTTCATTCGTAATTCTAATTTTTTAACACTATTATTTAACCTTTTTGTAAAAGCAGGAGATTCACTACATTTTTTTAATCCTCCAATCTCAGCAAAAGCTTGATTTGGAGTAAAAATCAATAATAATGCAAAAAAGAAAGCAACTATATTAAAACGTTTCATAATTAGTAATTGAACTAAAATTTTAAATTTATTTTTGGTAAAAGATTTTAAAGAAAAAACTAAAATTATTACTCTATATATTACTGTAGTTTAAAAAAAAAATTTTTTGTGAAATATACAAATTAGTTTATCACAAGTAAAAAATAAATAGTATGTAATGTTCGAACCATTTTTAGTCTAAAAATAGTTCGAACATTTGTAAAGACTTTAAATTATTCGAAATCTTTACGATTTGGGTTTCTTGATGGATCACCTGAAAGAAGTCCAAAGATAAATAAAGATACAAAGAAGATAACCGTTGTATAAACCAAAATTTTTAAAGTTAGCATTTTATTTTTCTTAAAAGTTATTTTTAATAGTATCTATTATACTAAAATAAAATGATTCTAAATTATTTTTAGTTTTTTGAGATAATAGCTTTATTTCTCAACGTGAGTAGTAATTTTCAAACATATCCTTCTTAGTTTTTCTACGAAAGTTTTTAACCGTTTTATGAGCGACAAATTAACGACATTTTAAAAACATTTAAATGATACTCTTTTGTTGAAATAGGTTGATTTTCACGGTTATTCAATTGAGAATCTTGTTTTTTAGATATTTTTAAACGTCCTTGAACAAGAACATAGTCACCTTTTTGATAATACGTTTGTGCTTGTGTTCCTAAGGTTCCAAAGAAATAAATAATAACTCGTGTTAATGGTTTTTGCTTTCGGCTTTTTGGTCGAGCCGGTGCTAACCTTGTTTCACAAAAGACAACACTAGTTTTTTGCGACTGTACGTAGTAGGTTTTAAAGTTCCCAGTTAATTTCACTACTCCTAAAAAATAACTTGTAGTTCCAAATCTCATTGTTTGATTTAGATGATTAAATTTCGTTGTTTTTGAACATCTTCAAAATTAATGTCACGTAGACGTTTTAATAACCTAATAAAGTATTCTAAGAAGTAGTCATCTAGTTGAACAATTTCTTCTGAATCTACTTTAAACAGTTTGTATAAATCAAATGTTGACTTTGAAAAATTATTTTCAGCATTTAAAATTTCAACAAATGCTAATCGATCACTAATATTTTGACCCCATGCAAAGAATCCAAAGAAACTACTAACTATTTTTAAGGCAATCAATGGAACACGTTGAACTTTTGCTGTTTGGCCAGCTAATTGCTCACATAATGTAATAATTTCTGATGATACCCAACCTTTCAATCCACTTAAGAAGAAAGTTTGATTTACGGTTTGAGGAATTTGTAATGCTCTCATACAGAATTTTGCAATGTCTTGCGTATCCATATAAGCGATATAGGTATTTTCATTTGTTACCCATATTGGTAAATTTTCTAGGATCGGAATTGCATATTGTTCAATTAATCCTTGATAAAAACCAGTTAGACGGAATATTGTATATGGAACTTGAGATTTTTCTAATCGCTTTTCAATTCCATATTTTAGTTTCATTAATGGAATATTTTCAAATTGTTCTACATTTTGTGCAGAGAAAAAGATAAAACGTTTAATATTTGCCACTTTAGCAGCTTCAATTAATGCTATTTTTCCATCCCAATCTACCTTCTTTAATGATTCAAACTCATCTGGACGGCTTGTTGATGCATCAATAACTGCAGTAATTCCTTTAAAGCAAGGTGGTAATGTTTCTGGTTTTGTTAAATCTCCATACACTAATTCAACTCCCCATTCTTTTAAAAAGTTCGCTTTTCGAAAATTACGAACCATACAACGGACTGGATACCCTTTCATTAATGCTTGTAACACCATTTGTCTACCCAGGGTTCCTGTTCCTCCAATAATTAATAAACTCATAGATCTAAAATTATTTAATCATTAAAAACTGTACTTTGTAAAATATCTTCGGCTTCAAGGTTCACTAACTCTTTTTTCGTTAAAACTTGACCACGACTATCGAAAATTCGATTTGCTTGACGCATACGAGCCCGATCTAAAGCATTTTTAACACTTCTTGCGTTCGCAAACAATGGTTTTTCTTTTCGTTTTGTAATATATTGAGACAACGCAACTTCTGCCTGTGGTGTTAGTTTATATTGTTGATCATCTAACATAATTTTGGCAATCTGTAATAATTCCTCTGTACTATAGTCTGGGAAATCAATATGATTTGCAATTCGTGATGATAAACCTGGATTTGAATCATAGAATTTATCCATTGGTTCTTTGTATCCAGCTAAAATAACTACTAATTCATCACGTTGATTTTCCATAACCTGTAATAGAATTTCAATAGCTTCTGCTCCATAATCTCTTTCGTTATCTGGTTTATATAAGTAATAAGCTTCATCAATAAATAAAACTCCACCCATTGCTTTTTTCAGAACTTCTTTTGTTTTTGGAGCAGTATGACCGATGTATTGTCCAACTAAATCATCTCGAGTTACTGTTAAAAGATGACCTTTTGAAATATAACCTAATTGATATAAAATATCAGCCATTTTTAAACCAACTGTTGTTTTACCAGTTCCAGGACTACCAGTAAAAGACATATGTAATCCTGGATTTGCTGAAGTAATACCCAGATTTCGTCTTAATTTATCGATTAATAATAAGGCAGCAATTTCTCGAATGCGTGATTTTACGGGCGCTAAACCAACTAATTCTTCATCTAATAAATTTAAGATTTTTGCAATTTCAGTTTTAGCGTACTCTTCTTGTAAATTAATAGGCGATGTATTCATAACAATAAGTCATAGGATTGAATAAATAAAAGTTTATATGTAAAACTAGGTAAAAGCAACTAGTTTTACAAATTTATACGATAGTTTGATAATTAATTAAATGTAAAAGTCGGGATACTTGATAAACAAATAAATGCAAATCCTGCACTTCCACATGCTCCAACGAAAAATCCTCCCTTGAATCGATTCCAAGCTTTTTTTGTTTGAAGATCGTTATCAGAACTTTGCGATTTGTCCTGACTACTAAAAGTTGCAATACCATAGATTGTTAATCCTAATGTTAAAATAAGAATTAAACCGATGGTTGAAAGGAAACCAGCAAATAACGCAATGTCAGAATTACGTAATGGACCTAATTTAGCAAATGGACCAACTAAAAAATAACCATGTGCTAAACCAATTTCTATCCCACGTAATAAAGGTGTTAAACCAAATCGATATGCTGGTAAATTTTGTAAAATTGCTCGTGTTACTGCGGAAGATGTTATTGGCGTTGCTAAATGACCTACAAATGGATCATCATTATACGGTTTAATAAAGTTAGCCATAAAGTCAATTTGAAAATTAGTTAAATGAATAATGAAAATTTTTAATTATACAAGTATAAATTAGGTAAAATTAAGCAAAAATTTTTACCATTCAAAATTTTTATAAGGATTACTATATAATATATATTAATATGTAGAAAAATTCTTATAAAGTTCATTTTGACAAAATAACAAAGGTTTTATGACAATTGCTATCGATTATTTCTTATTAGTAGGGTT
>VMHT01026460.1_pt1 | contig 10846 bp, 9 predicted proteins | sample 4693611 | NCBI WGS metagenome assembly VMHT01 (sample SAMN12280063, study PRJNA550983) | marine metagenome | isolation source: seawater sampled from same location over 5 years 0.02-0.2 micron viral filtrate | place: USA: collected off the coast of southern California halfway between the port... ... | reverse complement strand
TATTGCTTGACTTCGTTTTGCAAGAACATACTTTGCAAATATGTCTGCTTCGCCATAGTTATCAAACTCTTTTAGTATCTGTTCTAAACCTTTGTTTCCTGTAGCAACGTACTCTGATTTAATTTTTTTTGTTTTAGGGTCAACAACTAATTTTAAAACCTGTACACCATTTTCAATAAAGTCTTCTGCACGAAGTGAACTAGCCGCTATATCTTTTCTTTTAAAATATGATAGTTGTGATGGGTCTAAAAACTCATCACCAATATCTGCATAACGTCCTTCATTTACAGCTTTTTCTACAGCATCTGTTACAGGTCGTTGAACATCAAACGCTGCTTTACCACCTCTAACAGAACCTGTTACTCCTGTGTATACTTTTTGATATACTTTATAAAAATTATCTTTATCAAAAACTTTTTGTTTGGCTCTTTGTATTTGCCATAAAATACTTTTTTTATCTTGCTCACCTGCAAGTATAACTCTTTTTTGTCTGCCTACTTGTGATTTACCTAATTCATCAAAGTCTAGAATTTCTTCTGTAACTTCTTTTTCAACATTGCCTGTATCGTCAATATCATTTAATGTCTTTTTTAAAGTAGGGCTATCAACTTTTTTTGCATTATAGTTTATATCAGAAAATAATTTTACTGCACCATAATTTGCAAGACCATTAGGTAATAAACTTAATCCACCACCCATAACAGCAGTTAAACCTGTTCGTTTAAAATCGTACCCTGCTCTAAGTCCTAATTCTTTTTCTGTTTCTTGTATAGCTAAGTCAGCACCTGCAAATACAGAAGCATCAAATGCTGTTGTTGCTGCAGTTGCTTTTGCTGTTAATTTTAGTATTTGTTTATTTAATTCTTTTCTTGCGTATAGTTTTGCCGCTTCTTTACCAACTGTTTTAGTTGCAATAGAACCTACACCAAAACTTGCTAAGTTTGTCCAATCAAAAATGCCTGCTTTTAAATTTTGAAATATTGCACTGCCTGCACTTCTGCCACCTTCTTCCCAAAAGTTTGGCATATTGTACCAGTACTCTGTTAGATACTTTAAACGTTGAAGTTGGTCAACGTCCATTTTATTTTTTACTTGATTTAATTCAACTAATGCACTTGTTACATTTGACTGTTTCCAAGTTCTGTCATTTATATATTCATCAACAACATCTTCATCATTATCAAATTCTATACCATCACGTTCTTCATAAAATGCTTTTGCATTTTCTATAAGCTCTTTATCTTCGTAAATAGATTCAAAAGAATATTTTTTAGAGCCATCTGCATTGTATCCTAAATCTATTGTGTCTGAATAAGGAACTAATGAAGTTGGATTTTCATTATCATAATCAGTATCAATATATGGTGCAGGTGTTAAATCTGCATCCATGTCGATGTATTTAAACTCAGACATGCTTATCCTTATTGTTGTTTTGGTGTTCCGTCTGGATTGTGTGTGCTACTCCATATTCTATCCCATTCACCTTGAGGGATAGTTCCTCTATCTGGCCTTGGTTGTACATGACCTGCAGGTAAACTTGCATCTACAAATTTCTTTAATCCTGTTTTTGAATCATGGTCATATTTAACAAGAGAGAAAAGGCCATCATCTTTAACACCATATTCTTTTCTCCAATTAGCCATACCACCCATTTCTTTTGAAGTTTTTACAGTATTATCGCTTAGCCATTTTTCTTTGTCCAAAAGTTTATCTGTTTGATTTCTTGCTTCTATAACACCAGATGCTTCTTCATATTCTTTTTCTGTTTTTTCTTGCTCGGCTTGAATAGCAGCGTTTGCTTTTGCACTAGTTATCCAATATGCACCTTTATTACCATCTGGCCCTTTTTGTTTATCAGCAACAATAGCATCAACTAATTTAATCATACGTTTATAATCTTCGTTATTAACAGCTAATGGGCCTCTTGCACTTTCTTCTAAAGCAGACATTGCAAAATTAACTTTAAACTCATTAATTGCTTTTCCTTGAATACGAGAAATAAGTCTTTGACCTTCTTCAGTGCTACTGTCAATTCCCGATACAGCTTCTCTAATTTGAGCCATAACTTGATTAACACCTGCAAGTGCAATATTACCTTTTTCTACATCAGTAGCATTTTCTGGTAATGCCAATAATGCTGAAGTAAATCCACTAGCGGTATCCATACTTGTTGATTTGTGTAAATTAATCGCTAATCCTACTAGTTCTTGCGGTCTTAATGCAGTTGTTCCTTGGTCTATATAACTTCTATCTAATAAAGTTGCGTAATCGTATATGTTAACAAATAATTTTTGTCTTTGACTATTTTGTGAAAAATAATCTTCTGTAGTAAAATTTTTATTTGTATCTAAAAATTGACCTAAATCTTCAAATGCATTAAATAATCCTTTATTGTTATAAATTGAAGTAACAATTTTACTATCTCTATCTTCTTCTCTACCTAAAATATCATTAAAAGAATCTCCAACTTTCATTATTGATGATGTATAACTACGACCATCTGACGATAAAGTTAATTTTACAATTTCTCCTTCTTTTAATGACTGAGGATTAATATCTGTATATGTCCATCTAGGGTCGTCTGGACTAGTAAGATGTATTTCTTTTTGTAATCTTTGTGGTTCAAATCCTGCTAAATATGAATTATTAGTAGCTAATGATTTTGTAGATGTGCCTACTGTTTGTGTAGTATCTACTTGTGTAGTTTGTGCAGTATCTGTTTGTGTAGTATCTACTTGTGTAGTTTGTGTTGTACCTGTTTGCATAGGTGCTCTACCTTGTAAATCTATAGCTTTATCTTGTTCTTCACTAACACCAGATGTCATAGGAATATCACTTGTAAGTGCATCACTTATATTTGATGACACATTATTATTTTGTTGTAGAACAGAAGATATGTTAAAATTTTTATCTTTATCAGCAAGTGTATCATTATAATGCTGTATGTACACATCTTGAAATCCAATTTTTGTATCTCCAGATGGTATTTGTGCATTCACATGCCAATCAAGACCATATCCATTTCCTTGAAAATAATTATCATGTCTACCAAACCAAGTATTCCATGCAGCATCACTATTTAAATGACCTTGTAATTCCATTATATCTAAAAAATTATTATTCCAACCTTGTGCTCCTAGTTGTTCTCTTTTATCTTTTATAAATTTTTCTGTTTTTTCTTTGTCTGAATTTACCTTGTTGCCATTTTTAAGATTTTCTAATTCTATGTTAGCTAGTTTAGTTTCTAATATTTTATCTTTCATTAGTTTTTCTTCAAAAAGTCTAGCCTCTTTGAGTTTTTCGTCTTCTCTTTTTTGAGCAGCCTTTTGAGCCATAATGTCTGTAGTGCCTTGTAGATAGCCTATACCTACATTTTTTAACGCTCTCATTATACTCATTACTCAGTCTCCTTTTTCATTAAACCAGATGGCTCTTTGTTTTCTAATTCTGCTCTTATTTCTGCTGCAAATTTTTCTGCATCGGTTTGTCCTGGTGTTGCAGCATCTTGGCCTTTTTTCTTTAAAGATTTAAAATTAGCAAAATCCATATGAAATTTATTATTGCTTTGGTCACCCATAAATAATTTTAAATCTTTGATTTTAAGTTTCATACCAATAGCCATAATTTGTTTAAACACTATTTCAGATAAGATGATAGCCATATCAACTGTCCACTTACCTTCCATAAAACCACCAAACAAAACCATACGTGCAAGTGCCTCTACTGGTATGCCCTCTTTTAACATAGTAATAACTTGGTCAGCTACTTTACCATCATGCAATCTATCCCATGTGTATTCTGCTGCCTCCATTACATCTGTATATTGTGGAGAGTGTTCCCATGGATAATTTCCTGGTGTGTTTGTTAATGATTGTCCTGGTATAGGAGCATCAAATCTATCTGTATACTGTTCTGCCATAATTATACCTTTGAAATAACGATATCGTCTTTTACGTAATTAGTTAATCTTTTTTCCCATTCTAATAAATTAGTATCAAAATCTGCACTGTCATATAAATCTACAAAAGAAGCATCGTCTGCATCTCCTGCAGGTGATGATGCAAATACTCTTGCAGGTGAAAAACTTGGTGGTGATACTTGTGCTACATTAGGCCCAGATGAGCCTTCACCAAATGCTGCTGACAAACCTTTTTCTAAAAATTTGTTTGCTACCATTCCCATTATTGCATTTAACATTTTTTATTCTCCTTTAGCTACTAAATACACCTGCAGCGAATTTACCTAATAATTGAAACAAACCATCTGTAGATGCTTGGTCTTGTAAATCAAAAGCAGTTTGTCTTTCTAATGCTGCAACTGCCATTGCATGTAATCTTTGTAAATTATTTTGAGATGCTTCATTTGTCCATGATGCTTCGTCTCTCCATTGTTGCCATAAAGATGACATAGCAAAGTTTGACATGTTAAGTAAGTTTTGTGCGTTAGTTTGATTAGCTGCGTTTGCTGCTGCTGTATTTGCTGTGTTAATATTTCTACGCCATTGCGCATTTGATTGGTCAATGACTTGTTGATTTTGTACATTGAATCTTTGTCTTTGGTCTTCTAGTTGAGAATTAAACTGACTAACAGCAGCTTCTGTTTGTGCGTTTTGCTGTGCAACTGCTGTAGCATTGTTTGCGTTTTGTGCCTCAAGTTTGTTTGCTTCTGAAACTGCAAATTGATTCATAGCATCGGCACGTTGGGCATTAGAAGTAGAAACCGTAGTTGATAAATTGCTATAAAACTGGTCTACTTGATTTTGACTTGTTGCATTAAATTGTGCTGCTGCATTTGTTGCTGCTTGGTCACTAAATAATTGTGCCTGCCTTACATTTTGATTTTGCAAAGCGGTTTGCTGTCTGTTGTTAAGATTAGCCATATCCATTTGTAGATATGCTTGTGCATTTGAAACTGCAGCTTGTTGTCTATTATTAAGATTTTGAAAAATCATTTCTTTGTATGTAGCTGCATCTGCTGCTGCAATAGGTGTTGCTGATTGCATTACACCTTGAGCCAATGCTTCTGCATACATACTAGAGGCACCAAGCCCTCTTTTAGCCATATTTGATTCTACTAATTTTTGTGCACCAAGTGCCCATGCAGGTAATTCTTTACCTTGATTTACAGAATCTGTTACTTGTTGTTGTAGTGTAGCTAATTGTCCTTGAACAGTTGCGTCACTAGTTATTTGACCTTGTTGTGCAACCACAGGTTGTGTTACAGTTCCTTGTGCTGCTGTAGCCATAGGTGCTGCTGTTCCTACAGTTGTAGCCATGTAATTAGCTGCAGTCTGTTGTGCAGGAGTCGCAATTGCTTGTGCGGCAGCAGGAGCTGTAGCCGTAGCTGTTCCTGCAGTTGCTGCAGGTGCTGTAGCTGTAGGCATAGCTGTTGGTAAACCTGGAGTTGCTAATAATTCATTTTGATTTACATTTTGAACTTGTGGTGTTATAGCTGTACCTGTTGCTAGTTTTGGATTAACAGCTTGTTGTTTTACTAAATCTAAAGTATCTTGTGATGTTCCAGATTGTGGTTGAGGCACTACGCCCACAGGTAATTGCACTTGTGGTATTACTGCAGGTTTTGGATTTTGTGTTGTTGACATATTTATACTCTCCCTTGTCCTCTAGTTCGTTTATGTAACTTCCTTGTATTTTTATTTTTAGGTCTACTCCTTGATGAGTCTCCTATACTTGTTCTTTTCTTTACAGGTGTAAAGTAAATATTTCTTACAGATAACTTACTCATTATCTTGCCGTTGTTGGTACACCTTCTGATGATACAAAAGGGTGTTCTGCAAATGCCATATAAATTATCTTTTCACCATTTCCATTATTTGCATTTTGTGCTTGTGTTTGTCTTACTTTAAAACCATTAGATAAAAAATCAAAACCCCACCTTGTTTCATTTGCTTCAGCGGCAGTTTCGTTAGTTTGTAAGTTTGCACCTGCTACTCTATTAAATGGATTTCTTTTATTATCTACGATTATCCAGTTTTCTGTTCTATCTACATTACGATATAAGAGCCAAGCAGGTTTGAATCCTAGATAAACAAATGGCCCTCCAGAAGAACTTCCATTACCTGTATAGCTACCAAATTTACTGTAGCCTTGTACGTTATTAAAAAAATAAGCTACATAGTTTTGATTACCGCCTGTGTTTTGATTTACACCCCCACTATCATTTTGTAGAGACGCAACAGTAGTTGTTGGCTCTGTATTTTGCCAAATACTAGTATCAGTTTCTACTGCACCATCTCCACTTAATCTTATTTTTTTTCCAGCTCCTAAAGAAGTATGGTAAATAAACCAATCATCACCACTTGTTGACCTCTCTTTAATTATATACCAATTGGGTTTAACTCCTAATCCATGCCCTATTGTTTGTCCGCCCGATGCAGAAGTGTAAAGCACAATACTAAACCCTGCTGTAGTGTTTGCTTGTACTGTAGTAGTTATAGAACCATTGCTGTTACTTGTTGTCGTTCCACCATTAGCTTTCCATTGCCATGCTACATAATTATTTGTATTTGTATTAGAATTTGAGTTGTTAGGAACAGTAAAACCATCTGATTGAACAGACGAAACCATGGTATTTGTATATTGGTCTTCACTGTCAGTTCCATTTGTAAATAAAACTTTTGCTATTCCTCTTGATGTGTCTTGAACACCATGTCCATTTGTTGCACTTCTATCTTTTATCCATACCCAATCTGGTTGTAAGTCTGAATTACCTCCATTTGTTATGGCATTAGATGAGCTTCCATCACCTGTATATAAAGTTGTCTGAAAATATATTGATGGGTCGTCTATTGTTGTATAAGCCATTATCCGTACTCCGCTAAGTTCTTCGTGCATAGTGAATAAAATCCACTAGGTACTGCGTATTCAAAGTTACCATATCCGTTTGCATCTGCGTTACCGCTTGATATAGAGAAAGGTGCATTGCCAAAATTCCACTCACACCCGTCATTGGCGTAATAAGCTCCTGCATACGGAAAAACAAAACTAAAAGAACCTGCAACTAAACCATAACTTCCTTCAGATATAGGTAAACCATTTGAACCCGTAGAAGGGTTTCCACTTCCTTGATATGTTCCATTTTTAGCAAAGTACATTTTGTTGTTATCTAAATCTGCGGCAACACTAATAATGTCTCCATCATCAAAGCTATCACCAAAAGCTTCTCCATCGCTTTCATAAGTGCCACCATTACCAAACATATATTTTCCTGCATTTGCATAATATAACACGCCTTCATTATCATCTTGACCAGAAATGTCATCATCTGCGTGGTTTACATCGTCTTTGACTAAACCTGCAAAACTAGCACCACCTGTTATTTGAGTAAATTTTTGTTCCCAATACCACTTTCCTTTAGAAAAACCCATTGTTGCAATAGTCGTATTCCAACCATTTGAACCATCTGCAACAAATTTAGTATTTCCTTCTGACAATGTATAAGTGCCATTTGAATTAATTAAAGGATTTAATGTAGCAAAATTATTTGTAGGTGTATCTACTGTAATATCTGTTGCGGCTAGGTTAGCAGGTGTATAGTGATTATCATTACCACTTGTATCTGCACCCATACCACTTGAGTTTGCACTTGTTCCTGTTTGTTTAAATTGTAAAAAATGTCCATTGGTACCAAAGTTGCCGCCTGTGTATTGTTTAGGCACCCATACCCCATTATCATTTGTTTCAGCAAAATATGTCGGTTCATAAGCCACACCATCTAAATAATAATGTTCTGCTATGTAACCATCAAAATGGTCAGATGTCCATTGTTTGTCACCTATTGCGTGTTTAGCGTCATTTCTACTGACTGCTGTTTCTGCATTTTGAGATGTAACAGGTGAATTATCTGCAAAAGATGTAATTCTTGTACCATTAACATACATTCTTTGTCTGTCAGCCTCTGTTGAATCAGTTGTATCAATAATGCAAACACAATGGTACCATGCACTTGGGTCTCTTAATACATCATTACTGGCTAAAGAATAAGTTGTGCCACCTGTTCTATTATATATATTTAATTGACCTGCACTTGTAATACCAAACACAAATCTATTTTGACCATCATAAGGCTCAACCATAGCGTTAAAAATGCCTTCATCAACATTATCGTCTTTACATCTTTTAACCCATGCACTTATGGTAAATGTTCTTCTATTACCTGTTGAACTAGGAGTTCTACTTAGTACAGGCGAGTCAGCGTCATTAAACCTAAGTGAATTATCTATTTCGTAACCTGTTGGCTTACCATCACCACCTACTACTGGAAATACCATGCTACTCCTTTACTGGAAATTCGCCTAGTGGTCTCGTTACGCTTCCGTCTTCTTGTTCTGTATATGTAAACAAAGCGGCTAACGCATCAACATCACTAGCATTATCTATTTGTGTTTGCATCGAGTTACATTTAGTTCTCACACTTGCTCTCCAAGTCTTCCAACCACTATCCATTGTACCTCCCGTTTCAGTCGCCTTTACTACCATCCAATCACTAGGTGCAAGTAATCCTGCACACTGATTGTCTATCATTCTTTTCTTAATTGTTTTTAAACCCTCTGTTGCCACATCGCCCACATCTTTATCACTTGGTATTTTATCATCAGTTTTATCTTGTTCTGTCCATAAAGTGTCTGCTATTTTTTTGGCCGTAGCTGTGCCATATGTTCCTGTAACTTTACCGCTACCAAATGCATAAGTAATATTAGTGTTGATATACCATTGTTCATCTTTTTTATTCGTGTTGTCTATCTCTACTGTGTAGATACCTATTGCGTTTCTTTCTGCTTCTGTCCATAGAGTATAAATAGATGCAGGGTATTGATTATCTCCTAATGTAATACCTTTGTTGCCTTTTGGCATTTGTGTTATTTTACCATCTTCTACTAATGCAAACATATTACTCCTACGATAATGTTAAGTTTTGATTTCTACCAACTTCTAGCCATTTAGCTCCATTATATCTAAATACAAATAAATCACCTTTAGCGGCAGTTGTTGTAAGTGTTGGTGCTGTGTCATCTTTAAATTCATAAGCGGCATTAAATGTTACTGTTCTAGAACCTGTACCATCTTGTATAATTAACAAAGATACAAACTGTCCTGCTACGCCACCACTAGCCGCACCTAAAGTTCTATTAGCACCTAATGTTACTTTTGCTACTGGCTGTGTTAATGCGTTCCATGATATTGTTGATGCATCTGTTAGTGTGGCTTCTGGATTTAATGCGGCACTAGTAAATGATGAATAACCACCATCGTTAAACTCTACTAGAGATGTGCCATCATATTGATGTATAATAATATCTTTTGCATCTACTAAAGGTTTTATAATAACATCACTTGAACTATTTGCTATATCAAGTAATGCTGTACCACCATCTGCAATCTGTACATTACCACCATCAGCATCTAACGTAATGTCTCCTGCAACATCTACAGTTAAATCACCAGAACTTAAATCTATTTCTGTGCCATCTATTGTTATGTTGTCAGCAACTAATCCACCATCAGCAGTTACTTTACTATCTTTTAGAGTTACACTATCAATAACAACACCATTAGCTGATGTTTTTTCTGATATAGTATCTACCTTTATTTCACTTGCCATTTGTTACTCCTTAACTTGGTTTTGTCCACACGCTATGTGTTAATTTACCATCACTGTCTCTAGCTAATAATTCATCATACTTTTCTTCTGTCGTATTATTTTGCGGCAGGTCACGAAGAGTTTGTCTCCAAGTTTTTACTGCATCACTCATTGTTACATCTGATAAAGCAAGATAATCTGTTTCTTTAAGTTTTTCTAAACGCATTTTTTTAATACGTTCTAATTTTTTAGAAACTTTTTGATTATTAATTTCTGTTATTACAGCATCATGCTTTTCTTGTTCAGATGTGGTCATGTCTCTTATTTCTTGACCATTTGTGGTTACTACTATTATTTTACTCATTATATTCTCAACCCGTAAACTTCAAAATCTACTTTATTCCAATTACCAGAAGCAAGATAAAATCTAATTCCTGTGGCATTAGTATCGTTTGTACATCTAGCATATATGCTACCTTGAGTAAGATAGTCTGCTTGTTGCACAAATCCATAAGTTCCCATTAAAACATTCTGGTGACCATTACCCTGTCCTTTAGGAAAAAATGTATATTCTCCTGTTGCAACCATTTTACTTCCAGCGTCAACATTATCAAATAATCTTGGATTAGTTGTATTACTGTCAAGCCAACCTTCATCAGAGCTTGAGCTACCATTATTCTTATGACCAAAAGCATAAACGTAATATCCCGAATCAATCGTGTTATTTGAAGAATCTAAAAATCTAAAATGAGCATCTACGTTATCTGAGGTATCAGAAAAATTCATGTATATTCTATATTTTTTAAAAGATGATGTTACAAAATTTTGAATATCTATTGTACTAGAACCAGTATCACTGCCAAATTCTGCTTTTGCTAAAAATGACATACCAGACCTTATGTGAGAGTAATCTAATCTTTTTAAAGTTCCTGCATCACTCAAAACAAATTCATCTGTGGTAGCAGGTTCTGCATCTAATGCTGTTGCTCCTGTAATACTAGATACATCAAATCCACCTACATAAGTTTTAATTCTAGATGCCGCAGTTTTTCTATTAGTACCACCTGCTCCATCATCTATGATAAATAAATCTGAGTCAGTTATAGCCGCACCTATATCTGTGCCACCATCTATGTCCAGATTTGCTATTGGCATAGTATTAACTTCTGTTAAATCTACGTTAGCATCTGGTAATGTTATTGTTCTGTCACCACCTAAACTTGCAGGAGACGCAATAGTTACACTA
>VMHT01167737.1_pt1 | contig 10847 bp, 15 predicted proteins | sample 4693611 | NCBI WGS metagenome assembly VMHT01 (sample SAMN12280063, study PRJNA550983) | marine metagenome | isolation source: seawater sampled from same location over 5 years 0.02-0.2 micron viral filtrate | place: USA: collected off the coast of southern California halfway between the port... ... | reverse complement strand
TACGCAGGTGAGCTTCCATGGCACGGTCTTGGAACAGAAGTTAGCAATGAATTAACACCATTGCAAATGATGCAAAAAGCTGGAGTCGACTGGGAAGTCGAACAGCAAAAAATCGTTACCGAAACTGGTATCGAGATCAACGACAAGGTTGCTCTTGTCAGAACCTCGGACAATACTTTGCTTGACGTTACAGGTAAAGATTGGAAACCAGTACAGAACGAAGAAGCATTTACTTTCTTCTCAGAGTTTGTTGCTGCTGGTGATATGGAAATGCATACAGCAGGATCTTTGAAAGAAGGTCGTAATGTGTGGGCTTTGGCAAAAGTCAAAGAGTCTTTTGATGTGTTCGGTGAAGATCGTGTTGACTCATATCTTCTCTTCTCAAATCCACATCAGTATGGAAAAGCAGTAGACGTACGGTTTACTCCAATTCGTGTTGTATGTAATAACACATTGACTTTCTCTTTACAGTCTGCTTCAAAGAATTCTGTCAAAGTTGGTCACCGTACAGCATTCGATGCTGATACTGTAAAAGAAACTCTTGGTCTTGCTTCTGAAAAGTTTGCTAAGTACAAAGAGATGGCTCAGTTCTTAGGCTCTCGTAAAGTTACCGCAGAGTCTCTTATCCAATATTACAACGATGTGTTTCCAACTACATCTCGTAAAGAGGAAAAAACTCCGGTTGTGGTTTATGACGATATGTCTAAAGCTGCTAAAATGTGTTACGATGCTCTTGAGGTTCAGCCAGGTGCACAGTTTGCCGCAGGTACATGGTGGCAAGCATTCAATAGTGTGACGTATTATACTGATCACTTACAAGGACGGAACTCAGAGAATCGTCTTCACAATCAGTGGTTTGGTTACAATCAAGCCAAAAAAGTAACTGCGGCAGAAAAAGCAGTGGCATACGCCACTGCTGCCTAAAATTGATAGAAGGAAAAATATATTATGAATACCGTCGAGAAAGATGACGAACAGCCCAAAAGGCCATGGAAAGAACGAAGAGAAGAAGCAATACAAAAAATTCGTAATTTTGCCAAAGGTTGGGATAGTAAAAATCATTTCTATGCTTATAATTTAACGCACGATTTAAAAATGCATAGCTTTATGCAAGAGCAAAAAGACATAAGAAAAGCTCTTGAATATCTAGCAGATAAGCCCGATTTTGTATTTGAAGATGAAAGCAAATACCAAATCGTTAAACCGAATAAGCCCGATTATGTATTTGAAGATATATGGGGTCAAAAATGTAGGATTATAATTACAGGAAAAGACTTCAGTTACAATAGGGTTGAAGCAGTTGGAAAATCAATGTGGTCAAAAAATGAATCATTTCAATTTCTTTTTGAGCATGTTGATAAAACATATAGGCCACCTCGTGAAAAGATGCCGGCAAAAATAATTATAATAGATGGGACAACATACAAGATAGCTGCCTAAAACTTAATATAATCGTTACACAAAAAATAAAAGAAAAGGGTATATAGTACATGCCCTTTTTATTTTAAGGAAACGCTATGTCAAAATCTAAACTCTGGAAAAAGGTAAGCAAAATGGATCTTGGAAATCCTGTAGTCACTGCTCTTGTAGGACTAGTAATTTTTTACATCGGTCTCAAAACATTCTCAGGTGGTATGAAGTCGATGGGTAACATGGATCATCTGCAATTCTTTTTAGGTAATCCTATATACATGTTTATTGGCGGAATAGTCATGACTCTCTTATGGCAATCGTCATCACTATCAACCACTGCGATCATTGCATTAGTTGCTTCAGGTGCGTTACCGCTGCCAGCTGCTATTGCGTGTGTGCTCGGAGCAAACATCGGAACAACCGGTACGATCTGGTTAGCTGGCTTTTTTGTATCTGATGGAATGCCAAAAGGCGATACGTTACGAATTGCAATGGCGCATACGGGAATGAATCTAATGATGGCAATCATGTTACTACCGTTTGTTAGTCACATAGGAAAGTTTCTCGGTAAGTTCTAGTGACATAAATGATACACTCTAAATTAATGCGGCTTCGGTCGCATTTTTTTATGTACATCTTCTTAAAGGTATGGTAGAAAGGTTATATCAGTCAAAAAGGAGAAATATATGACTATACAAAAAACTTTCGATATCGACCCTAACTCAACCATAACAAATCTAATCGATTTCTTATCACAACATTCCGCTACACTTATCTCTATTAATCCACAACTATCATTACCACTACCTTCTATCACTATTTCATTTCCTAAATCACAACTAAAAAATATTCAAAAAATACTAAATTAACTATTGTAATATAAATAACACACTTTAAATTAATGCGGTTAACGCCGCATTTTTTTATGTACATTACCATCCAACTGTGGTAGTATGGTTACATGATAAGGAGATCAAAAATGCTTATAGTAAATGACATTCAAGATACAATCACAATGAAGAACAAACTATCCAGTTTGCTTCGTCGCTCAAACACATTTGGCATGTCACGACACGACATTCAAATTGAGTTGGATATGATTATCACAGACCTTATGATAAATGAAGCTCGCATTGAGCAAGAGATGCAAGCCGAATGCAACATGCAGGAGGCAGCGTAATGTACACGACCCGGACATCTGATTCGTATATAGCAACTTTTAGTGATCGTCAAGATCCTCAAATTGCTGATCTTAGATCCTTTGTATCTAAGTGCAACAGAATGTTGAAAGAGGATGGTAAGTACCAACGGTACTATATCAAACTTCAAGCACGTGGTCATAGGCGAGGCGTTCGTCGGTACAACCAGTCATTGCCTCTCAAGTATGCTGATAGAGTTGACGCATACATTTATGAGAGACGTGACTAAACGCCAGCTGGCGAGTGGACTTATGGTTGGTCATGGCATCTCGCTAGCACTTTTTTCTCCCCACCCATCTTGGGCTCCTAGGACGGTTTTATGCCGTCCTTTTTTTATATAAATAGAGATAAGTTTCTTGGAGTAAATATGGCTACGTTTGCAAAAATGTCTAGGGCAGAATGGGGTAAACCTGTTAGCGGATCAAGAGAGAGCCGAGTTGACGTCTTTATTGATGCAATAAAGGCTGGAGATCCTGTAAGCGATATTGAAGGAAAAGACGTTTATATTGCTAATACACAAAAAAATATAGATGCAATAAAAAAATATGTAGCTGATTCTACATCAGGTTCAACTACTACCTTTGATTTAAAATCTGGAGGTACAATAGTTTCGAATCAGATTGGTAAATCGCCATTATTTGGTGGTCAAGGTGCAGGAGCGGGTGCGACAGGAGAGACAGCAAAGTTTGAATCATTACAATGTCTCTATATTGCTGCAGTATTAGGCGAAGGTACAACTCATGATTTTTCTCATTATACGATAGAAACTTTAAAAAAATATAAAGATAAAGTATTTGTAAGTGAACCTTTTGATAAGTATGTCGCTATCGATGGATCATGGCATATATCTGGATTTAAAATAGCTGAGAAATTAATTAAAGCAGGATACGTAACTACAAAACATACATTGCATCGTGGTGACAAAAAGATGGATTCGTTGTATGCATTAAAAAATAAATTACGTAAAGCTGAAGGTTTGCCTGCTATTAATCACGATAAATGGAATCCAGGTGATATATGGGCTATGAAAGATCAAGCTACACTATCTGTTAAATTAAATAAGATAAAAACATTTGGAGAACTAAATGAATTTATTGTTGATAATTTTATGAATAGAAACGTGATGGGAATCTCTCTTAAAAAAGTAAAAGACCGAGAAACTGTTAAACTCACTGATTATAATGTAGAAGAAAAAGCTTTGGATAAACATAGGTTTACAAAAGTTACATTAGAAACTGCTGCGGGTAAAGGCGTATTCTCATCTAAAAATGGAATGTTTTTCTTTGATACAATAAGTAAAGCAGATATACGTGCACCAAACTCTTTTGGTGCTTTAAATATGGAACTACAAGGTAAGGGAGCTCGAGGTGGTAGAACTGGATATGCGCAAATAGTATATTCGGCTGCGGTACATTTAAACAAGACAATGCCTACAAATAAAGAACTTGTAAGTCAGGCAAGAATATTAGCAGCTCCAAATCCTTCAAAAAGTAATAAAGATAATTTTTATAATTTAGTAAAAGAAGTAAACCCTGAAGTTGATAGAGCAACATTTGAGGATGGTCTATCATCTAAGAAAGGTCAAGCACATTTTATACACCCATTATTGGGAGCTGCACATCTTGGTGCAGCACTTATGAAAGCAAACACAAGCCAACGAAATAACTTTACATCAGAAATAGTAAACGTTATGGGAGCTAAAACAAACGATTCGTCCGCCTACACAAAGGCATCAGCATAGAGGATAATATAATGCAGTGGATAAGTGGATACGATCCTATCGAAGAACATGATATGAATATTGATGTTGATCGTTTATATATGGATTATATCAGATTTACAAAAGAACATGAACATGTAACAGATGACGCACGCAACGTTGATTTTAATGCAGTATGTGTCAATAGAATACCAGGAGATCCTAACTCGGTCACTGGTGGTAATGTCAGAGGTAAGTATTGGACTTATCCAACTGACAAAAATGAAGAAGAAGAACGTCTGCCATACGTAGATGAAGCTGCATACACTGAAATTTGTCCGGAATTTAAGGACACATATACTGAAGAAGTATTTAGTTTATTAAGTTTAAAGTGGAATATTGGTAGACTCAGGTTCTTGATGAAACCCCCCAGATCGTGTCTGTCTTGGCATAGAGATCCAGAGCGGAGAATCCATATTCCACTTTACACCAACAAAGGTTGTAGAATGATTATTGAAGATCGTGCATATTATATGCGTGCAGATGGTACAGTTTACATTACAGATAATACTGTATATCATAACTTCTTTAATGGTGGTGAGGAAAATAGAGTGCATTTAGTCGCAACAAAATTAGAATAACTGTGTACATTTAAAAAGAATCGTGGTATAATAGGCATATGGAAAATTTTAAAACACATATAACAGAAAATAAAAATACGCATATGACTCATATCGAAGATAAAGTTATATACGGTGGTGTTAAGGGAACACGAGATGCTATTATGGCCTTACGATCTTTACGAGATATGTTGAAAGGTGAACACGATGGAAACGTATCTGTTAAATGGGATGGTGCCCCTGCTATATTTGCTGGTATTGATCCTGGTGATGGAAGATTCTTCGTGGCAAAAAAAGGAATCTTTAATAAGAATCCCAAAGTCTATAAAACTCCTGCTGATGTTGATGCTGATACTAGCGGTGATCTTGCTGATAAGCTTAAAACCGCTTTGTCAGAACTCCCTGCCTTGGGTATCAAAGGCGTCGTGCAAGGCGATTTCTTATATGGACCAGGAGATATAAAAACTAAAAAGATTGCTGGTGACTCTTATGTTACATTTCATCCTAATACTATAGTCTATGCAGTGCCAAGTAATTCAACTGCAGCTGCAGAGATTAAGAAATCTAAAATAGGAATTGTTTGGCATACTACATACACTGGTAAAACATTTGAAACTATGAGAGCTTCATATGGTGTAAATGTTTCTAAACTAAAAAAATCTAAAGGCGTGTGGTCGCAAGATGCAATGCTTAGAGATTTAACCAATATAACCATGAGTAAACGTGATACGGAGGAAGTCAATGAATATCTTTCACAAGCTGGTAAAATCTTTAATAAAATCTCAGGAACGACTCTCAGGGCGCTCGAGGGACAGGAAGAGTTACAAAGGCTCATTGAAACCTATAACAATTCCTTTGTCAGAGCAGGCGCAGTCATTGGAAATACAAGAGGACATGTATCTGGGCTCATTCGTTTCATCTCAGAAAGATACAAAAAAGAAATAGATAAACGCAAAACCGAAAAAGGTAAAGGTGCACAGCAGCAAAAATTAGATACAATATTGTCATTCTTTAGTATACAAAACAAAAAAAGTTTAGAACAGATGTTCGAACTGCAAAAAGTTATAGTTTTGGCAAAATTAAAACTTATAAATATACTTAATAAGTTAGCGAAGGTGAAGACCTTCGTAAAGACTCATAATGGATACAAGGTAACTGGAGAAGAAGGTTACGTTGCAATTGATAAACTTGGTGGTGATGCTGTTAAGATTGTTGACCGAATGGAATTTTCGTACAACAACTTCAGCAAAGATATATTAAAGGGATGGGATAAACCAACGAGGAAGTAAATGTATAGTTTTAAAGAACTAATGATAGTGCCTGTTGAAGCAGGCGAAGACGAGTACTTAAAGTACCGTGCGATGAAACGTCGCAAGCATATGTATGAAGCTACGATTCCTGATGGCCAAACAGCCATGACAAAGAAGCCTGATCTTACCAATAAAGATAAGAAAACTATGGGTAAGATCGCTGATCTCATGAAGCGTGCTAATGAGGACAATGAGGAATCTACAGACGAAGCGTTGTCAATGGCAGCGCGGCGTAAGCGTTCTCGCGATATGCGAAAAAATAAAAACAAATTAAGAATTGCCCGAAATCGTATGAAAAACCGAGTCGCTAATCCTGAGCGGATTAAGAAACGTGCGAAAAAGCAGGCAATAGATAAAATATATAAAAAGTTGACAAAAGGTATGTCAAGAAAAGATTTAACTCCTGCTAAAAAGGCTGAGCTTGAAAAACGTATTACTAAAATGAAACCAAGAGTAAATCGCATAGCAAAAAAGCTTTTACCATCAGTAAGAAGAGCGGCGCACGGACAAAAATGATAAATCGCTTTAGTGAATACTTAGTAGAAGAGGAAAAAGTAGGTTATTTGGTTTTTGGCCGAATGAATCCTCCTACTATTGGACATGGTAAATTATTAGATAAGCTCGCCACAACAGCTGGTCGAGCACCTTATCGTATCTATCTGTCGCAGTCAAACGATCAAAAAGATAATCCTCTTACGTATTCTGACAAAGTAAAGTATGCACGTAAGATGTTTCCTCGTCATGCAAGATCAATTATTATCGATAAAAAAGTTGTAACGCCCTTTCATGCATTATCTGCAATGTATAGTGCAGGATTTAAAAAGGTTATATTAGTTGCAGGATCTGATCGTGTAAAAGAATATGACTTGCGTTTAAATAAATATAACGGAAAAAAGGGTACTCATGGATTTTATAACTTTGATGGTGGTATAAAAGTTGTTAGTGCAGGACAAAGAGATCCTGATGGAAAAGGTGCAGAAGGCGCATCTGGTACAAAGCAAAGAGGTTATGCAAAGAATAACGACTTTACTGGATTTGCACAAGGATTATCTAAAGCTATATCAAACCCTGATGCGAAGAAGATGTTCAACGCTGTACGCAATGGTATGGGGTTAAAAGAAGAGAATGAATTTAAAAGACATATTCAACTTAAAACCGTATCAGAAACTAGAGAAGCTTTTATTAAAGGTGAGCTCTTTGAACTCGGGGAACAAGTCATTGTCAAGAAAACATCTGAGGTTGGTAAAATCACACTCATCGGATCGAACTACGTCATTGTAGAAACTTCTGATAAGACTACGAGACAGTGGTTAGATGCTGTTGAGAAGATTGTAGAAGAAGCAAAGTATGATTATGGAACTGATGCATCAGTAAAGTATATGAAAAAGACTACACCTGGACAGAATGAGAGCACACCTCAAGATTCTGACATTAAGGATCGTGAAGGATCGCAGCCTAAAGCGTATCATAAAGGCCTAAAGAAAGCTACAAAGGTAGCAAGAGATCGGCACTTTAAGAAACATGGTAAAAAAGCAGATAACGATTCTAGTGCATATAAACCAGCACCAGGTGATAAAAAGAATAAAGGTAAAACTAAACAATCGACTTGGACTACTAAGTTTAAGCAGATGTATGGGGATTAAATGATAAACTTCAAAGAATATATCACAGAAGATAAAGCAGGTAGCTCACTTGCCGATAAATCTAAAAAGTCAGGTATCTCTACAGGTACTTTGCGTAAAGTATTTAATCGTGGCGTTGCTGCATGGAAAACCGGTCACAGACCTGGCACCACGCCAACTCAGTGGGGACATGCACGAGTCAATGCTTTTATTGTCAAAAAGAAAAAAGGTGGGCTTAACCATGATAAGGACCTAGCATAATGAAATCTTTTATTCAAATAAGGCAGGAACTAAATGAATCTCCTTACGGTGATCCATATAGAACTGTTCAACGAACAAAAGATGCTATGTCTAGTCATACTGCTGCTATAAAAAAACATGATACAGCTATGCAATCTCATATAAACAAAGCTAATGCTGCAGAGAAAAAGGGTTTAAATACCAAAGCTGATAACCATAGAGAAGCTGCTAATGCACACCACCTTGGAAAAGAAGATCACGATCACGCTAAAAGCTTATTAAAAAAACATGGACCAGATCATAATGGATATGAATCAGCTGCAAAAAGTGCACATTCAAGTTCAGATCGTATTCATAAAGATAACTAGGGGTTAAAAATGAAAACATTTAAAGAAATAAGTGAAGCCTCAGGCGTTTCATCAAGCGGTGCACAGCACATGCTTAGTAATGATGCTGAGAAAAAAGCACATTCAGCTCTCATGCAAAAGAAGCATGGCGTTAAAACAACTTATCATGGCAGCGATGAACTAAAATATCACGGTTCTCAAAAGAATGTAAAGAAAGCTCTTGGTACTCATTATGGCGGTGATCATGATCATGCAAAAGATGATCATCCACACATTTATAAAGAAAACGTCAAAACCGCTGATAGAAAACCTGAAATCTATACAAAGCCTGATGGAAAAAAGGGTACACGTATGGTGCCTATGGATAGAGAAGTTATCAAGCAGGAAAAAACTCTTGAATGGCTAAAGGCATCTCTTGCAAGAGAAGCTGCAAAAGTTAAACCACGTCAAGACGATATGGAAGAAGCTTACGAGAACACAATGTACTGCAAAAAGTGTGGATGTGAAAGAGGTAATCCAGATCCTGATTGTTCATGCAAAATGGAAAACGCTTCATTGACAGATGCACAATGTTATTCAGAACAATCTAAGTGTGGATCTTTACGTAAAGAAGATGTTAACGAGCTAACAATTGCTGATGTCCAAAAGGCTACTGCAATGGCAAAGAAACGCCAAGATAAAGAACGTGAAGCTGGAAAGAAAAGTGTATCAACCACTGATCTTGGAGCACGTATGCCTAAAAAAGAAACATTTGAGCCTCATATGATGTATGATCCTAAAACAGGCAAGGCTTATAAAGCTGATAAAGAAGCCGACCATCTTCGTATGAAGAAAATGGGATACACGCATGACAAACCTAAGAATGAAGCCCACGATCCTAAGCACGTCAAGCAGGCGGTCGGTATTGCATCTGATCCCAGATACAAGGGCGGAAATATGACAGGCGCAACGAAGGTAATTGATAAACTTTCAAAAGGTTTGTCAGATCATCCTCAAGTTAAAGCTGTACTAAAACGTCAAAACGAAGGTGTTAAATCATTTGCTGAGATCTCAAAAGGTATGGCAGGCCGCTATATCAAAAAAGCGCAAGTAAGCACAGCAGATGCTGCAAAGAGTACTGAGCGTGGATACACTGACTCACGATCAGGCGATCGCGATATTTCTAAAGCAGGAAAAGATCAAGCTAAAAAAGGTATTAAGACATTTATTAATCGCAATAAGGGTACATCTACTGCAGTTAATAAATTAACTGGTAAAGCTAAAGTACCTGCAAGAGAAGGTATGGCACAAGATATTGCAAAAGACAAAATTGATCGAGAAAAAGATATGGATGCCAAAAGGCATGATCGAATGATGGATAAAGCTCGTACAAAAGATACTAAAACCAAAAACATGAGCGAACTTTCTAATAATAAGATGGGTCAATACGTACGTAAAGCTGGCGCCGATATTGCAAAAAAGGCCGGAGCTGGAGATACTGATAAAGCTAAAGCAAGAGTAAAAGGTGTATCTAAAGCTATGGATAAGATGGACAAGAACAGATTGTTTGGAAGGCAGTAATGACAACTACACGAGAGCTGTTAGCACAAATATATCAACATAGTCAAGTTGGAACTATGGAAGAAGCTAAAGATCCTGGCGAATATGATCAGGAAGGTGGAATGGTTAAAGGTCAATTAAAAACAATGATTGATGCTGCTCAAGAGCTACATGATATGTTAGGTGAAAATGATAATCTTCCTGAATGGGTACAGTCAAAAATAACAAAGGCTACCGATTATATTGATTCAGTAAGAGATTATATGAAAAGCGAAGTATCTGAAGGTCCGGCACGAGATCGTATTCTAAAGCAAATGGATAAAGCTAGTGGTAGAACACAAGCCGATCGTGAAGCTGATGCGAAGAAAGCTGCAGCACGACGTAAGGCTGCAGATAAAGACTTAGCTGATTTTAGAAAGAAAATGGGATCATGATAAAGTTTAAGCAATTCATATCTGAAAAAAAATCAGAGTCTTGGGAAGCAGGATATAAACGTAGAGTTGTGAAAACTACTGATGCCGATCATAAAGCTGATGGCTATAAATGGAGAATCAAAGGTAAAGAACGTCCTGAGATTTCTATTAAATTATATAAATCTAAACCAAATCAAACTGAATTTAATAAGCAAATGAGACGAGTTGCGGGGCACGAGTTCGGTGGATAGGTTTAAGACTTTCGTAGAAAAAGACTCAAAGGGTCATTTTCGTGCAACCGATAAGGGTGCCGGCATGACACAAAAAGGAGTCGATGCTGAGAATAGAAGGACTGGTGGTAACCTAAAGACTGCGGTTACTACTAAACCTAGTAAGTTAAAGAAGGGATCTAAAGCAGCTAATAGGCGTAAATCATATTGCGCTC
>VMHT01005412.1_pt1 | contig 10847 bp, 10 predicted proteins | sample 4693611 | NCBI WGS metagenome assembly VMHT01 (sample SAMN12280063, study PRJNA550983) | marine metagenome | isolation source: seawater sampled from same location over 5 years 0.02-0.2 micron viral filtrate | place: USA: collected off the coast of southern California halfway between the port... ... | reverse complement strand
GAAGGAAACAAATAATGATACCACTTCAACAAAAAGAAATAATCTTTCTAGATTGTGAAACCACTGGATTGGATAGCGATTATCACGAAATAATCTCTGTCTGTATTATACGAAGGAAAGATGGTCACACATGGACATACAAAGCAAAGCCAGAATGGCCAAGTCACATAGACCCCAAAGCCGTGGCCGTGAATGGCTACACACCCAGCGCGTGGATGGATGCCATCTCCCAAGAAGAGTTAGCCCACCACATTGGGATTCTGTTGAAAGATTATATCATCGTAGGACATAACCCACGTTTTGATATAGAGTTCATCAGAAATCTTTTGTGGAGATACAAAATAAAAACGTACATCGACCCACGCGCAATAGATACCACTACGCTATCATATTTGTATCTTGTCCCTTATGGGCTTCCATCTCTATCCATGGATTCCATTCGTAGATTCCTTGGCTGGAAGGTCTACCCCACCCATGAAGCGCTACAGGATACCAAAGATGTGGAACGGCTATACAATACTCTAACCTCCACCCCCAAAAGATTGGCTTTGTATCTTCGTTTGTGGGTACGAAAATGGAGAAAATAAGAGCGCCCCACTTTTCCTTCTGGCTATGTTCCATGAAGAGGAAGTATAAGTTCCGCTGGAAGGATATGGCCGGCTACATCGGTGTAACCTCGCAATGTGTAGATAGTTATGCCTGTGGCCGCGCCCATCCCCAAATCATGAAATTCTATGTTCTGTGTGAATACATAGCCAAATACACAAACCAACCAACCAATAACATTATTATTTTAGGGATGGATGCCATCCGTAAAGACACAAAGGAGAAGAAGAAGTGAGAAGAAACATTAATCAGAAAGTATTAATTACATCATGGCCACCGCCCCACTGGAAACCACCAAGTGAAGATTGGAATCCAGAAAGATTATCTTCATGGGTACGTTACACCATGGCTTCTTTGGGAGTACGTAATTACCAACTCAACCAAAAAGGGATGAGAGAGCAAATTATTCATTCTCTGAGGAAGGGAATCCATAGACCCAAGAACAAAACAATCCACCACTTTTGTGAACTCGTTTCCCAGCTATCCGGAGCAGACAAAGAACAGCTTTTAAAAGAAGCATATGAAGCAAACCAACCCTATACAAAACAATAAACAAGGATATAGAACCATGATAAATCTATATAATCAAGACTGCATGGAAGCAATGGCATCCATGAAAGATAACGAATTCGACTTAGCAATTGTCGACCCTCCTTATGGAATAAAACAACATAAAGGGATTTCATTAGGAAAATATGCAAGAAAAATACATAAGAAAAAAAATTGGGATAATACAATTCCACCTAAAAAATATTTTGATGAATTAAAAAGAGTATCAAAAGAACAAATAATATGGGGTGGAAATTACTTTCTTGATTATTTACATAATACAAGATGTATGATAGTTTGGGATAAAATGAACGGTACAAATCCAATTTCAGATTGTGAATTAGCGTGGACTTCCTTCACAACATCAGTAAGAAAATTTAGTTATCATCATTTTAGTGGGGATGGGGTTTGTAATAGAATCCACCCAACCCAAAAACCCGTTGCGCTGTATATGTGGCTACTCTCAAAGTATGCCACCAAGGGAATGAAGATACTGGATACACATCTTGGAAGTGGTTCTTCTGCAATTGCTTGTGATACTCTTGGATATGAGTTCCATGGGTACGAGCTGGATGAAGAATACTATCTGGGAGCCAAGAAGAGATTAGAACAACACCAGCGCCAAATCAAACTACCATTGGGGATATAGAACCATGATTATCATCTGTAACCAAATAAAAGACTTTTCCACCTATGCCAGAACAGGAACAAAAAGAGTAATTCAGCCGATTGGAATAAACATTCAAAACATTGTCACCTTCTCCCCCATGAATCTATGGAAAGAAGGGAACAAAACCACCCAAATCACCAGAATGGAAATGAAGCAAGAAGAACCCGTATATCTTGAACATGACTTTGAAGAGATACGGGCCATGCTCTTTGGAATCACTTGTGTACATGACTATAGAGTGGAGCATGGAACCCATTACATTAGATGTGAAGCCTTCCCAACTCCCCAAGATGTAGATGGTTATGATGAAACAGACATTACCCATTATATCTAAGGGAGTATCAAAAACCGTATACACCATTAACGGAAAAAAATATCGATATTTTTGTTTTGTGGTCAATACATACAAAGTATTTGTAAGACAAAAACCCAATGGTGGGATGTGGGGAACATGCCAATGTTCTGGATGGTATTTCAGAAAGAAATGTAAACATCTACAACATTGTTTTGACGTTATCCAATCTCCTTCTTGAGTTCTTCTTTCATCTCTATTTTGGTTATCTTCTCTTTTACTTCTGAGAGCTCCCCAAGGAGATGGAAGATTTTCTTTTGCCCACGTTCCAAGGATGAGATTCGAGAAGAGAACCCTTCCACAAGTTGGGTTCTGTCTTTGTTTAGGTCTATAATAACTTTTTCAAATCTATCTCTCACTCTTTGTTCTTCTGCTTTGGCTTCCAGTCTTATTTCTTTGGCTTCCGCTTTGGATTCATCACGGGTTTTTTCCAAGAGTTTATTGGTTTGTATATAGCTATAAATCATCCACCCAAGGAAAGGGGAATTGGTGGCAAGGTTCACCCATATATCGTTGTATGTGGTTACGTCCATGGGTTTACTCCGCTATTAGGGTGAAAGTAAAAGTATGATATCCCATGATTTTCTTCTGTTTATGTACCAATTTCATAAACGATTTCCATTCATCCATCTTGGAGAAAACAATACAACCCGCGCTATATTTGTTCACTTCATCGCTATCATGGATTGAACTTCTGTGGATGTTCAAACCAATCATTCCCTTATGTACTTGGCCACTATTTCCATTTGTAGCGCCATAATCAGCCTTAGAATCCTTATTCCCATCCCTCCAGAAAAACACGGGGCGACACTGTACAAGCGCGTCATATTTCCCTCGATGTTTTCCCACCTTATAAGCTCCGCGGGCTTGCTGGGGATGCTTATACACGGCACAATCTTTATAGTCCTTCTTTTCAAGCCAGTATCTTCCCGCGTCCGTGGAAACTTGAAAAATGTCTTCTCTCCACTTGCCATCTTCCGACAAATAACACACATGTAATTTATCATCGTACTGATTCGCGTTGTTTTCCAAGTTGCGTACACCAATTATATTTAGGTCATAAGCGCCATCTTGGAAGATTTTGAATCCATATTCTTCTTCTATTTTTGTCAGTATATTAGGTTTCCACATTGCGGTTGTATCTCATTGGGTTTTCATCGATTTTCATATCCAACAGCCATCTTCCTTCTTCGAAAATCTTGGATATGATTTGGGCTTTTTGTTGGTTCAGTCCTATTTCTTCATCTGTGATTTCTACTATATCACCCAAGATAAGATAACCGTATCGTAGTGATACACTATATTGAACGGATTTTGTGGGAAGCGCTTCCCGCTCCAAAATGTCCTGTGCTATTCGTTGCGCTGTTAGATTCGAGTAACAATAATCCAGCTCCACCACCTTCTTCTTCTCCCTATATCTTTGGATGGATACCATGGATTTGGGATGGGCTACATAAGAGATGGAAGAAAGATTTCCACTTGCTGGAATACGGTTGGATATTTGTACAAATGTGGAATAATCATCCACCACTCCATTCACAGCATAACGAACCGTAATAACGTTGGAAACATCTTCTGGTGTATTGAGTGATACGACCGGCCCAGCGCGTTCAAAATCTGTTCCCGCTGTTACGGATAATCGTTCTCTGATGGAAACCATCCCTTGAAACATATCAAGAACGGGCTTCAAACCATTGGGGCCATTTATCACATGAATGGGAAGATAAGCTATGATATTTTTTTGCAACCACTGGAAAACAGTTATTTTATCATCGTTGACATAACCGGCGAACTCGTATTGATTCAAGAATGGCCTTAGCGCGTTCCATGCTTCATAATCCACATCTGTGGTTAGCTCCGACAAAAGCCAGAGACATATATCTCCACCACCTTGTAAATCTCCACTTCCAACGGGGTTGGGATATGCTCCCCCATCATCCCATTCAATCCAAACTTGCCTATCATCATTAGAAGCTACACTTTGGGGGATAGGTGAACCATTTGGAAGAGAAAAATATGTCAATGTTCGATTATCTATGTTCACAAATGTGGATATAGAAGCGCTGTCTACTTCCCCAGTATTGGAATATAGGTTGACTGTATTGGCATTTGTGACATGGCCACAACAAAGATAATATACGGGTTTGTGGCCCGCGCTTGGGTCATATGCGATGGCATACGCTGGTGTGATGGGTATCAAAGAAGATTCACCATTCGAATGTTGAACCCCCATCAAATGCCCAAATACCCATGGGATAACTTTTCCTCTGTGGATGTCTTGTACTTCCGTTAGCCCCCTTTCTTGTGGCCATTCTGGAGACACATAGAAAGCATTTGAACATGACACATCTTCTATGTACATATTGGAACCCAACACCGTGGAAAGAAGTCCTTGGGAAGAAATCATGGCTTGATTTTCAATCGAGAACTCTACATATCCACTATCTCTATTTGGATGGCCATACACGGGGCCGGTTATGATTCCACGGAACACAATTGGCCGGTTATCATATTGGGTTTCTATTTGTCCATTTTTGATGAGAACATATCCTATCTTGGCCGTTGAACCTTCCAGGAACTTCCCATTCATTTGGTCGATGGCTATATTCCGATTGGGGAAGGTTATGGCCATGGATACAGAATCACTTTCCGCTTTTATATCTCCAACACTCTGAAGAGATGTGGAAATAACAACATCTTCCAACCCTCCAACATATGGATATGTTTTCCCATCTTCATCCACCAAATCTATGGTGATGGAAGAGAAACGATAATCATCCCCCAGATATGAAATTTCAAGTGTCCATATTATGTTGACTTCTTCCCAATCTGTTCTTGCTCCATATCCGTAATACATTTATTTGACTTCCTTCATGGTGATGGTGGCTATTCGGAAAACCTCACCACTTTGGCTTTGGAGTTCATCGCCTACAACATGTTCTATTTGTACATCTCCCACCAATGTAACCAGCGCTTGTTCCTTTTCTCTACCCAAGTATCGTTTATCTTCAGAAGCAGAAGTGGATTTTGATATATTGGGAAGATATACAAAATGTTTTTTCGCCCCTTGGACGTACCGAAGAAAACCCATCATCAAATCGGGGGCTTCATTATTCACTGCTATGGGTTGCGCTCCGGTTTGGTTGGATGCCATCCAATAATCTATATCGGGTTCGCTTCCTTGGAGCTGGGATATATCGATACCATCCGTCCATGCCACATTAAAAGAACGACTTGGAGGCTTGATTTCTCTTGAATAACGTATCCCATCTTGGGTTTCTATCGTAGTTGTTCCGCTTTCTATGGAGATGGTTCTTCCCCTTCCATATTGACGACCCGCCAGAATAACCGGACCAATGATAACTTCTCCAATACGTATGTCATAATCATAAGTTCTTTGGGCATCCGTGCGAATCTGGAAAGCGCTGGCTTGGATGCCATTCATGGAAACAACAACGGAAAACATGGGTGGGATGAAATAAACAGTTCCCGCCCCTTGTGGGGGATTGGTGAGAAACTGAACTGTGCATTGTTTTGTTCCCGTGGCTGTTCCTCCAAATTTCCCTTCTGTATTGGATACGACTTTTCTATAGACTTGGTCTAAACCTACAACAAAATGGGCCGTCCATCCCGCCAATTCATTGAGTGTAAAATATGGTTCTGTTAGCCCAACGGCCCCACGTACACTTCTACCGGTAATCACACAAGAACTTCTGATTTGGTTGGCTATGGATGCCAATTGTACCCATGTTGTACCATTATGATAATATATATCTCCAAGTCGCCAGTTCACACCACTGAAGTGGAAGCCCATTAAATCATTTGGTAGTGATTCGATGATACTTGTGGCCGTGTCTGAATTCAGTTTGATGGATAGGGTTTGGGCTGGAACATTAGAAAAACCTGTAACCTTGGCCGTTCTCCATTGAATCCTTGGACTTGGGGCGATGTCGAAAAATATGTTCTCCACTGGATAATCATATTGGGGAGTAATTTGGAACTGTTCTCCTTCGTATGTTGGACCGTCCGTGGTCGAAATGGAAACCCCATCATAAACATAGGCCCATTGCGATAGTGGGGGATATGGCCTAGATGCCAAATCAGTGGGATTATCAAAACCATTGGCCAAGCCCATCCCAGTAGCGCCCAAAGTGGAAACATGGAATTCTTTCCAATTCGTTTTGAATGTCGCGCTTGTATATGCGAGATGTCCCCAATCAATTCTATGTCCGGCGGCTGTACTTGCCGCGCTTGTTATGGTTTGGTTTGTGGCGATGTTGCTATAGTTCCGGAGTGATATATTGGAAGCCGTTCTGAACCATGCACTTACTTTGTTTCCCTTTCCAATGGAACAAATAATGTCCACCCCTTGGGTATTATCATGGGCATTTGTGGCGATGTCAGATGAGCCAATTATATCTCTCAAAAGTATGGAACTTTCGGTGATGTATATGGCTATCTTATAGCGGTTTGTACCGTTATCCATTTCCAGCGTGAAACCTCTTTGGTTGGACGTGGTTCCTCCGCCATCTGTAGCAACACAAGACGAACGAACAATAATTCCTTGGTCTGTATAGTCGGTATTTATTAAAGACGTTGGAAGGTTGTTCCATGTGTAAAATCTATTGCTTGGATATGCTGGTGAACTTGTGATAACCAAAGCCCCACCACTGATAACATCATTCCCCAAACCCGTGGCCGTTAGTCCGGTTATGTTCGTGGGTTCATCAAGAGGAAGATAATTTCGTATAAATCCCGCTCTTGTCCAATCTGCTTCCACATCTCCATAAGCTGTCTTGGGGAGATTTTGATTGGAATAACCGCCCAAATACGTGAACAATATGGAGTTATCTAATGTTGTACTAGAATCCATATTGGAAACCACAAAGCCCCTTCCAAGCCAATGAACAACAAATATATCTCTTAATCTGGTTAGAGCATCATCACAATTTAAAGTACTCCCCTGCGCTATTGTTTCAAAACCATTTGTGTATCTAAACTGTACACCATCATAGTATTGGGAAACGATAAAATCGTTTGTTCCTCCGCTATAAGCATATACATAAACACCGCCGTCTTCATCGACTACCATGGCAGTATCCCCACCAGTCATGTAATCATTCGTACCCGTGGAAGCATTTGGAACAAAACCAACGGGAAGCACCGCGCCCGCTTCCCGTAAAAGATGGATATTAGAGAATGGATTTGGGAGTTCCATGTATTGAACAGCTGATGTTGTGGCAATGTAGGAAAAAACGAACCTTCCGAATCTGGTGGATAGGTTGATTTTTCTGTATGAATTGCTTGTAAGGTTGGAAGCCGTGGAAATCTTGGTGAATGTTCCGCATGCATCTATAGACACATATTGGATAACTTGATTCCTCTTTGTTACGCTTGTATTATTGGATTCCGTTTCCACCAGAAGAACAGTGGCACCGCTGGCGGTGGCCATTCTCATCCGTATTATGTCAAAGGTAGCAACACCGGCCCCAGTAGCGGTTCCAACTGCGAGCGCTTCATTCCATCCCTCTCTTGATACCAAGTCAAAAGTAACCCCATCATCTTCACTTCTCAACACTCTGAAATTGGCTTTGCCATCATCTTCCAAGAGATGCCCCAACATGATAGCGCCGTCTTCAAGTTCTGTAAAAGTTGGATGAAGTCTTTGGGTAGTGGTTAGAGCGGTTAAAACCGTGTATTCTGTTGTCGTGCTTTCTGTTCCATTTTTGTCGATTCTCAGAACTTTTAACTCGTTGGTTGTTGATGTTATTTTTTCGTAGGCTATCAAAAGAGTATTGGAACGAGTCACAAAAGCCGTGGGAAGTCTATATTCCGTGTGAGCGGTTGCGGTTAATTTGTACTCAAACCCAGATATGGCATTGTATGAATCACGGCCATATTCCACCGTTGTTGATGATACATTTTCCTTGAAGGTGAACCGAGAACCAAAACCAGCACTACCCGCTTTACGGGTAACAATGGAAAGATTTCCTGTGTCACTTTGCACACCATTGGATAGGACTCTCATTTTGGAAGTTTGTTGTGGGACTGGGTCCCCGGCGCTTGGATTTTGTTGGGTTATTGTGGTTTCGCTTTGCCATATATTGGCGCTTCCCAACTCCATGGGAATGATGAAACCTCTAAGAAAGTCTGGTGTTACGTTGTTTCCCATTTTAGTATCCTCTTCTTCCGGTTCCAATAGTTCCACTCATGCCAAGCGCATCCCGTCCACGAATAAATCTATCATAATGTTTAAACGGATTCATGACTATTATTTGGGGTGTGATTCCACTTCCATTTTCCAAAGCTCTCACCCCTTCTTCACCTATTCTACTGACGGCACTTGTGGAAAGTATCGCTTCTCCACTTTTCGCGCGTACCATCGTCTCATCTGGGGCAAGTGGGGAAGAACTTCCAATCATCCCACCCATGTGGAATTTGGGTTGTTCGCTGGCCACCAAAGCACCTTGGGCAATACCCAAAGCAGTAGCCCCTATCATAAGCGCGGGATTGGGGAACACTTCCACCACATTTGTGGCGGTTGCAATTGCAATTTCTGCTATGGCACTTGCTTTTCTGAGATTAAAGACCAGTTCTGCATTTTTCTTATTTTTCAAACTGTTTTGTTCAATCAAATCAGCAACGACCCCAAACCCTTGGGAAACCATCCCAAATCCTTGGGTATATTCATCGAATACTTCACGAGCGCTTTTTTTCAGTTTGTCGTCATTTTCAAGCTGGACTTCTAAAACTTCACCCGCAATTTGTATTTTCAGTTCTCCTTCTTCGAGGATATTGTTTTTCTGTGCATCAAATGCTTCTTGGATTATGTCCCTTCTTTCTTTGTCCAATTGTTCCATTCTATCAGCTTGTACAAATTCAAGGTCTGCTATTTGGTCTTGGACTTCTTGTGTCTGCTCCAATAGTTTCAGTTTTTCGATTTGGCTTTGAATGGATAAGTCCAAAGCCATCTTCTCTTCATGGACTTTTTGAAGCGCTATGTCTCGAAGCGCTATTATTTTCTCTTCACCAGTTAAAGAAGAAACCCGTTCATCTCTAATCTTTGTCATGGTTTCCAAGATTTCTTGGTCTATCTTTTCCAATAGCTTTGTGGACTCTGCCAACTCATCCACGGATTTTGTGGTTTGTTGGGTTGCTCCAGCTCCACCACCTGTTCTGGGGGCTCCCCTACCACCCCCAGCGCTTTGGGTAGATTGCAAAGTTTTTTTGAATTTGGAATTAAAATCATCCAATTTCTCTGATGCAGTATCAAAGGGAGAAAAGAACTTTTCCCCATGTTGGGCTATCTCATTCCCTATCTCATCAAATACGATTTGGGCGCGCTCTAATTCATCCGCTGTTCCAGTGATACCAACAACGGCCACATTCAACCCAGCCAAGATTATTCCAAAAGAATCTTGTAATCCCTTTAAAGTATTTCCAGCGATTTCCCCGAATACAATAAAGGCTTGGGTTGCTCCCATTATCAAATCAGTTATCCCACCACCCGCGCCGGCTTCCCCACCGGCTACAACATCAAGAAAGCGTAGAAACTCCCCAGTTATTACATTGGTGGCCGTGGCGCTTACTCGTTGGAACTCTGCCATTTGTTCCTGCATACGTGGGCCACTGTTCACGCCAAATTCATTGGCCAAGCCCACAAAGGCTTCAAGATTATCTATTGCACCCGATTGTATGAACTTGGGGCCGGCGGTTCTTCCAAAAATCTCAGAAGCACGGGCCACTTTTTCTTCTGCGCTTTCTATGGCTTGCAAAGATTCAAAAACATCTTTTAAAACTGCATCTGCGCTTCGTAATTGTTGGAATCCATCCACGGTTTTTGTGGTTTGTACTCCAAGAGCTTGAAAAGCTTTTTGTGCTGTTTTGCTTCCATCGCTGGCTTTCTGCATCAATTGGGGAAGTTTTACCAATCCCACTTCTAGTTCTTCAAACGATACCCCAGCCCCTTGGGATGCCAATCTTAGCCCATTCAGAGTATCGACAGAAACACCCGTTTTAGCGCTGGCATCCACAAGTTGATTGGACATATTCGCGATGTGTTGACCAAAGGCAAGAACAGCAACACCAGCCCCAGCAACGGCCAAAGAAACATTTGTGAAGGAAGTTTGTATTCCCTTCCCCACTCCCTTGGCAGTCTTCCCCACCTTTTTCAGCGCTCGTTCTTGTTTCCTTGCGCTCTTTTCGCTGGCTTTGGAAGCTTTTGTATATGCTTTGTCCAGCTCTTTCACGAGTCGTTTTGATTCCTTCTCTGAAAGATTCCCGACCTTTTTTAGCCCATTAACCAGATTCTGAACATCGGCCCGATACGATATACTGATACTTTTATTGACATCTGACATTTTTACACCTTTTTCTTCTGGTCTTTTACATAGGCATCAGCCAATTTTTTCACCAATTTATTCACGTTCTTTTTTGCTGGTTTCCACATTGTTTCTTCTGCCACCCGCTTTCCTTCTGCTACCGTGGAAGCGCTTCCGTTATCTCTCTTGGAATACGATGCTGATTTGATGGCATATGCGTACGGAGCATTATTACGAAAGAATCCTTCTATGGCTTTGCCACCTTGGATGATACGGATTCCATCGGTGAATTTATCCACGGAACGTTCCGATTTCTCTTTTCTGATGGTGGTTTTTCCTGTTCGTTTGT
>VMHT01122873.1_pt1 | contig 10850 bp, 20 predicted proteins | sample 4693611 | NCBI WGS metagenome assembly VMHT01 (sample SAMN12280063, study PRJNA550983) | marine metagenome | isolation source: seawater sampled from same location over 5 years 0.02-0.2 micron viral filtrate | place: USA: collected off the coast of southern California halfway between the port... ... | reverse complement strand
TAATAAGAATACAGTAAAGAATTTATTTTTTATACCTGACCCTAAACCACAAGATGAGTCTAAGTTAAACGTACCTAAAGTAAAAGATGATGTCCCATTCTAAAATAAAAAAGATCTACGGACCACCAGGCACAGGTAAAACAACATATCTACTTAATATTGTAGAAGAAGAATTAGAAAAGAATTTAACACCGGAAGATGTAGCCTTTGTTGCCTATACAAAGAAAGCTGCAAGTGAAGCTATCGGAAGAGCTGCACATAAGTTTAAGTTAGACCAAAAAGATTTTAAGTATTTTAGAACAATACATAGCCTAGCTTTTCAATGTCTAGGTTTATCTACGAACGATGTATTAAAGCCAAAACATTATATTGAAATATCAGATGCTTTAAAAGTAGATCTAGCACCGAAAGATATACATGATGATGATGGTAATTTTATACAACAAGATCCTTATTTAAAAATAATAGACTTATCAAGAATTACAGGAGTAGGTTTACATGAAACCTTTTCTAAGTTTGGACATATTGTGGGTGGTTGGAGAAAACTAGAACAGATTGCAGAATATCTGAAAGAATTCAAAAAAAATAGAAAATTATATGACTTTACTGACATGCTGTTAGAGTTTAATCTTAGACCTGACATATGGCCAGATATAGAGGTAATCATCGTTGACGAGGCGCAAGACCTATCGCTCGTGCAGTGGCAAGTTATTACAAACCTCATATCTAAATGTAAAAGAGCCTATATTGCTGGTGATGACGACCAAGCCATTTTTAAATGGGCTGGGGCTGATGTTAATACATTTCAGTCTTATCCTGGCACTTCTGTCGTACTCAATAAATCCTACAGAATACCTAAGTCCCATCACTTCGTGGCATCCAAGATCGTTCGAAAAATCAGAGATAGAGTCGAGAAAGAATGGGAAGCTAAAGACGAAGAGGGCAAGGTTGTTACAGTCTATTCACATGAAGCAATACCCTACAAAGATAAAGAGTGGCTTGTACTCGCAAGGACTAAATACATACTTAATAAAGTTGAAAAGTTCTTCTTGGAACAGGGCTACTACTACGCAAGATTTGGGCAAAGTAGCATAGCTGATAAATTGAAACACGCCATTGCATCTTGGAATAAAATATCAGAGGGAGAGAGTGTTGGTTTAGATGGTGTCAAAGCCATGTATGAGTACATGTCATCAGGTATTGGTGTACAACGTAATTATAAAAATCTTAAAAATTTAGATGATAAAGAAAAGTTTGATTATGAGAAACTTATGTTTCAACAGGGTTTATTAATTCAAAAGACAGCTACATGGTATCAAGCATTAGACAAAATACCTTATGGTAAAGTGATGTATATTCGACAGCTCATGAAGCGAGGAATAAACATTTGGCAAAAGCCACAAATAGAAATTTCTACGATACACGGAGCTAAAGGTGGAGAAGCAGACAATGTTGTTTTACTTTTAGATCTATCGAGAAAATCCGAAGAAGCGTTAATTAACAACCCTGACGATGAACACAGAGTCTTTTATGTAGGTGCTACAAGAGCACGAAAAGAGCTATGGCTGGTACGTTCTGAGACAGATAGGGAATACCTGGAGGTGATACGATGAAGAAATATATTCATGTCAATCAACATATTATTCGCAGTAACAAAAAGAATAATGAAAATGAACCTGTAATTACTATCAAAGAGGGTAGGAAAAATACTTACTGTCATGAGGTTATTATCAATGGACCATCCAGAGTACGATATGGGGGCAATAATAAAGCAATTTTAGCTTGTGGTGCTCGTGTCGTTATAGAAACAGAAGCAGATATAGAAATGAGGTATTTATGAGGATTGTTTACAAAGACGGAAAAGTATTTATATCTTTAATAGAGAAAGAAATGAAGGATATCAAAAAGTCTTGGCCACAACCTGTAGAAATTGAAAAAAGCTGGATACCGTTCTTGGTAGAAGACATGGCTACAGTAAATTTAGAAGCATGGCAGGATGAATTAAATAAAAAATGAACTGTTGGCATTGCAATAAAGAATTAAGATGGATGGATGATGTAGACCTTAGTGAGGAATATGATGACTGGTCTTTTATGACATTATTAGATTGCAGTACATGTGGATCATTAACAGAAGTTTATTTCCCAAAAGAAAAGGAGAAGGATGACGATACAGAATCCCCTATTCCAACCACCAAGTGAGTGGGTCTGTCCTGAGTTTATAGATTACAAAGGACAAACACCCGTTGCTATTGATTTAGAAACATACGATCCAGGAATCAAGGAACACGGACCAGGTTGGGCAACCGGTAATGGAAAAGTTGTGGGTGTTGCAATCGCATGGGAAGGGTTCAAAGGTTACTTTCCAATTGATCACGACTCACCAGGTAACTACGATAAAAAAGTTTTTATGAGACAGTTTCAAGACATGTTAGATCGTTGTCCTGAAATTGTTTGTCACAATGCCATGTACGATATCGGTTGGATGAAACGTATGGGTATGAGAATTACATCAAAGATTTGGGATACCATGTTAATGGCACCTATCTTAGATGAAAACAGAATGCGATATTCTTTGAATATTGTTGGACAAGATTATTTAGGGGAAAAGAAATCAGAAGCACTGTTATATGAAGCAGCAAAAGAATGGGGTGTCGATGCAAAGAACGACATGTGGAGATTACCTCCCATGTACGTTGGACCTTATGCAGAACAAGATGCCGAGCTTGCGTTAAAATTATTTCACGTTCTTCAAAGAGAAATCCTCGCACAAGATTTAACTCACATTAATGAGTTAGAGCACCAGGTCTTACCAGTCTTGATTGATATGAAATGGCATGGTGTTAGAGTTGACATAGATCAAGCTGAACGCACAAAAAACAAACTCTTAAAAGAAGAGTCTGAACATTTACAGAAAATCAAAAAAGAAACAGGATGTGAAGTAAATGTGTGGGAAGCTAAATCTATATCTAAAATGTTCGATGCATTGGATCTTCCATATGCACGGACTGAATTGACGGGTGCTCCAAAATTCGACAAGCATTTCCTCCGCACTCATGGACACCCGTTGGTTCAAGCTGTCGCTCAGGCCAGAGAATATAACAAAGCCCGAACGACTTTTATTGATACAATTCTAAAGCATGAACATAAGGGGAGAATCCATGCTGAAATAAACCAATTACGGGGTGATGGTGGTGGCACAGTCACAGGACGACTCAGCTACAATACACCAAACCTACAACAAGTTCCTTCCTCGAAGGTTTTAGGACCGATGATACGCTCGCTCTTTAAACCCGAAGAGGGGATGCAATGGGGTGCGTTCGACTACTCACAACAAGAACCACGTCTCGTGGTTCACCTCGCTAGCTTAACCGCTGGTGGGTTGAAAGGCGCAGATGAGTTTGTCAACGCATACCATGAAGACCCCAACACTGACTTCCACACAATGGTCTCCGAGATGGCTAAAATAGACCGTAAAAAGGCTAAAACGATCAATCTAGGGCTATTCTATGGCATGGGTAAGGGGAAACTATCATCTGAGTTAGGATTGACTCCTGGTGAGGCTGAAGACCTTTTTGAGAAGTATCATGGACGTGTTCCTTTTGTAAAAGAAATGATTGAGCGAACCATGAAGAAAGCTGCTGATGTCGGTCATGTAAGAACCTTACTGGGTCGTAAGTGTCGATTTGATATGTGGGAACCTTCACGCTACGGTGTCCACAAACCACTGCCCAGGGACCAAGCTGAAAGAGAACATGGCAAACAAATACGCCGTGCCTTTACCTACAAAGCTTTAAACAAAATTATACAAGGATCTGCTGCTGACATGACAAAGAAAGCAATGGTAGATTTACATAAAGAAGGAATTGTTCCACACATCCAAGTGCATGATGAACTAGATTGTTCTTTTGACAGCGAGCAACAAAAGAATAGGATTATGGAAATAATGCAAAACGCAGTGCAATTAGAAGTGCCTGTAAAATTAGATTGTGAGGTTGGACCATCATGGGGCGAGGCGAAATAGATAAAAAGAAAGATGACAAAGTAGAAGCAACACTATGTCCAAGCTGTTCTTATGAACATGTCATTGTTCCTATGTTTCGCATTGATAACGATAACTATCATTGCTTGCTATGTAGAACTTCCTTTGTAAAAAGGGTCAACGGTAGAACGTTATATATTCCTTTGTCTGAACCGGATGTTGAATTTGAAGCTGAGTTTGATGTTTAGCAACGACAATTATTAAACTGTTTATTTGCAAGAGACACTAATCTAATAACTTTTGCAATACACAAAATTCCTTTCATGTTTCGGCCGTTGCTATCCTAATATTTTAACAGTTGCATAACTGTCATGCAATCAAAACAAAACTAAAAATTATTTTTCTGTGTATAAGAGTGCCAGGAGAAAAATTATGTTTAACTTAACCAACAAAGCAAAGAATCATTTCTTAAATTTTTTTAAGAGTGATGACAAAGACGAATCAATCAAAGATTTTTGCCAAGCAGAATATAAAAAAGATTGGTACGCAGCTTACATGACTTATAAGCAAGAAGGCCGTTTTCCAAATTTTGTAAGAAGGTCTCTATAGTAAGTCTTCTAATACGCCTGATGATGCACAAGTAAATTGTAATTTAATTGTCTCATCACGGCTTGTTAGTTCTGTACCTACCAATTTGTAATACTCATTACATTCTTCATAACTGTCAAAGATAACTTCCGAACCTAATCGTACACATTTTTGATCATAGCCTAATCCGATACACGCCCAGCCTACTAAAAAGAATTTTAACATCTATTTACCCCTATTGACATTTATATCATAAATTCTTATATTATACTAAGAAATTAGGATTATGCTATACATTGTATTAACATCATTGATATTAGTCACACTAATATTTTATTTTAGATGGTTTATGGCCACAGGTCTAATTTTTATTTTAATATTACACTTTTTAGGAGTTATTTAATGGATGCAAGCAAATACAAATCAGTAGCTATCAAGGTCGCTGTGTATAATAAAGCACGACCGATGGCAGAAAACGATTACTGTACAATGGGTGGATTTATACAAAAACTAATTGAACAAGAGGAGAAGAAACGCAATGGCAAATTACGAAAGTAGAGAACAGTTAAAGAAACATTTATCTAATGCGATTGGCTATATGAAGCATGATCGTACACAGTTTTCTTTACCCACAACGGTAGCTTTTTTAGAAGGATACCTGGATGGCTTAGAAGAAGCAGAACGTAAATTACAAAGCACACTTAAATTTATGGATAAGAAAAACGATTTTTTTGATTTTGCGGATAGTGAAAACCCTGAAATCAGATAACAAGTTCCGATTGCGCCGGCCCAATTCGGGTAAAGCAGATGTATAGCATACACAATGGTGTATTGTGAAAAGCTGTGAGTTTTAGTTGGAGTGCCTTTCCTCTATCTACGACTCAGGTCGGCTGACCTACAAAGGAGGACATAATGAAATTTCAACCTGTATATGAATATCAAGACGGTCGAGGGCATTCGATACGCTATTCTCATCAACGAGATATGAGACGTAGAGCAAGGAAAAAAGCAGAGAAACTAATGGGTAAAAGTTATTTTACAAACCCTAAGGAATCATTAGAATTGTCTCATGAATATAAACATGATGACAGAAGACCTAGAGTCCCTAATCTCTAGGCGTATGGTGCTTGATCTTATTGATCATGATAGAGACTACTTTAAGAATAAAAAACATAAAGTAGAAGCACTACGGGCCTGTGCCGATCTTTGGGACCACGAACTTGTGGGTGATACCAAGGATTTACAGGAAGCAACACGCCGTTTAATTGTACAAAAATTAAGTAAACTCAAGGACGGAAATGTGTTATCTTTCCCAAGATGATCAAAGATATTGTAACTAATGTAGAAATCTTCACAAAAGTCTCTAATCCACCAGAGATGCAGGAATACTTGATGTATCGTGTCGTGTATCGAGATGGTAGTAGTGAGGAATTTACCCACGATCAGTGGCATAAGATTGTAACTAGGGGTTCTGGAGCCTTGAATCAAGGCTCACCGACCACCACATAGTCTTATTTCTTTTCTGATATTTGCGCCTGTAACAGAGCAATGACTATGTACGCTTCTTCTAATTTCTTTTCTAATTCTTGCATGATAAACCTCCCTTATATGCGTTAGTGCGTACCTACCACTGTATCAAAAACTGTTTTTAAAAGTCAATAAATCTTTGCTCTTGACATTTATTTTTGTTATGTTCCTACTATAGACACAAGATTATAAACCACGGAACACGGACCAAGGAGCAAAATTATGGCAACAAGACCAACAGCTGTTAGAGGCAAAACAACAAAAAAATCAAAAATGAAAAAAACATTAGCTGCTGCAGTTAAAGGTTTAAAAGCAGGGATAAAAGGAACTGCAAAATCAAAACTTGGAAAATCTCCAGGTGATGACATGAAAAGAGCGGCTAATATGTTAGGATTGACGCCTGCACAAATGAAATTAATAAAAAAATTGAAAGGAAATTAATATGGCGCCAAGAATATTAAGAGCTTCCCCAAAGCCAACAGGTCGTCCTGTTAAAAAAGCAAAAGCTTCAGGTAAACCAAAAGGATCAAGTCCTTCTATGGTTTTAGGTTCTGCTTCCAAAGCAGGAATGCAAAGCAAACAAGGTAGAAATTTTTTATTACCTAAATCGAAACGTCCGAAAATATTACCCGGTTTGCCACCTAGAGGAAAACCCGAATTTGAGCGTGGAAAACCTATGCCTAGAAAAGTAAAGACTCCAGATCAGCTTTTTAAGTTTATGGAAAAAGTTGGAAATAAAATGGGTCCAAAAAAAATTGAAATGACACCTAAATTGGAAAAAGAGCTTAGGCGATTGATTGAAGATAGAAAAAGAAATGATCCTGCAATTAAAAATAAGCTTAGGCGATTGCGATTGATTGAAGATAGAAAAAGACAACAAAAATAATGGCTCCGTTTCGAGGTTTTACAGGTAATTTAAATAAGAGAGCACCTACAGGTGTTCAAAGACCAGGGACCTCGTCTCCCTCTTTTAGTGGTTATAGTAAACCTTCCTCCAGACCAACAGGTCCAGGTTCAGGATATACACCAGGCGGTGATTCTTTTCAAAACTATAGTCAAAAAGATCAGAACATCATGTTTAATCAAGCTGGTGGTAAAGATAAATTTATTCAACAAGCTGGAAATATAGAACAAAAATATCAAAGACCTGCGGACTATCAAAGATTTTTAGATAAATCAAAACAGTATTTCAACGCACAATCAATTGGCGGTAAAGAAGTGAGGGGCCCTGATGGTATTATGCGTTTACAAATGTCTGGTGCCGATGTTCCTATGAAAGATGCACAGGGTCGAACTATTTTATCAATGATGCAACCTGAACTGACAGCACAAGCTCCGACACTAGGACAGCTTGTAGGTGACATGGGTCGTGGTATTGGAAGTATGATGGGAGCGGGCGCCGATTTTATTTTGGGCGGTGGAACCATGGGTAAAGTATTAGGTGGTCTAAAAGATAAATTCGCACAAGGTACAAATTTTATGGGTAAAGTTTTTAACCCAGGAGATATCGCAGGAAGACTACAAGCTGCGGGACCTGAAGCACAACGAAAGTATGGACAGTTGCTACAGCAAGGAATGACCTATCAACAGGCGTTTGAGGCAGCTACAGGCTCACCCTTTTCTACAGCTACAAATGCTACTGTACCTATGCCTATGACTGATACACCTATAACTAATAATATAGGAAGTGGAGTCAAAGACTATTTATCGAAAGTTTTTAATCCAGGTGACATCGCAGGAAGATTACAATCCGCAGGACCTGAGGCACAAAGAAGGTATGGACAGTTCATGCAACAAGGAATACCTTACCAACAAGCGTTTGAAATGGCTACAGGGCAAAAATTTGCAATGGGTGGAGTTGTTAATCTATAATTGAGATGTCTTTTATCTCTTTGATCATTCCTTTAGGGATCGTGGTCCCCCGACCAAAAGTCTTATCTGACGGTATTAGATCCGCTATCAATGTAATTGTTGTTTCATTTTCTTTAAGGATGAGGCCATAACTATGTACCAAGGGTGCTTCATCAAGATCTTTAATATCTTCGGGTTCATACCATCCTGTTGGATGTTCAATAGTGTCGAACCACGAAACACGGACCAATCTCATGTAAACCAATATATATATTATTCTACAGAAATTAAATCTAAACTTGTAAAAAATCAGCGAAATCGGTTTACATATTTACAATATAGTAAAAAGATATATATATCGCGGGTTCCCTCTGTAAATAAGTTGTCATCTCGTTGTAAACGGATTGCTCTTGGTTTACACAGTTTGTTGATAAATAAGGGTTTTTTGAGGGTCGTAAGTTAAAAAATGGAAAAAACTATGTCAAAAAAACAGGAAAAAACACTCGATTTGACCCCAAAACAGCAGAAATTTGTCGATATTTTCATCGAAAAAGGACATATTCAGAGTGCAAAACAGTGTGCTTTGGACGCTGGATATGCAGAAAGTGGGGCTACTGTGAATGCAAGTCAATTACAAAACCCTAAATACTACCCTCGTGTGGTAGATGAAATAGAACGTAGAAGAGCTGAGTTGGCTAGGAGATACTCCATTTCCTACAAATCTCACGTACAAAAACTAGCTGAGTTGAGAGACTCGGCGGAGGCTGCTGGTAATTACACTGGGGCTATTGCTGCCGAGAAATATCGAGGCATGGTAGCTGGACTTTATGTTGACAAGAAAGAAATCATGCATGGCACGATTGATTCAATGTCTGTTGGAGAAGTAGAGGAGAAACTAGTTGAACTTAGAAAAAAACTATCCATTCCTGGAGAGTATGAAATTATTGACCAAGACACATCTGAAGGGTCACCTGTCGGAGAGTCTGGCGATGACTTACTTATTGAAGAAGGGGAATCTAGTCTTCAAGACGATTCATGACACTGGTTGTGTCGATATTGTGTCTATTGATAAGCGTGGAAAAGTCCATTTGTATGACGTTAAAACGGCTTTGAAATATGCAAAAGGAAACAAAAAAGGTAAACCAATTAACCGTACGCTGACTGCATTGCAAAAGAAACTCAGAGTTGAGTTATTGATGGTTGATCTTGAAGAAGAAAGGTGCTGGATAATTAAACATGGCAGAAGAGAAAAACCTCTGGAAACAGTTAAAAAATAACACTAAATCAATAATTTGGACTAGAATTGAAAGCTCTACAGGTTTGGGTATCCCTGATCTGTTTGGATATTGGAAAAGGGGCTTTTGGTTAGAGTTGAAGATAATAACCAATAATAAACTTAACTTCTCAGCGCATCAAATTGCGTGGATCCACAGGCATTATTCTGCTGGCTGTCCTGTGTTCGTACTTGCCAGAGACCCTCTTTCGAAGACCCTTAAATTATTCTCAGGCTCCATTGTCCGTGATCCATTATCCATTAACGATAAACCCGTCCTTTGTTCCATCGCCCCCGGTTCCAGGTCCCAGAGCTGGGATCTCCTGATGCACTTACTGGGTTGCTGGACTCCTGATGGTAGTTCAAGCACGAAGCTCCATTAGACTCCATTCCCACGGCCCACCACCATTACCTCTTAATAAAAAATCCTGCAGCCAGTCCCGGGCTGTGATGGTTGACAGCAGGAGTACATTCTGCTACTCCTAAGTTCTTCCTTCTTTGTTTAGTTAGCCAAACATTAAACAAAACGGTGAGTCGAAGTCCTCGGCTCACCACCCTTTTTCCATTGTCCATTCCCCATTACCCGATGACCTCTTAGTATTACTATTATACAGGAGCTGGCAGCCCCGGGAGATGGGTTCTGGACAGCAGGAGTAACTAATTCTTGAAAAAGTTTTGTTTTGCCTCTTGACATCCTAACTAATTAGGACTATATATTATATAAGGTATGTGTCTCCCGATCCACACTGCTTGGTTAGTAAAGAAATCAAGAACAACAGGCGGGACATCACTTAATCCCTGTGGCAAGTGGAGGATGCGCAGGGAGCCTTAAACAAAGGAGAAAGAAACATGAATTATCATTTCAAGCACATCGAATACAGACTATTGTTTCAACACGGCTGGGACAGGTGTCCCTGGTTCGTGGACTGGAGAGAGGAGGTCCATCATGCCAGTAGAATTTAAACAAGACTCCATTCTCGATTGGCTCTTAGATAACCAGGAGAAAAGTACCATCAGAGATACAGCAGAGCATGGCTGTTCTGGTGGCACGATTGGTGAGTTAATATACTACGCAGACACCAATGCCTTTTATGAAAAATACAAAGAGGAGATTTGGGACAGGCTTAGCAACATGGCTGACGACATGGGCGAAGCCTCCATTCTCCATCTCATCGTGACATTTAATGGATCTAAAGAAGTAGGGTCTGAGCTGCAGCTCAGGAATCTCCTGGCGTGGTGGGCTGCGGAAGAAGTGTGCAGAGAGATCTGCATGGATTGGGATGATAAAGAATCAAAGGAGTGCTTTGATGAAATAAGCACGGCGCTTCATCAAACTTAATGCCGCCTTTTTTAGTTTACTTTGGAATTTTAACACTGGTAGCGGTGATGGTTTCTTTTTCCATCGCCAAGCTACCTTTTGGCATTGGTGCAGTATTCCGTGAAATATTGGCGAGCTGGGCGCTGCTCCTGCTGTACTGGCTGGTGTTCTCCATTCTCCATTCCCTTCTTACCCTTTAGGGTCTTAGGTATATTAATATAGAAGTTCCCCCGGGCCAGGGAGCTGCAGTCCTGACGGGGAAGATTGTGTTCGCAGTCCTGTCCGTGGTTCTTCATTCTCCATTACATTAAA
>VMHT01212553.1_pt1 | contig 10852 bp, 15 predicted proteins | sample 4693611 | NCBI WGS metagenome assembly VMHT01 (sample SAMN12280063, study PRJNA550983) | marine metagenome | isolation source: seawater sampled from same location over 5 years 0.02-0.2 micron viral filtrate | place: USA: collected off the coast of southern California halfway between the port... ... | reverse complement strand
AGCTAGGGTTTGCACCCGAATGTGAACATATCTTTTTTAAATTATTATGGCTACAGTCCGTAGCGATTTAATCATACCAGAAGTGTTCACGCCCTATCTCGTTGAGGCTTCTACAAATACAGATTCCTTCTTGCAGAGTGGCGTGGTGCAACCTTTGGCTGAGTTAAATCTATCCGCTGAGAGAGGCGGAGATTTCGTGAAAATCCCAAGTTATTCAGCGAACTTATCAGGTGACTTTGAAGTTCTTACAGACTCAACATCACTAACACCAGCAAAAATCACAACAGGCGACCAAATTGCCGCAGTCTTACACAGAGGCCGAGCATTTTCCGCTAGGGATTTAGCTAGTCTTGCAGTTGGTAGCAGTATTGATCCAATGGCTGCTATTGCACAAAAGATGGCTTTATACGTCAACAACCAGAAACAGAAGGATTTATATTCTTGCTTAACTGGTGCTTTTGGTTCAATAAATGCAAACTCAAGTGCTTCAGCATTGTTTGATCTAACTATTGACTCTGAATCTAGCGATACACCAACAGCGTTAAGTCCTAGACACGTTGCAAAGGCTCAGTCTTTACTTGGCGATCAAGGCGGCAAGCTTACAACAATCGCAATGCACTCTAGAGTTTATTACGATCTTGTTGAAAGAAGAGCAGTTGATTTTGTTCTTGCTGGTGATGTTAATGGTGGCGGTGCAACAGCTTCTGGTGGTTCTATACAGAACGCATTTGGAAGTCCAACAGTTCCTCAATTCATGGGGCTGAATGTAATCGTTTCTGACGATATTCCAACAACAGGATCTGGAAGTTCTACAGAATATTCTGTATTTATGTTCCAAAACGGAGCCGTTGTAACAGGGGAGCAAGCTCCAATCAGAACACAAACTGACAGAGACATTCTTGCTTTAGAAGAAGCAATGGCTGTCGATCTTCACTACATATATCATCCAGTAGGTTTGAAATATGCTGTGTCAACAGTAAACCCATCTAGATCAGTTCTAGAAACAGTAGGTTCTTGGTCGAAAACCTATGAATTAAAAAATATCGGTATCGTAAGAGCTACTGTTATTTCAAATAACGACTAGGGGAACTAAAAAATGGCTACTCTTTTTGAGCTACAAGATCCTTCATTTGGTACTCTTACCAAAACTAAGGCTCTTAAAACTGAAAATGCTGCACATACTCTCACAACTGCTGAGATTATTGAAGGCATTGTTCAGGGAACTCCAACTGGTGCAAGAAACATCACAACTCCAACTGCTGCTGAGATAATCACTGCTCTTGGAACACAAGGTGATGCTGTAGGTATGACTTTTGAACTAACTATAGTTAATAAAGCTAGTTCTACTCATGCTTTCACATTAGTTGGTGGAACAAGTGTCACTGTAAATGGTGTTGCGGCTGTTAGTGCTTTATCATCTGGAACATTTATTTTCAGAGTTGAAAGTACAACAACTGTTCACGCTTACAGAAAGTAAATGGGAATCGCAACTTTTAGGCGATTAAGAGAAAGGGAGGCTGCTAAACAAAAGGCAGCCCCTCTGACTCCCACTAAAAAAATAAAGCCAAAATCAAAGAAAAATGGCAATCTCAATAGTAGCAACAGTCGGTAGTGCTTCGGCAAATAGTTATGTCACATTGACTGAGGCTCAAGATTTTATTGATGGGCTAACTGAGTCTGATGATGTAACTGCATGGGCGAGTAGTACCACTGACCAAAAAAATCGTGCATTATTTAGTTCAACGCAAAGAATAGATCGTGAGAAGTTCTTGGGTGCTAGATCTTCAAGCACACAGGCAAGACAATGGCCACGCAGCGGTGTTCGTGTTCCAGATCAATATACAAACCTTTACGGCATATCTTTCCCTAACAGGATAATGGCCGATTATTACACAGATACTGAGATACCAGATCATGTCCAACACGCACAAATCGTTTTGGCTGTTTATCTAAATAACAACAAAGATGGAATCGGCTTAAGTGGCCTTGAGGACTTTACAGCTATGAGTATCGGAAATATAAACGTAACTCCAAACTTTTATGGAAGAACTGGGATAGATCGCATCCCCCCTATCGTTGACCATTATTTGAATGGGCTTAGAATAGGTGGAAGTGCTAATCTAACAATCAAAAGGTCTTAATTATGTATTATTCAAAAGCTAAAATCATCACAAATACTTCTGTACATACTGGAAGATTTGTAAAGTTGACAGCATTAGTTGACACTGTAATCAATACTCTTGGATCTGAAATCTTAACAGGAACAAGCACTTCTATAACTTTGAAGCATAATGTATCTTTAGAGTTTGATATGACATCAATAAAGCTTGATAGTGGTGCTGTTATCGCATACGAAATCTGATGAGTATTGCTTCAGCACTTAAAAAGGCGGCATCAGCAGCTATTAAGGCCACAGGTGGAGACATAACTTATAGAAGAGTGACGACTGGAATATATAACCCTACTAGCGGATCAATGAGTGAAGTAAAAACAGATGTGAGTATTAAGGGTGTGGTGAGCAACGTAACAAGGTCTGAAGTGACTGACTTAGTTTCTAGTCAGGACAAACGACTTACTATATCTGCTGGAGATATAACTTTCACTCCTACAACATTTGATCGGGTTGCAATTAGCGGGACAGAATATAAAGTTGTTCAAATTAATACAAATGAGCAGGGTAATACAGCTATAAGCTTTGATATTTTTCTGAGGTAAGTATGGCCAGAAGAATAAAAGTAAATGAAATTAAAGGTTTTTATGAAGAGCTTATTGTTGACGCAGTTGCTGGAACTACTCTTGAATGGACTAGAAGAGTAAAAAGAGCAACTCCAGTTGATACTGGCAGACTTAGATCAGCATGGCAGACAAATATAAAAAGGTTTGAAGGCAATATTAACAACAATGTTGTATATGCTGAACCTGTTTGCTTTGGTATAAATAAACCGCCATCATGGGGTGGGACTTATAGAACAAGACAGCAAACTGTTGAGGGATTTCCAGAACTTATAGGAAAAGAACTTGAAATTTATATCAATAGACAATTTGGGAGATTTTAATGGCAGCAACAAACTTAAACACAGTAAGATCAACTATTGAAACAAGAATCAGAAATGAATTTAGAACAGGTCAGCCGATACCTTTAGTTTTCAACAATGTTCCATTTGATGCCTCAACTGTCGATCAATATATTCAATGTATTACTAGCTTTGGATCGAGTGAATACCTTACACAGCAAGCACCAAATTCAAGTACCACTTCCACAAATCTTATTGTGGGTCTTGTTACTTGCAATATTTATACAAAGCAAGGATTAGGAGCAGGGGCAAATTTCACTATAAGCAAAAGAGTAAGAGATCTATTTAACAGAATCACAGTTTCTGATGTACGCTTTGATCCACCTATAGGGCCAGAGGTTTCTGTTTCAAACCCAGAGGGCAAATTTCAAACACAGGTTAGAATAACATTTGAACTCTATGAGGCACTTGTTCCATGATTGAGATTACTGAAGAAATGCTGGACGCTATCGAGGCTGTCAAAGGTAGAAGAGAACCACAATACTGGGATCATCAATGTCGAAGATATATGGAAAAAGCAAGGGCTGAAACTTGCAATTTCACTATTAACAAAAACCTTACTAAAGATGAGCTTGAGGCAAAAGGCAGAGAGTTGGGTGTTGAGCTAGACAAACGCAAGTCAAAAGACAAACTAATTGCAGAGATAGATAATTTACTGAAAAAAGGTTAGTATAATTATAAATATTTCTTTTTATTGTTATGGCTGCTGTAAAAGGTGACGTAGGCCAAGTCAAATTTGATGATGGCGGCTCTTCAGTTAACCCAGTACTAGGCACAAGATCATGGTCTATGTCTATCACTAAAGATACCCAAGAAACAACTGTTCAAGGTGACACTTTTAAAAAATTTATTGGTGGACTTATTGAAGGTGAGGGATCTGCTGAGTTAGTTTATGACAGTGCCGCATCTGGTGAGACTGCAACATTTGTTGATGGTGTTTTGACTACAGGTGACGCTGGAACAGCATCTTTTGAACTTTTTCCTGATAGTGCTAGTGGTTCTGCAAAGATCAGCTTCAGTGGCCTTATAACAAACTTTGAGCAAAGTTCAGCACTTGGTGATGTAAACACAATCAGCATCACATTTAAGCCATCTGGCACAATTACATCAGCAATCTAAAAGTAAAATTCTTCGCATTTATTTATGGCAGATAAAAGAACCGCAGAGGTATTACTTGGGGCTTTTCAAGATGAAATGGTCACAAGACGACAGTTTGATGTCAAAAACTCCAAAGATGAAGTCATAATGACTTTATACTTTAAGCCGATAACAAGATATGCAAGGGTCAAAGCACAGCAATTAGCTGGCCCAAACGCAGATGCTTTGGTTGTATCAACTCAACTACTTTGTCAGATGGCAGAGAAAGAAGATGGGACTCCAGCTTTTGATATGTCAGATGCTCCTATTCTTCAAAGACAGCTTCCAGAAAAAGTATTGAATGATCTTGAGCTTTTCTTGAATGATATTAAACTTGATATTGATACAGCAAAAAAAGAATAAAAGGGGATAACTGGTTTAGATTTGAGTTTTTCCTAGCAACAGAATTAAGTAAAACAGTACAAGAACTTAGAATGAATATGACTGAGGCAGAGCTTATATATTGGGCTGGATATTATGAGATCAAGCATGACGAAGAAAAAAGAGCATTGCAACGACAAAAACACAATTCAAGGTAATATATAATAAAGGCTTTTTATAAATTGTGGCTGAGGCAGTTGTAAGACTAAAAGTTGATGCGACAAACGCAAATAAGGCTCTTAATGGTGTTCAAAAAAGGACTGAAAAATTACAAGGGGCTTTTGGTGGTCTTAAGACTGCTATTGCTGGTATTGGTATTGGATTATTAGCAAAACAAGCAGTCAATACCTCTGCAAATTTTGAAAAGCTAAATGTAAGACTAGGGTTGTTGACTAAAAGTAGTGCAGATTTTGCGAAGTCACAACAGATTGCGACAGATGCACAAAAAGCATTTGGTCTTAGTGCAACTGAGGCTTTAGAAGGTGTTACAGATATAACAGCTAGACTTGCTCCGCTTGGCACATCAGTTGAAGATATAAAAACTGTATTTTTCGGATTTAATACAGCGGCAAAATTAGCTGGGTCATCTGCACAAGAATCATCAAACGCATTTAGACAATTAGCTCAGGCTCTTGGCTCAGGAAGGCTGGCTGGTGATGAATTTAGAAGTGTTTCAGAACAAGTACCAACAGTTCTTGCTCCTATTGCTGAGGAGCTTGGTGTAACTATAGGAGAGCTTAAAAAATTAGCTGCTGATGGCGAATTGACCAGTGATGTTGTGCTTAGAGCTTTAGGAAGAATTGGAAATGAGGGAAGCGGGTTTTTGAAAAAATTATTAGAAAACGATCCTACACAAGTTTTTAAAAATTTTAATAATGCAACGGAGGACTTATCAAGAGCTTTTGGAGATCAATTAAGACCAGCGGTTGAGACTACAACTAAATTACTTACTGGTTTTATTACAAAATTAACAGAATTTATAAACTCAGATGCTGGAAAGGCAGTTTTACTTTTAACTACTATTGCTGCAAGTATTAAAGCAATTGCTGTTGTTGCACCTTTGGCTGGAGCCGCTGTTAGTGCATTTGCCATAAAAGTAGGAGCCTTAAAAATTGCAGTTCTTGGTTTGTCTGGTGCTTTGGCAGCAAGTGGAATTGGAGCTTTTGCTTTAGCTCTTGGATTTGTGGCCACAAAAATAATTCAAACACGAAGAGAGCAGAAAGAATTAAACGACACAATCACTAAAGGGGCTGGAGAAGAAGTAGCAAAAGCCTTAAAAAAACAAGAGGATGTTTTAGAAAAAATAAATAAAAGATTAATTAATGCTAATGGTAGAACTAAAAAAAGCCTTGAACTCAAAAAGCAAGAAGTTTTAGAAGATATTGCACTACTTGAAGGAAGAAATAAAACTTTAGAAAAAGAGGCAGAGATAACAGAAGAAAAGAAAAAACAGAATGAGGAACATAAAAAGTCTGAAGAGCTTATAAAAAAACAAGAAGAAGCAACAGATAAACTAAAAGAAAAAATGATGGCTGTAGGTGAAGAGATTGAAAGCAGTATTAAAAACAATCTAAGGGATGCCATAACTGGTGCGAAAACCTTTGGAGAGGCAATGACAGGGGTATTGAACCGCATAAGGGACAAAATCATTGATGCACAATTAGACAAGCTTATTGGTGGCTTTGGAGAGGCTTTTGGTAAGAGTGCAAGTGGTGGTGAGAAAAAAGGTTTAGGAGGTATTCTTGGCAGTATTCTTGGAGGATTATTTGCAAATGGTGGTCAGCCACCTGTAAATAAAATTTCAGTTGTGGGTGAAAGAGGGCCAGAGTTATTTGTTCCAACTTCCAAAGGGACTATTATTCCAAATAATGCTATGGGCGGTGAATCAGTCGTCAATAATGTCACAGTCAATGTGGACGCATCAGGATCGGCTGTTAGTGGGTCATCTGCGGATGGTAATGAACTTGGCCAACAGATTGCTGTTGCTATACAATCAGAACTAATTAAACAGAAACGTGTCGGAGGATTGCTTTCATAATGGCTACTTTTCCAAGTATCACTCCACAATATTCGACTCAGGAAAATGTCACTCAAGATAATGTTGTAGTCAAACTGGGTGATGGATTTCAGCAGAGGTTAGTTTTTGGATTGCCAGCAAATAAAAGATTGATAACTTTAAATCTTACTTTTAATGTTTCTACTACAGACGCAACAACGATTGATACTTTTCTTGATGCAAGATTTGATGATCAAGCAAGTTTTGATTTTACCCCGCCCCATCATTCGTCAGCTTTAAAATTTGTTTGCACCAGAAGAACTAGGACTGCTGTTTTATCAAATAGAGTAGTGATGAATTTAGCTTTTGAAGAGGTAGCAGAACCTTAATGGCAATTCCTATATCAGAATTACAATCAATAAACCCTAGCTCACTTATTGAGTTATTTATTTTGGAGCTTGTAGAGGGAACACATTATGCTACAGGAAACCCAGATAGTGTCCCGACTTTATTTAGATTTCATGCGGGAACCAGTATGAATAGTAATTCAGATATTGTTTGGCAGAGTAATACTTACCAAAGATTTCCTATTGCTGCTCAGGGCTTTGAGTTTTCTGGTAAAGGTCAAATCCCCAGACCACAGCTTGTAATGAGTAATTTAGGCGGTATTAGTAGAAGTGGAGCAGTTTTATCAGTGACTGATTTGCTTTTAATTGTTAACTTAACAACCCCACATAATGATCTATTAGGAGCCACAGTAACAAGATTATTAGTGCTGGCTTCAAGCCTTGATAATGCAAATTTCAGCAGTGGCAGCAATCCTTTTGGTACTCCAAACTCTAATGAGCTACCCCAAGAAATATTTGTTATTGATCGTAAAATGCAAGAGGATAGAAACACAGTTTCTTTTGAATTGACTGGAGCTAATGATACTCAAAATAAAAGAGTGCCAGCAAGACAAGTCACTCGATCTGAGTTTCCAGCCGTAGGAACTTTTGTTAACTAATGACTGACTCTTGGAGGCAATCAGCTTTTCTTCATGCACACAAATGTCATCCGCATGAGTGCTGTGGAATGATAATAAAAACCAAAGAAGAAACTATTTATGGCCCTTGTAGGAATTTAGTAAGAGATAATCCAGAGTATAGCTTTGTTATTGACCCTAATGACTGGGCTTATTTTGAAGATCAAGGAGAGGTCATTGGTATCGTACACAGCCACCCTGATGGTGAATTAAAGTTCAGCGAAACAGACATCACTAGCTGTAACCATTTAGATGTTGATTTTTACCTTGTAGATCCTTTCACAGAAAGTATTATTATGATAGAACCAGAAAAACAATGAAAAAAATAAAAATATATGGAAGATTAAGAAAATTTGTTGGTCAGGCTGAGTTTGAAGCTGATGTTAATAGTCCACTTGAGGCGATAAGCTTTTTGTCGTGTAATTTTAAAGGTATTGATAAGCATATGGCTAATCAGCATTATGCGATAAATTGTGGTGATTTAGTGGTTACAGAAGAATTATTAAATATGAGGACAGAATCAGATATCCAGATAATACCTTTAGCTCATGGAAACTTTTTCTTTTCAATTCTTTTAGGGGCTGGTTCTTTATTCGGTTCTTCAGCAATAGGAACGACTCTATTAGGAAGTAAACTTTTGGCAACTGTAGCCTCAACAGTCTTAACATCTGTTGGAACATCTATGCTAATTGGAGGAGTGACAGAAATGCTTTCACCTACAGCACCATCAAGAAATCAAACAAGTGGCATGGATGAATTTGACCCAGCGGCTTTGGCAAGTAACTATTCATTTACAGGGCTTTCAAACATTTCAAGGGCTGGAGTTCCAGTAAATTTAGTTTTTGGCGAAATTATGGTCGGCTCTATTACGATTTCTAATGGTGTTGATACTGTCCAAGTTGAGGGGTCTAACGAATGAGCATACAAGAATTTGATCAAAATACCACCTTTAATAATCCTGATTTACCATCAGACGCACTTTCTAGTAAGCAATTTAATACGCTAGTTGAGATAGTTTCAGAAGGATCTATCGCTGGTTTTGCAACGGCTCACAAAAGAGGAATTGCTACCACCAACGCAGCTTATAAGACAGCAGCTTTAACAGATATATTTTTAAATAAAACACCTATTCTTAATATTAGTTCTTCTTTAAATGATGCTCAGTTTTTAGCAAAAGCACAAAGTCCTGATGATACTGACTTCAACTTTAAAAATGTTGGCTTTGATTTTAGAACAGGAACAGCAAGTCAAACTTTTATTGGTGGGATAACAAATGTTGAGACAGAAATTCCTATTGGCACAACTGTTACGACCTCAACTGCTGTCACTCATACAGTCACTTCAAGTACAATTAATGCTTGCAGAGTCACTCTTAGATTTGGCTCTTTGCAAAAATTTGAAGATGATGGAAATATAAACGGAACAGAAGTTCAGCTAAGAATTAAAACTATTGAAAACAACGGAACAACAAAAACTGTTATCGAAGACACTGTAAAAGGTCGATCTACTAACGCATATTTTAGAGATTATATTGTTAATTTTACTTCCACAACTTCTTACCCAGTACAGGTAAGAGTTGAGAGAATTACTGCTGACAGTACAGATGCACAGCTTGTTAATGCTTTTAGTTTTAATACTGCTACTAATATTATTTTTCAGCAAAACGCTTATCCAAATACTGCTCATGTCGCTTTAAGACTTAATGCTGAACAGTTCCCAAGAATCCCATCCAGACGCTTTAAGCTCAGAGGAATACTTGTAAAAATCCCGCACAACGCAACTGTCAGTTTGGCTGATGGTTCTATTACATATTCTGGAACATTTGATGGAAGCTTTAAGGCTGATAAAGAATGGACAACAGACCCAGCATGGATTTTATATGACATACTTTCAAATACAAGATATGGCTGTTCAATTCCAGAAACAAGTTTAAATAAATTTACTTTTAAATCTGTTAGTGAATATTGTGGAGAGCAAGTGGATGACGGAGATGGAGGAACGGAGCCACGTTTCTCACTTAATGCAAATATCACACAGGCAAAGGAAGCATTTCACCTGATCAATGAGCTTTGTTCTGTGATGAGGGTTATGCCTTTTTACAATGCGGGCAGTATTTCCATAAGTCAGGATTCACCCTCTGATCCGATTTTTGCTTTTAATAATAGCTCAGTCACTGAAGCTGGTTTTCTTTATACAGGATCATCATTAAAAACTAGACACACAGTTATAAATGTTTCTTATTTTGATATGGTCACTCAAGATATTGATGTTGAAAGGATTGAAGCTGATTCCGCAACACAGGCAAAATATGGAGTTGTAGAAAAAAATTTAAAAGCATTTGGCACAACTTCAAGGGGTCAGGCTAGAAGACTAGGTAAATGGTTTTTATATAACGAACAAAACTCAGGAGAGACAATTAGTTTCACAACAACCATAGATGCTGGGGTTACAGTTAGATGTGGAAATATTATTGAAGTATCAGACTCATTAAAAGCTGGAGTCCGTAGAGGAGGCAAAATAAAAAGTGCAAGTGGATTCACAATTACATTAGATGATTCAGCTAACACTGACATTCCAGCAATTACAGCCAACCCGACAATTACTTGTATGTTGCCAGATAATACTTTAGAGACAAAAACTATTGACGCTATTTCTGACAATGTAATTACCTTAACTTCAGCTTTTTCTACTGATCCAAACACAAACTCTGTCTATATCCTTGAAACAACTTCTCTTCAGACAACGACTTGGAGAGTATTAACTGTTAAAGAAAACCAAGACAAAACTTATACGATTACAGCTTTAAGTCACGATTCTGGGAAATATGCTTTTGTTGAGGATGGGACAGCTTTGCCTACAAGGTCAATTTCTACTCTTACTGAAATAAAACAACCACCAACAGGATTAAGAGCAGAAGAAAAAATTGTTGAAATAAATAATCGTGCAGTGACAAAAATAATTCTTGATTGGCAAAACGTAAAAGGGGCAAGCAAATACAGAGTTTATTACAGATATAATGATGGCGACTTTACTCAAATTGAAACAACTTCCAGTAATTTAGAAATCTTAAACACAGAAGAGGGTGCTTATGAATTTAGAGTGTTTTCTTATAACGCTTTAAACCAGCCATCTGCAAACCCTTCAACTTTAGAATTTACGGCTGTAGGTCAGACAGCAGTTCCTGAGAATGTACAAAATTTAACTCTTGAACCTATTAATGATGAACAGGTCAGGCTTAGA
>VMHT01139456.1_pt1 | contig 10852 bp, 8 predicted proteins | sample 4693611 | NCBI WGS metagenome assembly VMHT01 (sample SAMN12280063, study PRJNA550983) | marine metagenome | isolation source: seawater sampled from same location over 5 years 0.02-0.2 micron viral filtrate | place: USA: collected off the coast of southern California halfway between the port... ... | reverse complement strand
GGCGCTCCGTCCAGAGCGCGGCGCGGCCGGCGCGGCGCACGCGCGGCGACGACGCGCGCGCGCGACGACGACGACGACGACGATGACGTCGAAACCTTTGGACCTGCACGACTCGTTCGAGGACGCGGCGCGACGCGCGGGCGCGCAGACGTGGATCGAAAGCCTGGACGAGGACCCGGAATCGAGCGCGCGCGCGCCGAACCGAACGTCGCGAGAGGTGAGGTCGGGACACTACGTGGAGGTCGAGCCCGAGGCGCTGGCGAACCCTCGCGCGCGGTTGGCGTCGACGACGTGCGCGGAGGCGATCGGGTTTAAAATCGCGCGAGAGTGCGAAAACTTGGAGGATGGGTTCGTGAAATATTTCAGCGGTGACGTCGGGGGGGCGCGGGAGACGACGATGCGGACGTGGGCGACGCCGTACGCGCTGAGCATCATGGGACAGCGGATGACGAGCAACTGTCCGTTCGGAAACGGGAACGGGTACGGCGATGGACGCGCGATTTCGGTGGGAGAGATGGTGAAGCCGGTGACTGGACAGAGGTATGAGCTCCAGTTGAAGGGGGGGGGGGCGGACGCCGTTTTGTCGCGGCGCGGATGGACGCGCGGTGTTGAGGAGTTCGATTCGAGAATTTTTGGCGAGCGAGGCGATGCACGCGTTGGGGGTGGATACGACGCGGGCGTTGTGTTTGATCGAAAGCGTTCGCGGGACGACGGCGCGAAGGCCCTGGTACAGCCCGACGAGCGACGAGGAACACGCCAAGCGCGTGCCCACGGTGGATGACCCGAGACTGAAGGATTACCCGCCCGAGCAACGCGTGGAAATCGTGGAAATGTTAAAGCAACAGAAACGCGATCCGGACATCATGATACAAGAGCCGTGCGCGATCACGACGCGCGTTGCGCCGAGTTTCATGCGCATCGGGCACATTGATCTGTTTTCGCGACGCGCGACGGCGCCTCGAGCGACGGCGCTTCAGAAGGAACAGCTCAAGAAAATCATTCGCCACGCGGCGTTTCGAGAGTTCCCAGAGACTATCGAAGAGCACGGAGAAGACATGGCGAAAGTCACTCGATCGATGCTCGAAAAGTCTGGCAAGAAAATAGCGAAAATGGTCGCGGGATGGATCCGCGTCGGGTTTTGTCAAGGAAATTTTAACGCCGACAACTGTCTCGTCGGCGGACGAACGATGGATTACGGCCCCTTTGGTTTCATGGACAAGTACGACCCCTCGTTCGCCAAGTGGACGGGGAGCGGTGATCACTTTGCGTTCATGGCGCAACCCAAAGCTGGGCTCACGAATTTCGCCGTGCTGGCGGTTTCGTGCGCGCCTTTACTCGCGGGCGGCTCGGACGAGGCGACGGAGCTCGTGCGCGAGATGGAGGCGACGTTTGAGAACGAACTCAACGACGTCTTCCGCGCCAAGCTCGGGTTTGCGCCAAACGAAGACTCAGTGCGCGTCGCGCGCGACTTGTTCCGCTCAGAAAATGGTCTCGAAGGTTTGATGTACGAGAGCCAGGCGGATTGGACGGTGACTTGGAGACGGCTCGCGGAGTGCGCCGAAGTCGCCGACGAGAGCGACGACGAGGCGCTTCTCGCCCCGTTGCTGGAGACGTGCTTTTACGGTAATTCGATGAATGATGAGCGCAAAGCGAGCTGGTGCGCCTTCATACGTCGATGGAGAGACGCACTGAAGGCGTCTGGGACGTCGCTCGCCGACGCAGCGAAGCGCATGCGCTCGGAGAATCCAAAGTACGTCTTGCGCGAGCACTTGCTCGTCGATGCGTACACCAAAGCCTCCGACGGCGACTTTTCGCTCGCTGAAGAGTTGTTCGAGCTCACGCAGCACCCGTACGGGGGTGAAGGCGACGATGCGAAGTACGACGCAAAGTATTTTGTCAAGGCGCCCGAGGAGGCGCTGACGTCTGGCGGCGTCGCGTTCATGTCTTGATCCTCGTAAGCGAGTCCACTGTTCTTTGAACGGGCTCGCGCGGTCGCAAACGATTGAATTGATTAGTACGCTCGGTGTCGTTCACATCTCCACCCACTACGGTGGAAGACGTGACGCGACGACTCGAAACGCGTTTTTAACGCGCGAGCCGTCGCCGATTTTTTGGAACGACCCAAATTCGTTTTGTAACGCTAAATTACATTGCTAAAGCGATCCCAACTCCGTGGCTTGAACTCGAGTGTACTGCACCACGGGACGACCCGATCCGAACATGATGCCGTCTCGCCACCATAAGTACGCGGTGACGGCGATAATGGACGAGAGAAGAACGATGAAGCACGCCAACCAAAGCGAGCCTCCGACCGCCGTCCCGTGTCGTCTCAACGCCTCCTTGCGATGTTCGACTTGATCGGGATCTACAGGTGGAGGCGGCGGTGGTGGCGACGGATCCGCCGTCGGACTCGCTTGCCCGAGCGGTGTCCGCAGCGCGCTCGCGCAAAACGCCAAAGTCGCCGAGACGTCGATGTCTCTTCGCGTCTTTTCCTCGTTCACGGCCGCCACGCACACCGTCTTGATGCGATCGTTCGCGCTCAAATCGCACCCTTCACGACTTTTCACGTCGTCGTATTCGTATTTTGACATCAACGCCGCGCCGAGCGCTCGAGCGCACGCCTCGGTCTCGCGCTCGCCCTCCCCCGCGCCGACTAAATCGCTCGACTCGCACGCCCTCGTCGCGTCTTCCACCCCTCGCGCTAAACCAGCGTCGACGTGCGCCTCGACGACGCCGAATCGGCACGAACGCACGCCATCCACACCATTCGCCCTACCGCACGCCTCCCACGCGTCTCGCGTCGCCCTCTCGACCGCCTTCGTCGCCCTTCGCGTCGCCCGACCGACGGCGCGCGCGCACGTCCCGTACTTCCCCCCCCCAACCTCATCGCACGTCCTCAGCGCTCGCTCCACCACCGCCTCGACGTCCCCATTCGTCATCTCTCCCACGATGCGCTCCACCACGCGTTCGAGCACGCCCTCGACGCACCCTCCCTCGCACGTCGCGTCCGCGTCGTCGCCGCACGCGCTCGCCCCCCCGTCCCCCCTCGCCTCGTCGTACGCCCGCGCCCGCCCGATCGCCCGCCCGACGCCCGCGCACGTCCCCAACAGCGCCCCCCGCGCCCCCGTCTCGCCCTCGTTCGGCGTCTCCATCGCGCGCGTCGTCGTCGCTCTCGCCGCGCACGTCGCCGCCGCCGCGTCCCGCGCGCCGTCGCGACATCGCGTCAGCAGCGCCTCCGTCGCGCACGCCTCGCGGTCGGCGCTCGACGCGCACGTCGCCGCGATCTCGTCCGCGACGTCGCTCCACGTCGTCGTCTGCGTCGCGTCGTCGCGCGTCGACGCGCGAAGATTCGGATTCGTCGCGCGCGGCGCGATCGCGCGCGCGCTCGACCGCGTCGCCGTCGCGCGTTCCGCGAGCGCGGCGACGCAGACGACGAATCCGACGATCGCGCGTCGACGCGCGCCGTCGCGCATCTCGTCTCGACGTCGCGACGTCGCGATGTGACGTCGCGGTGATTTCGCGACGCGATGGCGAACGGCGACGCGCGGCGACGGCGCGCGCGCGTCGACGTCGGCGACGCGACGCGCGACGAATCGCGCGACGCGATCGCCGTCGCGCTCGACGGCGACGCGCGACGACGCGACGCGACGCGACGCGCGACGAACGCGCTGGCGTCGCTGCGAGATTACGACGACGGGGGAGACGACGACGACGACGAGATCGCGCGCGACGACGAGGCGAACGAGGCGTTACCGCTCGGGTGGAAACGCGCGATCGACGCCGCGAGCGGGCGAGGGTACTACTACAACAAGTCCCTGAACGCGTCGTCGTGGACGCGGCCGACGACGACGACGACGACGAGGGAACGAGGGACGACGAAGGGACGCGAAGGCGACGATGGGGGAGACGGCGAAGACGACGAAACGAACGACGCGACGTTAAACGCGCGGGCGCGCGCGAGAGGGTTGATGGAGGCGTACGAGGCGAGGTGCGCGGACGTGGGCGCGCGGGCGGCGGCGACGCCGAGCGCGGCGCTGCGATACGCCGAGTTGACGGAGGTCGTGAACGGACGACGCGGCGACGTGGGGGCGGAGAGATTGCGAGTGATCGAGCGAGGGATGGATGCGGACGTCGAGGCGTACGAGGCGTGGACGAGGGAGGCGGAGGAAGAGACGGCGCGCGAGGAGGGGGCGGCGACGACGAGGGAGGGCGAGGCGGACGCGGCGGAACCGGCGGTCCCGGTCGTCGTCGACGCGCGCGCGAAGGGGACGATACGTCGACCTCCGGCGCCGCCGTTACCGACGCACGAAGCGTTCGTCGCGCCGCCGGCGCCGCCGGCGAAGAAACCAAAGCGCTCCGCGGCGGCGGCGCTGAGCCACGCCAAGAGACTCGGGGGCGACGTTCAGAAGTGGGCCAAGCTGCGCGACGTGGAAGCGGAAGACGCGAGGCCCGCGAAGGCGAGCGAACGCATGGAGGCCGAACGCGCGCGCGAGCTCGAGGAATGGCGAAAGGATCGCATTCGAGACGGCGTCGATGGGTCGAAGAATCCAAACTTTTTACCCGTCGGCGACTGGCGCGCGCGCGTCAAAGCGGCGGCGGCGAAGACCAAACTCGAGGAGTTTCGCGCGCGCCAAGAGGATCAAGCGCGAGTGAATAAAACGGCGACGATAGAACGGTCGAACGCAGACGACGCGAGCGCAGAGCTCGAAGCGCCGCTTCCACCCGGCTGGCGCGCCTTCGTCGACGACGAATCGGGCCGCGTCTACTTCGGCAACTTTGACACGAAGCAAACGACGTGGGAACGACCGCGGTAGCGAAATCTTAGAAAACATAGACCTAGCGATGCGTAAAATAGAAAATCTAGCAAAAACTACTCATACCCGCGAGAACTACCCGCGCGTCTAATCCGCGGCTTCGGCGGGCTTTTCTTCGTCGTTTTTCTTCGTTCCCGGCGCCGGCGCGTTACCGTTCGCCGTCGCCTTTGCGTGCTCCCGGTCCTCCTTCGTCATCGCCACCATGCGCAGATTATACTTGCACAACTTTTCGTAGTCTTGCACCACGGAAAGACACGCGACGCCCTTGACGATCTCCACCATGATGGTCAAGTCTGGGTCTCCCAGGTTCACCTTGTTCGGCGGCTGTTCAATCATCCCCGCGATGGCTTCGATCACCTCCGTTCTGTGCAGCGTGTTATTCGACCGACGTTCGAACGCGATCGCGAACGTCTGCTCTCTCCCACTCTTGAAATGTTTCTCGATCAGCGGTTTACACGCCTCCTTGATCTCATCCACCCCCGCGAAGCACGTCGTCTCCACCGGCACGACGCGCATGGCGTGTCGCGAAAACGTCACATTCGTATCCCTCGCTCGCTCCAAGTCCGCCTTCACCAGCGCCGCGACGTCCGCGACGTCCACGACCTCCTTCGACGCTCGCACGAACGTGCACGCGCGCATGTCGAGCGATATTTCCTTAAACAGAGGATTCTTTCCCGCCTCGCGCAGTTCCTCCAGCTCCGCCGCGAGCGCGTCGCCCGCGTCGCCCGCGTCCTCGGCTTTCGTCTCCGCCGTCGCCGCGCCCGTCGCCGCGTCGCTCGCGCCATCCGCGCCCTCGCTCTCTTCCCTCGCGCGCTTCCGCGCGCGCTCGTGCTGCTCGCCGAGGTTCCTCGCGACGTCTCGCGCCGCGCTTCGCTCCTTCCCGCCGTCGCACGTCACGATGACGCCGCGCGCGCCGTACGGAATCGTCCCGCCGCTCGCGTGCGAGCTCTTGAACCACTTCGCCTTCTTTTGGCGCCCGCGCTGGGCGCCATCGCGCGCGCGCTCGCGCTTGCCGTCGCGCATCGTCGCGTCGCGGTGTGGCGGCGCGCGATCGATGTCGCACTTCTCGACGCGCGCGCGCGCGCGCATGGCGTCGCGAGGCGCCCACGTCCCGGGCACCGACGGCAGCGACCACGCGTTTCGTCAGCGCGTCGTCGACAGGTACCAAAACTACGCCACGGCGCGCCGAAGGGCGAAAGTTTTGTTGCGCGCGCACGCGCTCGTCGCGATGGCGTTCGCGATGTGCACCGCGCTCGGCGCGTTCGCGACGCGCGGGATGCGCCTGGGGGCGACGTTTGACTCGAGAACGACGGCGACGCTGATGGCGGGGGTGATGGCGTGCGCGCTCGCGGCGCACGGCGCGCGAGCGGTGGACGATAAGCGCGGGACGGGGGGGACGAGAACGTGCGCGCTCGCGCTCGGCGCGCTCGGCGCGGCGCACGGAGCGTTCGGGACGTACGCGCGGTGGGTCGGGATCGACGAGATCGGGTCGCCGGCGTGGATGTGGGCGGAACTGACGTCGATGGCGATCGGGAAAGCGCTCGGCGCGACGTGGGTGTCGCCGGGGATGTGCTATCCCGCGTGCGTCAACGCGGAGACGCTCGCGGAGATGTTCATGATCGGGACGCCGCTGGGGGTGTACGCGATGTGCGTCGGGATCGATAGTCATCACGGGCGGAAGAATAAGTGAGCGCGCTTTATTATTCACGAGGGTGACGGACGTTTCGCGAGTCTACGCGCGCGCGGGCGTCGACGACGCCCACGCGCGAGGCGAACGCAAGGCGTCGACGAGTCTACTCTCGGGCGAACCCGGTTCGGGCTTGACGTCGTAATCCCACCGCACGCGCGGTGGTGCGCTCACCATGATGGCTTCGATGCGTCCGCCGTCCAGGCCGAAGCGCACGCCGCGATCGTACAAGAGATTGAACTCGATGTAACGTCCGCGACGCTGGTGGTGCCATCGCTCCTGCGCCTCGCCGTACGGTTCGTCTCGTCGACGATGGACGATGGGGAGGTAGGAATTCAACCATTCGTCCGCGATCGCGCGCGTGAACGCCTCGGCGTCGGTGACGCCGCGCACGCGCGCGCCCTGATCCGATGTCTCGCCGGTTTCCAAGTCGTCGAAGAAGACGCCGCCGACGCCGCGATGTTCCCTTCGCGCGGGAATGTAAAAGTATTCATCGCACCACTCCTTGCACGCCTCGTACACCCCGTGTTCGCTCGGCGCGCTGTCGTACGCATCGCACACCGCCTCGTACTTGTCGTGAAACTCGCTCGCGTCGTCCTCGAACAAATAATACGGCGTCAAATCCGCGCCGCCGCCGTACCACGCCTTACCGCCGACTCGAAACCTGCGCACGTCCGCGCGAAACGTCGGCACCATGGGCGACCGCGGATGAAACACTAACGACAGCGCGCACGCTTCGTACGCTTGTCCGCCGCTCGGATCGATCTCTTGCCGTCCTCGGCTCGACATCGCCTTCGCGCGTTCCGCCGTGAGCGTCCCGCGAATGATGGACACGTTCGCCGCCGCCTTCTCGAACACTCGTCCGCCCTCGAGCACGCGCGTGAGCCCGTACCCGTCGGCTTTCGTGCCTCGCTCCCAGTAGTCCTCGCAAAACCCGATCCCGTCGCCCTCGACCGCCGCGAGCGCTTCGCAAAGTTCGCGCTGCTTATCCAAAAGAAAATCTTCAAAAGAATCCAAATCGACGCCGCTCGCGACGTCGCGCGCGCTCGACGCGACGCGGCGTCGCGACGACGTCGCCGTCGTGCTCGCACCGCGCTCGCGCCGTCGTCGCTCGCTCGCGCGCGCGATCGCGGTGCGGGAGACCGTCGCGCGGGACATGGCGGCGCCGACGAGTGCGGCGTCCGCGGCGTCGACCGACGCGATCGGACGCGCCGCGATCGTTCGCTCGCGCGCGCGTTTCATTCTATTACTAGCTATCGCTCTCGCGATCCGTCTAACGCGACGCCCCGAAGCCGCCGCGCGCCGCGTCGTCGGCGTCGTCCGCCGTCAACTGTCCCGGCAGCCGCGCGCACCCCGGATTAAATATCGAGTACGCGCTCGCCTCGCCCGGTCGTCGCCGCCCTAAATTCCCGCACACGAGCGCGAATCCCGTGAGCAGCACGAACGGCGGTCCCGCGTCGATCGCCGCCGCGCACCGCGCGCACGCCGCCCAGCACGCGACGCGAAGCGCCGGAAATCGCGCGACGACGTTCGCCGTCCACCGCGCCGTCCCGAGCCTCTCCCGCATGAACGTCTCCGCGCGCTTTCGCGTCCCCGTCAACGGTACTACTAAATCGTCGTCCTCGTCCTCGCGCTCGTCCTCGCGCTCGCGCGTCGTTCGTCGTCGCGCTTCCTCGCTCGCGCCGTCGTCCCGCCTTCGCGTCGTCGTCGCCGTCACCGTCGCCCCGTCCTCGATCCCGATCGCCTCGACCGTCGCGTTCGACGTCGCGCTCAGCGCGCGTCCCTCGTGCTCGAACGCGACGTCCGCCGTCGTCGCGCCCGGCGCGCACCGCGCGAGCATCGCGTCGACGAGTTCGCGCTCGCGCGCGTCCGAACGCGTCTCCACGCGCGTCGCGACGACGTCGTCGACGAGCGTCCCGCGCGACGTCGCGCGCACCGTCACGCGCACGCGTCGACGCGAATGTTCGTCTCCCGCGATCGCGCGCGCCATCGCGTCGTCGACGAGTGCCGCGGCGTCGTCGGCGGACGCGCGCGCGGATTCGATGTCGCCGCACTCGTCGCCGCGCGATCTCGACGATCGCGGGCGTCGTCGGACGACGCGCGCGCCGCACGCGCCGCGCGCGCCGCGCTCTTCGCGCGCGCGTCGCGTCGAACGATCGGTCGAGCGGGGACGAGACTCGCGACGCGAATCTGAATTCTGAATTCTGAATCCGCGGCGATTCGGACGATGCGCGAGCGACGGCTGGGGACGAGCGATGGGACGACGACGCGCGAGGACTTGGGGGCGGATCGATTGCTGATCGACGTGGCGAATTACGTCGTCGGGTACGAGATCAAGTCGAGGGACGCGGTGAAGACGGCGAGGCACGCGATATTGGATTTCGTCGCGTGCGCGCTGCGGGGAGGAAGCGATCCGGGGTGCGCGAAATTACTCGGACCGTGCGTGCCGGGAATCGAGTGCAAGCACGGAGCGCACGTGCCGGGGACGGAGTATTATCTCGATCCCGTGACGGCGACGTTTAACGCGACGACGTGCGCGCGGTGGTTGGATTACAACGATTCGTTTTACGGCGCGGAGTGGGCGCATCCGAGCGACACGATTGGGGCGATTTTGAGCGTCAGCGAGTACGTCAGTCGATTGAGGAACGATCGCGGGCTGAGCGTGCTGAGCATGCGAGACGTCATCGTGGCGACGATCAAGGCGTACGAAATCGTCGGCGTGCTCGCGCTCGAGAACTCGTTCAATCAGATTGGCGTCGATCACGGACTGTTGACTCGCGTCGCCGTGGCCGCAGTGACGACGTCCATGCTCGGTGGTGGGCGATTAGAGGTGATGTACGCCACTTCGCAGGCTTTCATCGACGGCAGCGGTTTGCGATGCTTCCGACATTACCCGTGCGCGGGGACGCGAAAGGGTTGGGCGGCGGGAGATAACGCCGCCCGAGGCGTCACTTTAGCGTTGATGACGATGAGAGGCGAAATAGGATATCTTGGTGCGCTGTCAGCGCCGGTTTGGGGATTCAACGACGTGTTTTACCGGCGTCAAGACATCGTGCTCAAGCGAGACTTTGGGGAATTCGTCATGGAAAACGTCGTCTTCAAGCCGTCGTTTCCGAGCGAGATTCACGCTCAAACCGCCATCGAGGCCGCGTTTCGATTGCATCCGCAAGTCGTCCACCGCGTGGACGAGGTTCACAGCGTCGCGGTTCACACCACACGTAGCGCTGTACGATGCATCGATAAGACCGGGCCGCTGAACGGGCCCGCGGATCGCGATCACTGCTTGCAGTACGCCGTCGCCGTCGCGCTCCTGTACGGGAATATGACATCAGATCATTACGAAGACTCCGTGGCGAGCGACCCGCGAGTGGATGAAATGAGACGCAAAATTCTCATCGCAGAAAATCCACAATACAGCGCCGATTACGTTGATCCAGATCGCCGTTCTTGTTCGAATTCGATTCAAGTGCACTTTAAGGATCGCACGAGCACGAACAAGTTTGAGGTCGAGTACCCAGTTGGACATCGTCGCAGAAGAATGGAGGGGTTTCCAGCGTTAGAAAAGAAGTTCATATCGTCTTTACACACAAAGTTTCCACCGGAGCGTGCGGGATTCATCTTTGAACGAGTCACCGACGCGCAAATTTTCGACGCCTTGACACCGATGGACTTCATGGAATTGTTCAACGCCACGCCGCATCCCGTGCTCTTACCGCCGATGCGCGCGGCACCTGGAGTTTTTGATTACACTCCGATAGATAGTCGAGCGTCGACCCTAGTTCCTCGTCTCACGGATGGTACCGCAGAGACTCGAGCGGTGGGAGACGGCGCAGACGCGCGCGGTTAGCAACGCTTCGGCGACACCCCTTGTTGTAATGGTCGCATGAAACACGAACGCGAGCCGTCAGCGATTGAGTTTGCGCCAAGCAATCGAAACGACGCGATTTAGTGATGCGATTCAGTGATGCGATGGCTAAAAAACGATGAAGTAATGATCACTTCCGTGACAAGTCAGATAACAACTCTGAAGCTCCTCGCTTTTTTCAGCGAGAGCGTAACTACCCTCCGCTAACGGCTAATAGTAATATCGTTCCTTAGGGTAAATATTTACCCTTGGACTTGGCGCTGGTCAACGGAGCACGCAGCTTCGGACGCCGGGCGGTGAGCCAAGAACGCGGAGCATTGCACTTGCTTGATGTTGTCGAAGCCAGCGACGCGGACGTAGCATTCCGGGAAGCACTTGATGCAGGTGTTGATTTCCGCAATGACTTCATCCGGGTTTTGGCAGCCGTACATGGGGAGCTTCCACATAACCCAGTAACGGTTGTCGTAGTAACCGGCGTTGATGGAG
>VMHT01189095.1_pt1 | contig 10854 bp, 8 predicted proteins | sample 4693611 | NCBI WGS metagenome assembly VMHT01 (sample SAMN12280063, study PRJNA550983) | marine metagenome | isolation source: seawater sampled from same location over 5 years 0.02-0.2 micron viral filtrate | place: USA: collected off the coast of southern California halfway between the port... ... | reverse complement strand
CCTCTAAAGCAAGTGAAATAGTCCTTTGTGTTCCCTGAAATGTGGCAATTGGATCGTTTCTTCCAAAGACGTTTGTCGAATTCCAAGTTGAATCAAATGTTTGAGACATATCAGTTAAATATGCATCAAATTCAACTTGTCTGCCTTTTGATATCATGCTGGTTATTATTAATTTAGACATCCCTACCCCTCTTATTGTTTGTTATACCAACTTACCGATTGCTTCAACTGCATTTTTTGATAAAAGTTCTTTTGTCTGCTTCGGATCAAGCTTAAGAAGAACAGTCATGCCGCTATTCATACCAGAAATTGCCTTAACTACTGCGCCTGTTCCACTTGAGCTAGCACTTTTGCCTGTTTTAATTAGTGCCATATTTTCAAGAGTGTGTTGTATCTGCACTCCCTTTTTCGATTCACTGTCAATGATAGAAGAAACTTTAGTTAGTCCTGCCGCCATATCAGTAAAGAAATTACTTTTTGCACCACCAGACATTTTTAACACTTTTTCAATTCCACTAAAAATAGTTGCCAACGAATCAGCATTTTCTATTATTGGTTTCATGTCCTCGGCCATTTGAGCCAACGGTGTCTTTTTGGGGCCTCCACCCGTTCCGAAAAAGAAAGCACCTGCTCTTTGTACAAGACCACCCCCTGCCATTGATACATTAAGATCTCTGAACGCTGCTCCCAAGCCCATTAGTGCTATTCCAAGTTTACCAATATTGCCGGAACTTTTTACAAAGGTGTTTATTTCCTTAAAAGCACTAGCCGTTGCATCAGCCGCTAAATAAAATGTCAAAACTAAAGCCGCTATTATCAGCGTCAATCCACCCACAGGAATCATTAATTTTACAGCAATACCTGCTAGCAATGTCATTGCGTAAGCCATGCCAATTATAGCTGCTGTCACAGCTAGTATACCCACCGCTGCTCCTATTGCATTATCACCAGCCATAATAAATATATAAGCCAATGCTGCTAGCGAAAGAATTACAAGAGCCACCGCTATTCCAATCAACATCATGCTAACACCCACAACCTTAAGTGCGACCCCAAAAGCAAGAGTCCCAGTGCTGGCTCCTAATCCTGCTTTGCCTAGGCCGACCATACCAGCGGATGCTTTTAGTGATGTTGGTAAAAATAAGAACAACATACTAAGTATGGGTCCAAAAAATGTGGCAAACAACTTAATTGCTACCACCCCAAGCAATATTTTACCAAATAAAGTAGCAGAACCATCAGAGGCGTTTAAAATAAATTCAGCAAATTTAGAAAATTTTTCAACTAACGGAACAAGAAATACAGTTAAATTTGCAAATGCCATTTTTAATTTCATCATGGCATCCATGGCAGCTTTAGCTTTCTTTTCCATTTCTTCTTGTTCTTTGGCGGCTGCTGATGCTTTTGCCTGATAGTTTCTAAATCCCCTTACGTCCATTCCTAATATGTTTTGTGCATTATTTAAATCTTTTAATCCTAGGGTCTGCATAACTGCTTTCTGTGTAAACTTGTCCATATCTTTAAAGGCCATGCCCTGTGCTTGCATGGATCGGATTACAGTTTCAATTCTTTCGTCCTCTTTTTTCATCAACAAATCTGTTGCTGATAATTGTGATCCAAGAATAGCGTTTAACTTACCAGCAGTCTCGGCTGAATCATTAAATGTATCAAACTTTCCTGCCATGCTTAACAAATCGTTAATTTCAACACCTGCTGCTTGTGCTGCCGATGCAATATTCTTAAATACGGTTATTGACTCTCTTCCATAAGGGGCTAATACTTTTCTTGCCTCAATAAATTGCTTTGTAAATTGACCTGCTCTCATTTGAAGCGATTCAGCAGTCATTGCTAATTGCTCAGTCTGCTCTATAGCCATTTCTGCGCTCATTTTTTGACCTTTCATCAGATCATTCATCAGCGTGACGGAATCATCAGTAGCAACACCTAGCTTCTCTAATGTAACAACGGTTTTTTCAAATGCTCGTTGCTGATGATTGGCCATGTTTGTATATCCGGGCATCTTGTCAAATAAAGAACCAATTGCTTTTGCAGCGTCTTCCATTGTGACACCTAATTCTCTAAATTCTTTACCTAAATTAGCAATTGCTTTTCTGTGTGTTGTGCCTGTGCCTGTTTGTTTTGCAAATGCTGCTGTCTGCTGGTCTGCCACCAGTATCATGGCTTTTGTAGCCTCAAAAACAGCCATAATGCCTGCCGAAGCCATATTGGAAAAAGTAAAAATTTCTTTAAACTGTTGAGCAAACTTGCCTCTAAATTGCGGATCCTTCATTTGTTCGGCCATAAGTTTTGTTTTAGTTATGAAGTCTTCGCCGGCTTTGGATGCCATACCCAAATGTGCGGCAATTCCTCCAAAGAAATCTTCACCAGCCCTTTTTCCAGCCTTAGCAGTTTTGCTAGTTGCTTCTTCCAAGTCTTTTTGCTGTTGTGTTAATTGTTCAACGGCATCCCCAGTATCATCAATCGAAACGCCCATTGCTTCCATGGCAACACTCAGTTGTTCCACATGCCTCGTTGCTTCTTCAAATTCCGCAGTGCCCTCTTGTGCAAATCCAAGCTCTTCCTGCGCCTTGAGCATTTTATTGACTATCTTTAGCTTAAGCTCATCCAATTCCATGGAGTCGCCTTTTATTTTTGCAAGTTTGGCTTCTCTTTGTAGTTCATCTATAGAAAGCTTATTAATAGATTCTTTTAATTTTTCTTTTTGACGAAGATACTTTAATTCAGCATCTCTTTCCTCTGGTGTCATATTTTTTATGTCATCATCTTCCCATTCACCAAACATTTACTATCCCTCGTCAACGAAAGGCCACTTAATTCCTGTCGCACTCTCAAACTCAGCAACTGCTGGTCTTAGGTTCTCTCTTGCTTTTGCAGTTTGTGGGTGGTCTTTGCCATATTCAGAATAAGCATCTAAATATTCTTTTTCCCTTACGATTGCAGATGCGTATGCTTTAACATCACGGTACTTTCCTCTAATTATAAAATTTGGCTTTTCATCTTCATCATCTTCTTTAATTATATTAGCCAAATCGGATATACTCACATTACCAACCATTTTCACATCTTTACCATACATGTGTCTGAGGATTGTTTTTGTCCAAGTTCCTATCATCTTTAATACACTTTCATTCAAAGTGCCTTTCTTTGTTAAATCAATTACAATCATTCAACGTACCTCCGTTTACAGTAAATAGTTTTAATAAAAAAATGCCCCCTAGGGCACTCTAATGTCTTTTTGATGCTTTTTTAATTGCTTCATTCTCTTCTTTAAAATGTTTTTCGAGCCTATTTAGCCACCAAGTTCTTAATCCAACCGGCAGATTATATGCCTCAATGAAAGACCAGCCGCCGTGGTGTTTGAGAATGAAAAATTGTTCATAAACATTCTCAATGTAATTATCGGTCAGGCCAAAAAAAGTCTGCCCCAAAGGGCACCTCCATCTCTTGCTCATGGCCGCAGGAGTGGCATTCAAATTTTTCAATTATATTAACATCTGGTGTTACTTGTTTGTAGCACTTTCTAAGATGTCTAGAATCTTGTGTTGGCATATTATCGGCATATTTTTTAATAATTGAGCGATCACTATGACCTTCAATTGAGACAATCATTCTACTGTATTGTTCTGATAAGACTGAATCAATTTTGTAAGTTTTCTTTTTTGTTGCAGAAGCCGCTGTTAAATGTGCCTCATCGTTTCCATTTAAGAGACGAAATACTATATTAAACTTTGAATATGGCATTTTTATTTTGAATGTGCCCTCACCAGTGTTCTGTACTTCATCTGTGCATTGGGACTCATTTACCGTTTTATTGTTAAGGTCGAAAGTAAAACTAGACTTTTCACCACAAGCAGGACAGCCAACTTGAGTTTCATATAAGTTTCCATAGCCGGAAGTTCTAGCTGCAATTAAAATAGCGTTTCTGTCACCAACCAAAAGATCTTTTGCTTTAATTTGTGGATTCACAATTACGCTCTGAATAAATCTTTCGATAGCTATACCTTTTTTAAGTAAAGCTCTCGAAGAAAGAATGTCTTCCTCCTTAGCTGTCATAAATTTAATTTCTATTGTTTCTTCATTGTGCAATGGGTGTGTTTCTGGGTAGCAAATCCCCTTAGATGGAAGCTCTACAAACTCAGTTGGGGCCACAAAACTCAATGGATCAAACACTTTTTCATCTTGCATTTGTGTTATTGGTGCTTCTGCATTTGCCTGAGGGGCACCTACCCTATTCATATCATTTCTTGACAATTGTCACCTCTCTTTAATTTATTAAATAATTTTATTAGCTGCTGGTAATTTTTGCATAGTCATACGCAAACACCACCTCTACCTCAGATAAATCATCGGATGAATAATCTAAATCTCCAAAATTAATTGATTTAACAAAGGCACCTATGAGTTCCCATTTGCTTTTTTCTTGGCCTACGCTATCATACTGAATTATAGTAACTGTTGATGATCTTTTCGAAATGGCCGAGGGGCAACCAGCTTTTTGACCCCATTCATCAGGGAATTTATCTGTGGGAAAAAAAAGTTCATAGAATGTTCTAGAGACTGACTTATCCTTAGTGTCAATAAATTTAACTGTAATGTCATTCCACCTTGGAATAGACGGGAACTTTTTTATTTGATTGATTAGCCTATATTCATTAACATCTGTTTCAAGCGTTGGCTTATCAGTGGATTTAGCTAAAAAGGAAAAGTCATCCACGATACTCGCTGCATCGTTTTCAATTGTAATTAAAAAAGATCTCTTGCGTAATGGTTCTATAGTATTATCGCTCCAAAAAGCCATTAATTACTCCTATGTCTGGGCACTAAAATCTCTTTTCTTGAATCTTTCTTCATTACCAACTTTACAAGTTGCCCAATCATATTTAATAGTAAGTGAAATTTGCCTTAAGTCGTCATTAGAATAATCAAGATCGCCATATTTCGCTGCCTTAATAAAAGCATTATTCAGAGTCCATGTTTCTTTTATATTACCATCGGCATCTAATAATTCTAAAACAAAACTACCCATGGCGGTTGGGCCTGCGGCCTTAGATTTTGCTAAAGTTTTCTTCTGAGACTCTGCTTTCGCCGGGACATTATATCCAGAATTAACCAAAATTTTATTTGTTAAGTCAACAGCAGATGGAGATACAGGATCTACCAAAGTAACTTCAACATCCTGCCATGTGACACGACCCGGAAAGTAATATTTGTTATCAAAATAATCATGTTCAACTTCATTCATATCCCAAGACGGAACAGTAACTGTTTTTGCCCACCATACAATATCATCCTCGCCAAGACCGGTGATTTGAAGTTTCCATCTATAATTTCTCATGGGCGCCATTGTCGCCTCAGACCAAAAAGCCATAATTTAATTCTCCTTTTACTATAAGTAGTTTATTTTATAATTCTATTCCCGACCTTGTAATAATAAAGTCAATAGCAATGAATTCGATTGCTCTAGCTGGTTTGACAAAAATCTTAGCATATAGTATGTTTCGATCAACCAAATCAGCAGTTGTTGTAGTTTCGTCTAATACTAACTGAAACTCTGTGATTCCAAACCGTGCTTGAACATCTGACAATACTCTTTCAGCTCTTGATCTAAATCGATTCCACGTGGTGTTTACGTTCTGGTCAAACAAAATAGTATCGGCAATGTCGCCAATTTTCTTTTTAAGATAAATCATCAAACGACGAACGTTAATGCGATCCAGCGCAGATGGAGTCTGTTGTAGAGTTTTTTGACCAAAGATAACAATTTCACCAACTGCTGGAAATCTTGCAATTGGGTTAATGTTTTCTTCGTATAGGTCGTCTCGATCTTGCTTGGTTAAGTGTTCCAATGTTCCAACAACTCGTGGACCGGCACTACCACCAAGAACACTGATCCCACCACGGTTAAATCCGGCAGGCGCAAACCAAGGTCCGTCACTGTTAGCTTCCGAAAAAGCAAGTGCCCCAATTGCTGCAACAGAAGGATGAACAACTGTTATGTCATTGGCAGGGCCAGCAGTATCTCGAAGGCGAACTGGTGGGAAATATGTTGCCGCATAGCTTGTGTCATAATTTCTTGCTTGAGCATTCGTTATCGCTTGCTTGTGATCACCTAATATTTCAGTTCCGTTTGTGCTAGAATTCTCATATGACTTTCTGTACCCGCCATCCAAATCAACAATTGCGAGTGCATCACCACGCTCTTCTGCCATTCTGATAAGATCATTGGCTAGTGTAGAGTTAAGAAGTCCGGGCATTGCAACAATATCATATTTTAATAATTCACGATCAGCTATTAAGTCAATCGCTCTCTTTGTTGAGAAGTAAGCGTAATGCTTTGTTTCACTTTGGTCAGTTGCAAGACCAGTTTCAATTGAAAATGGGTCTACTTGCTTGATATCAAGACCATCAAATCCACCAAAGAATGGAGCATTAAATTGCTTAATACTTGAACTCAATAGAGCATTGGTGCCCTCTTTAGAAGTAAGAGAGTTACCATTCTTATGAGAATCAAGTTCGTAATAATACTTGTCTGGGTCTGTTGCGTCTCTTCTTACTTCGTCTAAAGAGAAGATCCAAGATTGCTTAAGATAGGTGCTGCTTGTGTCGCCGGTAATATCAAGACCGCCGGGCAGAGCACGAACCAGATCAATGTAATCAGGAGAGAACCAAAGTGTTTTCTTACCTTCGGTATCAGTTGACAGCATGTGTCTTACACCGTGAGCAATATCTCTTCCGTAATTACCAACAGTTGTGTTGTTATCAGTTAGTTGAATATCGGGAAACTGTAGGGTAATTTTGTGATTAATTTGTAGATCTGCGAAATGCGTGGCAGCACCACCATGACCTTGATCCACAGTTGCAGTTTTAGCAGAGAGCCCAAGATTCACTCCCGCTGCCGCCAATGATCCAGAAGAAAATACAATGTCACGACCCTTTCTTGGACCAAACACGCCAAATGGTAGAGCACGAGTATCTGTTAGTCCCGCTTTAAAATCAGAATGCATTTCAACTCGAATGTAATCAGAGTTACTTGGATACTCACCACTTAGAATATACTTTTTCAAAGTTGAGTTATAAGATTGAGATTGATCTCCAATTCTTTTTGCGATGAAGTTTTCACTTCCTTCATTTAAGTTAAGATTATCAAATCTTTCAGCCGCTTCACCTTTCTTATTTACAATTACCACAGAAAAAGTTGAGTCAGGAGAAGCAGTTGTTCCAAGTCTCAGGTTCTCAATTCGAACTCCGTAATTCTTTTGAAACCATTCTCCTTCATGTAGAGAGCATAGTCTAAATAGTCTTTTTGCAGCAGTTAGTGATAGATCGGCACCGCCAGCAAAATCAACCTTTGAAGCATTACCACTAGAATCATCAGCAATAGTAATTGCTCTATCACCAGCCGTTCCGGCTGTTGCTTGTGTTAGGCTTAAAGATGAACCTAGATTTTCAACTATAATTTTACCAGAATGCCCATTAGTAGACTCAATGCATCTGGCCAATGACTTTATTACATCTGCAATGCCTCCAGTGGCTCGATCAAATTGTGGTGGGTCAACCGCTAAATTTTCTGCGGCTTTGGCTATATAGGCTTTCGAGGTGCCATCAGTACTTATGATTGTGATGGTTGCATCAACATCTATAGTTCCACCGGCAAGTGTTACACTTCCTACTGACTGTGTTTCAGACTCAGCAACATTAAATTCTGCCCTTCCATCAACAGGATTTGGATTTCGATTAATGAAATATCCTGTCTTGGAAGCAGTTGCTGCTCTCTCATGATTTGACCACTTAGCACTTGCTCCCGCAGCAAGAGGCATTAAAATACCATACTGTTGGCCAGCAGAAGAACTAATGTCTGCAATATCTTGTGCGGCAACTTCAAATGTTTCACCCAAGAAATAAGATTCTGTTACTCCGTAATTCAAGGATTCAAGTTTTTGAGGGTTACAGTTCAGAACATTTCTGATATAACCGTCTTTCTTGTCTCGATCAAAGTGGAATGTAAGAGTTTCAGCACCAGATGAGCTTGAAATTCTTAGTGCAAATGTGTTGGCAACACCTGAAGTTGAATCTGATTTTATTAGAGTGCTAGCAGCAATTGCAGTATCAGTAGCATCAACATCAGGCTTTGTTCCGCTAAGTCCCAATGAAGAACCAGAAGCATAGATAACAGCAGCCAGTTTTCCTGTTAGAGCAGTTTCGCCATGAGCACCCGAAGGCATTAAGAACAATCCATAGGCTGAAGCGTTACTAGCGGCTGTTGTGCTGGCGGCATAAGATGTGTTCCAGCCAGCTTTAACATATCCACTGGCTTGATTGGTAGCATCATCGCCTAGAAGTCTAACAAATGTTACAGGAGACACTCCTGATGCTAGCCACGCTTGTGCGGCAAACATACCATATGTTGTAAGTTGTTCATTTCCATCTCTCCAAACGTCTGTTGCGTTTGATCCCTTACCTGAAATTGGTCTGCCAAAAGTGGCATAAAAGTCTTCCAAACTTTTAACTTTTACCGGAACATTAGCAGGTCCTTGTGGGGCCCATCCCATTAGCAAAATACCATCGTCTTCTGCTGGTATTGCAATTTCGCTTTGGTCGACCTCTCTAATTGAAACACCGGGTGATATAAAATCAAATTTTCTAGGCATTAATAATCTCCTTATAATCTTTTCTCTCAATAAATAGTATGTTTTATGGTCAATAACCTATTCTTTAAATTCAAAGTCATCATTATTGAGCCATGGTCTTTTGTCTCCAACAATAACTCTTTCTTTTGTTATTCTTATCTGTGCTCTGGTCTCCCTTGCAGCGTATTGCGGTATTATTCGATTAGTGCCCTCTCCAATCAGATATCCTAATGTTTTAATTTGAACTTTTGTCTCGAACATTCTTTCTTCTTCTGCCAAATTATCAACATTTTTATTCTCTGTATAATCTGACTCAATGAAAATTTCATACTGCCAGCCATCATTATCAATCAGATCAGAATTTCTGTTTCCTGTAACCGATATAAACGAAGAAACAAGGTCATTCATCTGTTGTCTATACTCTGTTCTGATAACAATTGTATACATAACTGTTACGTATATTGGAGCCGCAACGGTAAGCTCTTCGTAAACAATCTTGTTGTTTTTTCTTCTTCTTGTTTCATCACCATCTTGCACTCTAGACGCATCAGCATTGGCAAAGTTTCTTGTTTTATCTTGCTTTACTCTTCTACGTATTGTAATTGCTCCGCCCCGATAATCGTTAATTTCAGACAAGTCTGCTTGGAATGAGCCCTTAAAATTTGGATCTTTAGCAACTGAATCCCTTGTTATGGTAATCAACGGCAACTTTAACTTGCCGGTAGAATCTCTTAATTCTTTATTATTTTTTATTTGATATGCACGTTCAGTGCCCAGCCAAATAATGGGAGCTTCTTTAAATCCATCATTAGTATTGGTTGCTAATTGTAGCTCAGTTGTCCACTTGTATAGAGCCAAGTCAATATTCTCTAGTGTTGATGGTACGAATGGTGTTTCTTTAGCTTGCATTAAATAATCCGTCTCTTGCTCGTATACAATCAGCTTGAATTTCAAAGCGATGCTCTGGTTGTCCAAATAATAATTTTGGCTCATTAAGCTTGACTATCTCATAATAAATATCACCGTATCTAACAAAGTCTCCTTCCCTTACAAACAGGTCCTGATCCTCTGTTAATCGTCTTCGATGAAACTTAATTGATATCTTTGTTGATTTGTCAATTCCTACACCTTGCATAAACTCTGTTGAGACCCCTTGGTACTCTACTAAAGCATGTACTCTAACGGGCGATAAGAAGGTTTTTTCGATGGCTTCTCCATAAAGGGGGTGGTAGTTAGTGTGCTCAATGTCTAATGGAAAATAGAGCACTTGTTGGCCGACTACACGCTCAATAATTTCATCGTTAACCTGCTTTACAAGATTGCGCTCTTTCTCTCCAAAAAACATTGGAGGGGGAGGTTGCTCTGGTTTTTTCCATTTATCATCTGACATTTAATTACCCCACAAATATCTTTAAAGGAACGTCTTGTATTATCTCTTTGGCGTTCTCAGACATATTCTTGTCTGTTTCAATTAACTTATCATAAGTCATCTCTGCCAAAATTGTTTTTAGCTCTTCTCGTAACTTTTCTTGTTCCGTCGACGCCTGACTCAGCAGATCAGAGGCGTTTAGAGAAACGTTATCTCCCGGTATTGGCACATTGCCACCAAATTTGCCTCTAACTTGTCCCAAAGTTTCCTTTGAGAGAGCAAGAGCGAATCTACGAATCCATTGCTTACCAATAGCATTAATACTTTCATAAGGAATATTCTCAAACGGAATAGAGTTCATGTTGTTAATTCCATTTTGACCAGACTCGTAGTCATCTTCCCAAACATCTGAGCCTCCTGAAATTGTAAATCTAAACCAAATGTTCTCTGGTGATACACTGTCGGGAGTTGGATATAATCTTAATTGATTATTGATCACCTCATAAGAATAGTGTGATGTTCTAGTGTATAGGTGATCCTCATATGCAACTGCTTGTAGCTTATTGTGCCAAGCTGGAATCACTTGAAAAGTTGAATCATCTGCATATTGCCCGTAAGTATGAAAATCTCCAACAACATTTAGTCCACCATAATATCCGTAGAATCTCCACATTTGTCTTGGTGACACATAATAAACTTGCCTAATTTTGATTCTTTTGTCTCCAACTTTGTTATAAAAGGGATTGGAGGCATCATCAGCCGCCGTCTTCACGATTGCTTGCAAGTCGTAATCTTGTTGATCTGAAACAGTAGCAAATGAAGCAGAATAGATAGTAT
>VMHT01057590.1_pt1 | contig 10854 bp, 10 predicted proteins | sample 4693611 | NCBI WGS metagenome assembly VMHT01 (sample SAMN12280063, study PRJNA550983) | marine metagenome | isolation source: seawater sampled from same location over 5 years 0.02-0.2 micron viral filtrate | place: USA: collected off the coast of southern California halfway between the port... ... | reverse complement strand
CTGGAGGGCGATATCCTCCAGCCCCGTGACAGCCGCGGGCTGTTCGAAGCCGACCAGGACGCCAGCGCCGGCGCCCGCGTGGCCGCCGGCGAGGTGCACCCCACCGCCCCTTTGCCGGGGAAGGCGGGCATGGCATCATCGGCGGCTTGCCGGCAACTGGAAGCGCGCGCCCTGAGCGGCTGTGACGCCCTGGTCGAGGCGCTCGCCGGGGAAGGGGTGGACGCCGCGCGCCGGGCCACGCGGTTGCCGGTGAATGGCTTACAATGGGCCTGGAGCGAGGGCGACGTGCTGACGCTGGGGTTTGATCTGCCCACCGGCGCGTTCGCCACCACGGTGCTCGCCGAGTTGGTGGAAACACATACGCCGGTCAACGATAACTAAACCTCCGGCGCGTCATTGGATTGGGGATGCATTAACACACATGAACACAGAGCTGCGCGGTATTGGCATGACGTCGGCACGGACCCGGGAAAGGCTGATCAGCCGACTGCGGGAAGCGGGCATCGAGGACGAGCGCGTTCTCGAAGTGATCCGCAACACCCCCCGTCACCTGTTTATCGACGAGGCCCTGGCTCACCAGGCCTATGACGATACCGCCTTGCCCATCGGTTACGGCCAGACCATCTCCCAGCCCTGGGTGGTGGCGCGCATGACCGAGCTGCTGATCGCCGACCGGGTGCCGCCCAAGGTGCTGGAGATCGGCACCGGCTGCGGCTACCAGACCGCCGTGCTGGCCGCGCTCTGCGAGCAGGTGCATTCGGTGGAACGGATCCGCCCGCTGCAGGACCAGGCGCGCCGCCGCTTGATCAGCCTGGGCATGGCGCGGGTGCAGCTCAAGCACGCCGACGGCGGTTTCGGATGGAAAGCCGCCGCCCCCTTCGACGGCATCCTGGTGGCCTGCGCGCGCCCGGATATTCCCGATGAACTGCTCGGCCAGCTGGCCGACGGCGGCCGCCTGGTGATGCCGGTGGGCGACCGGGTGCAGAAGCTCACGGTGGTGGAGCGTCAAGGCGACGACATCACTACCCGGGCCCTGGACACGGTGCGCTTCGTGCCGTTTCAACGGGGCGTGCAATGAGCGGCCCCTGGCGTCCCGGCCTGTTCCTGCGGGGCATGGCCATGGGCGCCGCGGATGTGGTGCCCGGCGTGTCCGGCGGCACCCTGGCGCTGATCACCGGCATCTATCAGGAACTGATCGATACCCTGGGCGGCATCGGCCCGCGACTGCTGGGCGTGTGGCGGCGCGAGGGTTTCGTGGCGTTCTGGCGGGCCGGCAATTTTACCTTCCTTTGCACGCTTTTGGCGGGAATCCTCACTAGCATTGCGCTACTGGCCCGGATGATCGGCTGGCTGCTGGAGAACCATCCGGTGCCGGTATGGGCGTTCTTTTGTGGTCTGATCCTGGCCAGCATCGTGATGGTGCTCAAGCCGCTGCAACAGCGCGGGGTGACGCAGGGCGTGGCCTTTATGATCGGCACCACGCTGGCGGCGCTGATCGCCCTGGCTCCCGGGCTGGGCGCCTACCCGGTGTCGCCGCTGATCTTTTTCCTCGGCGGGGCGCTGGCGATCTGCGCGATGATCCTGCCGGGCATTTCCGGCAGCTTTATTCTGTTGCTGCTGGGGTTGTATCCCTCGGTGCTGGCCGCGGTGGAGCAGGGCGACTGGCCCCTGTTGCTGGCGTTCATGGCCGGCTGCGCCTGCGGCTTGCTGGCGTTCGTGCGGCTGTTGAAATGGCTGCTGGCGCGCCACCACGACACCGTGATGGCGCTGCTCGGCGGTTTCATGGCCGGCTCCCTGGTGAAGCTGTGGCCCTGGCGGCTGAGCGTGGAGGGCGGTGTCGGCGACCGTTGGCTGTGGCCGGCGGAGTACGCCCGCGCGGTGCAGGGCTCCAGTGAGCTGCCCGCGGCCCTGGTGATGACCGCGGTGGGTCTGGTGTTGGTGTGGTTACTTTCTTTCGCCGCGCCCGGGCATAATGAGGTCACTGAAACGGACGAGTAACCTTTTGCGTGTTTTGCTCTCCACATTGTTGTCGCTGTGTCTGTGCGGCTGCGCGGTAGGGAATCCGCCGCCGGTGGTGGACATCTATCAGCGCGACAGCAAGGCCACCAAAGTGACGTCGGGCAGCCACCGGGTAGCGCGTGGCGAAACCCTGTATTCCATTGCCTGGCGTTACGGCTGGGATTACCGGGCGCTGGCCGAGGCCAACGACATCGACGCGCCGTACACCATCTATCCCGGCCAGACCCTCTCTTTCGCCGGCGGCCCCAAGCAGGCCACCCGGCCGTCCCGCCCGCCCGCCTCGTCGAGCAGTGCCCCGGCCAAGCCGTCGTCCTCGTCGTCCGGCGCCGCCAAGGCGGAACCGGCCCCGCCGCCCGCACCCAAACCCAAGCCGAGCACCGACACCGGCCCGGTGAACTGGCAGTGGCCGGCCTCCGGTGAGGTGCTGGAACGTTTCTCCAAGGCCTCCGGCGGGCGCCGCGGCATCACCATCGGCGACCGCGAGGGCAGCCCGGTGCGCGCCGCCGCCGACGGCCGCGTGGTCTACCGGGGCAGCGGCCTCACCGGCTACGGCAACCTGCTGATCGTCAAACACAACGACCGCTGGCTGAGCGCCTACGCGCACAACAGCAGCCTGCTGGTGAAAGAGGGCGACCGGGTCAGCGCCGGCGACAAGATCGCCACCATGGGCGCCAGCGGCACCTTCCGCACCCAGCTTCACTTCGAGATCCGCAAGGACGGCCAGCCGGTGGACCCGCTCACCGTGCTGCCGAACCGGTCCTGATATGAACGCCGACAGCGAACGTCAGCAACGCCGCCTTCTGACCCTGGCCGCCAGCGCCTCGGTGGCCACCGCGCTGGTATTGATCGCGGTGAAAACCGTGGCCTGGATGATGACCGGCTCGGTGAGTCTGCTGGCGTCCCTGGTGGACTCGGTGATGGACTCCCTGGCGTCGCTGATGAACTTCGCCGCGATCCACTATTCGCTGGTCCCCGCCGACGACGAGCACCGCTTCGGCCACGGCAAAGCGGAAGCGCTCGCCGGCCTCGGCCAAGCCGTGCTGATCGGCGGCTCGGCGCTGTTTCTGCTCAAGGAAGCGGTGCTCAAACTGATCGAACCGGCGCCGCTGGAGGCCACCGCCCTGGGCGTCGGGGTGATGGTGTTCTCGATCCTGCTCACCGCGCTGCTACTGCTGCTGCAGCGCTATGTGGTGCGCCGCACCGGCTCCACCGCCATCGACGCGGACGCGCTCCATTATCTGTCCGACCTGGCGGTGAACCTGGGCATCATTTTCACACTGATCGTGGCCGGCTACGGCTTCGAGGAGGTCGACGGCATCGTCGGCCTGGCGATCGCGCTCTATATTCTGCGCTCCGCCTGGAAAATCGGTTGGGACTCCACCCAGCTGCTGCTCGATCATGAGCTGCCCGGCGAGGTGCGCGACGTGATCAGCGCGGTGGTCGCCGAACAGGAAGACGCGCTCGGTTTCCACGACCTGCGCACGCGCCAATCCGGGCGCACCCAGTTCATCCAGCTGCACGTGGACATGAACGAGACCTTGTCGCTGCGCGACGCCCACGACCTCGGCGAGCGCATCCGCGCCGGCATCGTCGAGCACTACCCGGCGGCGGAAGTGATCATCCACCACGACCCCGTCGCCGAGCGCCCCCACGTGCCCATCGACGATCACCACTAGCGACCCTTGTGGGAGCGGATTGTGCGAGCGGGCCTTGCCCGCGAAAGGGAGCGCAGCTCCCGGCAGGATACCAGAGGCTTTTCTCTCCATAGAGCCCGCACCGGGATCGGGTGTGCCCGTCCAGGACACGCTGCAAGTACATCCCTGTAAGCTCGACCGCAGCGGCGGACCGTTTTGGCCATCCCTGGCCAAAGACGGTCCTGGACGGGCACACCCGATCCCGGTGCTCCTTGGAAGATTCGCCGCCACAAACCCCACTTCGTAGAAAGGTCCGAGAGGTTTTTCTGACCCGTGGCGGTTCCGCTGCCCAGTGAGCGGGGCAATGGTGGTGCCTGGAGGGACCTATTTGGCCATGGATGGCCAAATGAGAGCGGCCAGGGATGGCTTGAGCGATCCCGGAAGGCATCACCATTGCACCGCGTCCCGGATACGGAGCACCGAACACCGGAACAATAAAAGTCTCTGGCATCCCGCCGGGTGGCTAAAAGCCACCCTTTCGCGGGCGGGGCCCGCTCGCACAGGGCTATTACTCCGCCATGTTCGTGGTCGGCCCGGCGCGGAGCTTGGGTTTGACGCTCATCAGCAGCGCCGGCAGCAGGGTCAGGTTGCTGAGCAGCGCCACCAGCATGGCCAGGCCGGTGAGCAGGCCGAAGTAGACGCTGGGGTTGAAGTTGGACAGCGACAGAATCGAGAAGCCGGCGATGATCACCAGGGAGGTGTAGTACATCGCCTTGCCGATGGAGCCGTGGCAGCGGCGCACGGTGGCGCGGTAGTCGCCGTCGCGGGGCAGCTCCTCGTGGAAGCGGTGCACGTAGTGGATGGTGTCGTCCACGGCGATGCCGATGGTGATGGCGGTGATGGTGATGGTCATCAGGTCCAGCGGCAGGCCGATCCAGCCCATCAGGCCGAGCACCGAAGCGGCGCTCACCAGGCTCGGCACCATGCTGATCAGCGCCACCGGCAGCGATCGGAACAGCACCAGCAGCATCAGCATGATCGCCGCGAACACATAGCCCAGGGTTTTGATCTGCGAGTCGAACAGGCTCTGCAGCATGTTGTTGTAGAGCACCATGGCGCCGGTGAGGTGCAGTTGCTCCGGCTGCAGGTCGAATTTTTCCAGCATGTCGGCGCGGATCTGTTCCAGCAGCTGGTTGCGGTTGAGGCCCTTGTAAGAGTCCACCACGCGCACGCTGATGCGGATCTGGCGGCCGTCGTCGGACAGGTAGGGGCTCACCAGTTGGGAGCGCAGGTCGTCGGGAATGAAACTGGCGAGCAGCATCAGCTGCACATAGCTGAGCGGGCCTTCGTTGATTTTCTTGGCTACCTCGTAGGTGGTGGCGATGGACAGCACCTTGCCGGTTTCCGGCAGGGATTCCAGGTAGCGCTCCATTTCGATAATGCGGTCCAGCCGCTGGGGCGTGTACCAGTAGGCGCCTTTCAGGTTGGGACCGTCGCTGGCGCGGGCCTGGCCGGATCCGCCGCTATCGGCGAAGGGGTCGTCGCCGGCGGGTTCGCCGAAGCCGTCGTCACCGTTCGACGCGAAGGGGTCGTCCTCCACCGCGCCGAAGCCGTCATCGCCGTTGGCAACGGCGCCGTCGCCGTCGTCGGCGAACGGATCCGCTTCCACCGCCTCGAAGCCGTCGGCGCTTTGTGCCGTGTCGCCGCTGTTTTGTTGCGTGGCGCGCGGGGTGTTGTCGGCCTGTTCTTCCGGGGCGTCGATGACGATATCCAGCGGCGTGGTGCCGCCCAGCTTGCGGTCGATCTGCAGCATGCCCTGGTAGATTTCGGTATCTTCCTGGAAGTAGTCGATAAAGCGGGTTTCCACCGTCAGCCGGGTCATGCCCCACACCGCGGCGATCAGCGCCAGCCCGGTGAGCAGCAGCAACGGTAACCGGCCGCGGTCGGCGAAGCCGGCGAAGGCGAGGGTGATGCTTCGCGTCAGGTCACGGCCCTGGCGCGGCCGGCCCGGCGACAGCGGCGCCAGCAGGGCGGGGAACAGCAGAAAGCAGGTCACCAGCGCGACGCCGATGCCGATGGTCATCATCCAGCCGAAGTCGATCACCGGGCGGATGTCGCTGATCACCAGCGAGGAGAAGCCGACCATGGTGGTGAGCACCATGTAGATGCTCGGGCGCATCATGTGGGCGGCGGTTTCCTTGAGCAGCCAGGCCTGGTCGGCGTCCGGGTTTTCCTCATGGAGTTCCCGATAGCGCACCGTCAGATGGATGGTGATCGACATGGTGATGATCAGCAGCAGCGACAGATAGTTGCTGCTGATCACGGTGACTTTCCAGTCCATCCAGCCGAGCCAGCCGGTCACCGCCAGGGCGGTCACCGCGCAGCAGGCCAGCGGTACCACCACCCAGCGCGGGCGACGGAAGATCAGGAACAGGGTGAGCACCAGGAAGATCAGCACGCCGAGGCCGAACACCTTCAGGTCGGACTCGATAAAGCGGATCATGTCCGAGGCGATCATCGGCACGCCGCCCAGGAACAGCTGCGCCTGGTCCCGGTAGCCGTCCATGATGCCGCGAATTTCGCTGACTTCCTGCTGGGTGCGGGCCTGCACCTGGCTGTGGTAGTCGCTGAACTCGGCGGCGACCTGTTCCAGCTGCTCCGCTTCCTGATCGCTCAGCTCGCCGGCGCGCTCGCTCTCGCGCAGGGCGTTACGCCGGTTGAGCAGCTCATAATAGCGTTCGTCCCGTTCGAAGGTGAGCAGCAGGGCGGTGGTGCCGCCGTCCTCGCTGACCAGCAGGTCCTCGTAGAGCGGGTTCTCCTCGGTGAACTCCTGCTTGGCCAGGCCCAGGTCCACGCCCGGGTCACGCAGCGTGCGGTAGCCGTCGGACAGGTCGGTGAACGCCACCTTGGGGCTGAACAGCAACGGCACGTCGAGGAAACTGTACACCGAGCCGACCCGGTCCACGCCTTTCAGTTCGTCCTGCAGCGCTTGAATATGGCGCAGGGTGTCCTGCTGGAACAGCGGCCGGTCCTTAGGGGTGTAGGTGACCACCACGAAGTCGCTGCCGCCGTATTGCTTGGCGATCTCCCGGTAGTATTCCAGCGCCTTATCGTTTTCCAGCGTCAGGGATTCCGCCGACGCATCCAGTTTGAAGTCGGTGGCCTGCCAGGCCGCCACCGCGCACAGCGCGCCCACGGCGGCGAGCCAGAACAGGGGATGGCGAAGAACCAGCCGGCAATAGGCGCGAAACAATCGAGACGTCATCAAGAATCCCTAGAACATGGCGGCGAATTCGCGGGCGAAGCGCTGATCGAAGCGATGGATCAAGCGGCCCGCGGGCAGCGTCAGCAGGGTCATCAGCCCTTCGGACCACTCCTCCTGATGGACCCGGCAGCCACCCTCACCATCGTCGATAAAGGTGAAACGGTGCGTGATGCTGGCCATGGGCAGCTCCAGCCCCCAGGCGATGGATTCGTTTTCGCGGTATTCCTGGATGCGCACCACCACCGGCGCCGGCGGCAGACGGGGCAGGTCGGCCACGAACAGCAGCGCGGCGCCTTCGCGCCACTCACCGCCGAACAGGCGCGCATGGCGAACCACGGAACACCAGTCCGCCCAGCCGTTCACCTGGCTGAACAGGGAAAAGGCCTGGCGCCGTGACGCCCGGGTCTCGGTGACTTCGTCGATGAAGTAACGTTTCAGCATGCGGTCCTCGTGACGGGCGTATTCGTGACGGGGGTAAGAGTACCCATCATGGGGCCGCGCCACCAGTTCCGGCGCGGGTTGAATCGGGCCATTCGCCTTTGGTCTGCTTGACCGCCGGCACGCCTCTGCCTAGCGTCGACAAAAAAATAACAAAAGGAACCCTCATGGTGGATCAACCGCTGCCGGCGGGCACGGCCCCCGGTTTGCTCGATATCGTCCTGCGTGGCCGCCCGGATCGGGCGACTCTGTTCCAGCAGGCCGGGTTGGACGCGGATACCGTCGCCGGCGGCGACGGCCACCTGACCTCCGCGCAACTGGACGCGCTGCTCGGCACCGCCTTTACGCAAGCCGGGGACCCGTTGTTCGGGCTGCGCGTGGGGCGCGCCAACCATTACCGCGACCTGGGGCCGCTGGGCGCCTTGATGGCCGCCTCCGAGACCCTGGAGCAGGCCCTGCTGGTATTGCTGCGTTACCGGGAACTGATGCTGCCCTATCTGGCGCTGGCGCTGCGCCGCGGGGAACACCAGTGCACCCTCACGGTGAGCGGCGGCGAAGCGCTCGCCGTTACCCACACCCGCGCCCATAACGATCTGCTGCTCGCCACCCTGGTGGCCCTGGGCCACTCGCTGCTGGGTGGGCGCATGCCGATTCAGCGGGTGGCGTTCCGCCATCCTTGCCCGCCCGATCAGGAGCTGGATGAGTACCGGTCGTTTTTCCGTTGCGCGCTGGAGTTCGACCAGCCGGCCAACGCCCTGGTGTTTTCCCCGGCGTTGCTGGGGCACAGCCTGCCCGCCTCCGATACCGCGCGGCGGCGGGACCTGGAACGGACCGCGGACGAAAAGCTACAGGCACTGCGGCGGGTCGGCGGCGTGACCGGCCAGGTGATCGAGCAGCTGCACGCCGGCCTCGGCGAGCGGCCCCTGACCGTGCATCTGGTCGCCGACCGGTTGCAGATGACCGCGCGCACCCTGCAGCGCCGGCTGCACCACGAAGGCGCGCAGTTCGCCCGCCTGCGCGATCAGGTGCGCATGGAGTACGCCTGCCGGCGGTTGCGCCGCGGTGACTGCGACATGCCGGAGCTGGCCCGCCGTCTGGGTTTTTCCGACATCGCCAATTTCTACCATGCGTTCCGGCGCTGGACCGGTTGCGCGCCCGGCGCCTACCGCAAAAATCAGGTGCGCCGCCGCTGAACCCTTACGGTTTTCGCGCCGCCCCGGCTCTCTTACCATAGCGCCATGATAACCAGTGAACGGATCCAGGCGGCCCTGGCGGCCCGCCACGGCCTGCCGGTGCGGCATTGCCGGGTGGACGCCCTGGGCGGCGGCGACACCGGTGCCACCTTCCAGGTCGATTTGAACGGCCGACCGGCGTTTCTTAAATGGCTGCCCGACGGCGATGCCCTGGACGCGGAGGCGGACGGGCTGGCGGCGCTGGCCAAGGCGATCCGGGTGCCCGAGGTACTGGACCACGACGACCTGGCCGGAGGGCGGGCGTTATTGCTGGAGTGGCTGCCGCTGGCGGCACCCGGCGAGCCGTTCTGGCCCGCGCTCGGCCGTGCCCTGGCCGCCTTGCACGGCGTGGAGGGTGAACGCTTCGGCCATCACCGGGACAACTGGATCGGCGCCAACCCGCAATACAACAGGCCGGACACTGACTGGCCGCGCTTTTTCGTTGAACAACGGCTGCTGCCGCAACTGCGCTGGGCCCGTGACCGGGGCCTGGAGGCCGCGGTGGGCGAGCGGCTGGAGCGGGTCATGGCCCGGGTGCCGGCCTGGCTGGCGGGCCTGAGCGTTCGTCCGGCGCTGGTGCACGGCGATCTCTGGCGGGGCAATGTGGGCACCCTGGCGGGCGACCGCCCGGTGGTGTTCGATCCGGCGGTGTACTACGGCCACGCCGAGGTGGACCTGGCCATGCTGTCGTTGTTCGGCCGGGTACCGGAGACGTTTTACCGGGCCTACGGGCAAAACCCCCGGGCGGTGGATTTTCAGCATCGCGTCCGGCTTTACAACCTGTATCATTTGCTCAACCACTTCAATCTGTTCGGCGGTGGCTATGCCGGCGCCGTAGCCGACAGCGCCACCGCCTTGCTGCGTGACTGAGATAGCCGATGCACATCGTCGCCGACGAAAACATGCCCGCCCTGGATGACTTTGAGCGCTTGGGGCGGGTGACCCGCGTGGACGGGCGAAGTCTGACGCGGGCCGACCTGCGCGACGCGGACATCCTGCTGGTGCGCTCGGTGACGCCGGTCACGGAAGCCTTGCTGGCCGATACACCGGTGCGGTTCGTGGGGTCCGCCACCATCGGCACCGACCATGTGGATCTGGACGCCCTGGACCGGCTGGGCATCGCCTTTGCCTGCGCGCCCGGCTGCAACGCGCGGGCGGTGGCGGAGTACGTGCTGCAGGCGTTGCTGATGGCCAGCCAGCACCACGGGCGCCCGCTGCGGGGCAGCACCGTGGGCGTGATCGGTCTCGGCAATGTGGGCGGCCTGGTGGCGGCCTGGCTGCGCGCGCTGGATGTGAAGGTGCTGGGGTGCGACCCGCCGCTGGCCCGCGCCGGCCGGGTGGCCCCGGTGTCGCTGGAGGAAGCGCTGGCGGCGGACGCCGTCACCCTGCATGTGCCGCTGATCAAAGGCGGCGACGAGGCCACCCGGCATTTGCTGGACAAGACCCGGCTGCGGGCGCTCAACCACGAGCAAACGCTGATCAATACCTGCCGGGGTCCGGTGGTCGATAACCAGGCCCTGAGCCGGCGTCTGGCGCGCGGCGACGGGCCTTTGACCTTTCTCGATGTGTGGGAAGGGGAGCCACTGCTGAACCCGGCGTTGCTGGAGCAGGTGTTCAACGGCTCCCCCCATGTCGCCGGTTACAGCGTGGAGGGCAAGCGCCTGGGCAGCGCGATGCTCTACGAGGCCTGGTGTCGCTGGATGGGGGAACCGGCGCCGGCGGCGCCGGCCGTGGCGGAGCGGCGCACGCTGGCTCTGGATGTGGAGGACGAAAGCCAGCTATTGGCGCTGCTGCGTTACGCCCACCGGCTGCCGGAAGACGACCAGCGGCTGCGGCGCAGCCTGCGTGAGAGCGACCCCGGCGCCGCCTTCGACCGGCTGCGCAAGCAATACCCGCCCCGCCACGAACTGCATCACTGGCGCCACCAGGGCAAGGTGGCGCCGCCGCTGCGGGCGCTGGTCAGCCTGCTTTTCGAGTCGAACGTTTCGGGTAGCGCCAGGCCTGTTCCAGCTCTTCACAGGCCCGCAGGATCATCGCCTCGGTGATGGGAATCTCGCGGCCCTGATCGTCGAGGACGGCGGCGCCGTGGAAGTCCGCGCCACGGGGCGTTTGTGAATAGGACAGGCAGCTCATGCTAAGGTCTCCGGCGTTGCGTCCCGGCCATTGTTATAAAGAGACATGATCGTTTTATGACAGACATCGAGAATCGCCTGATCCTGGGCGTGCTGGTCAACCCGTTCGCCGGCGTCGGCGGCGCCGTGGGCCT
>VMHT01165499.1_pt1 | contig 10856 bp, 11 predicted proteins | sample 4693611 | NCBI WGS metagenome assembly VMHT01 (sample SAMN12280063, study PRJNA550983) | marine metagenome | isolation source: seawater sampled from same location over 5 years 0.02-0.2 micron viral filtrate | place: USA: collected off the coast of southern California halfway between the port... ... | reverse complement strand
AACCACACATAGAAGCAGCCCTAAAGTATAGCGGCGGTACGCATGACATAATTGATATTTATGAAGGTTTATACAAAGGCACCATGCAATTATGGCCTGCTGAGAAAAGCTGTTTGGTTACAGAGATCATAAAATATCCAAAGAAAAAAGTGCTTAATGTTTTCCTTGGAGGTGGCGATCTCACCGAAATTTTAGAAATGCATGAGAGCGTGATAAATTGGGCAAAAGAGCAAGGTTGCACTGCATTGAACATGACAGGCCGTTTTGGATGGAAAAAACCATTAGCAAAGCATGGATGGGAACCAATGCATACAAGTTACGTTAAGGAGATATAAATGGGAAAAGGCGGGTCAACCACAAGCGTTGAAATACCAGCATATATAGAGGACGCCGCGAAGCGTAACTTAACACGCGCCGACAGAATAAGTGCACTCGGATCGGTGCCGCTGTCATACGGCCCTACCGTCGCGGCATTTACGCCTATGCAGCAATCGGCATTTACTAACACCGCAAACGTGGCTAATGCCTTTGGTTTAGCATCTCCGCAAGATTTAGATATTTATGGCGGTATGGGATCACCTACAACTTATGCTAACGGCATAACTGCTTACAGCGCCGCCCCTTTATACGACCAAACGTTAGCGGCATTTGGGGCTGCGCGTCCTGGTCAAAAGTCATACATAGACAGCTTTTTTATTGATCCTTTTACTGGCGCGTTAGGTAGTAACGTTTTGCCGTTTACTGATTACACGACTTACACAAACATGACAGATGATACGACAACTAAAGGCCCTGGCGGCGGTGGCCCTGGCAGCTCCACTACTTCCACAAATGTAATATCTACTGTTCCAGATGATATGAAAACAGGCAACTTCTACCAGGACAACCAGCTTTACAACCCAGACATAGATTATTCTGACCCGTTTGTTGCCAGTAACAATCAAATAGTAGGCGTTTTAGATCCGACCGACGAAAGTTTAGCTATTGTAAATGAAGCATACGGAATAGACCCAAGTTTCTACACAGACAGCCCTATTTACTCTGCGTCTGATTTCCAAGTTGGTTCATCGGCAACGGGAACTGATTTTACGCCTTACGTAGTGAATAATGACACTGATAACTCAATTAACAATGCCGCCACAAATCAATTTGGCTCAACTGTTTCTGTTGGCTATGGTGTCGGTCAAGTTGACCCCGCACTAGCTGCGGCGGCGGGATACACAAACTCCCCTGACCCTGGCATGGTTGGTAACACTAGCTCTGGCTCTAACTCATTTGCTCAAGATTTAGCTAATTTGACAACACCTAATGACGGCACTTCTTATGTCGATGGTGTTTTAACTTTTGATAGCGACAACGACAGCGGCGGCAGTTCAAGCAGCTCAAGCAGCTCAAGCAGTAGCGACGACGACGATTGCGTAATCGCAACGCACGCCGTGGCCGCCGGTGGGTTTACGCCAAAAATGAAACGCGAGGCCGTCGTGTGGTGTATGCACAAATTACACAACCGCTGGTGGGGCGAGGCGGTGCGCCGAGGCTATCGATACTTAGGCAGACAAAAGATTGAGCAAGGCAAGGCGCGTGAGCATTACGCGGAGTTTAGGCGTTACATTGATTTCGCATCAGGCAAGCGTCGAGACGTGCGCGGCGCTATAACATTTTCACTACGGACGGCACAGTTCTTTGCTGTTGGTTTAATTAAGAGGAGCGCATAATGTCAGGCAGTGGACAAAAGGGCGGTGGCACCGTACAGCAGCCAGTTATAGCGCAGCCAGTTATAGCGCAACCAGTGACAACGCAGCCGCAAACGTTACCAACCATGCCAACCGGCTTTAACGTAAACCAAGCGGCCTCTACTGGTTTGCAAGGCGCATTAGGCGCAACACAAGCAGCCGTTGCAGCCCCTCTTAACGTTGGCGCATATATGAACCCATACACGCAAAACGTCATTGACACAACGCAAGCCGACATTGAGCGACAAAGGCAAATGGCAATCAACAACATGGGCGCAGCCGCAACAAGAGCAAATGCGTTTGGCGGCTCACGGCAAGGCGTCGCGGAAGGTGTTACCAATGCAGAGTTTGGCAGAGTTGCAGGCAACCTTATCGCACCGATGCGTCGTGATGCTTTTAACACTGCCATGAGCAACGCAATGACTGATAGAAGCCAACGCCTTAACGCAGCCAATCAGTTAGGCGGGTTGGCAAACCAAGCATTTACAACTGGCAGAACAATCAACCAAGACATGATGCAGCAAGGGTTATTACAAAGAGCGTTGCAACAGTCTCTTATTGATGCAGCGCGGCAAGACTTTGCAAGATATGCAAGCAGTCCGACAGACAGTTTAAATGCACCATTGGCAGCATTAGGCGTAGCAAATCAAAACGCGCCAAGCACAACAACGCAAAGAAATACCCCTGGCATATTCGACATATTAAGCGTGTTTGCCGCGATATGATTTTAAGGAGCTTATAATGGTTGAACAAAGAGGGTTGCTTGCAAACATTGGCCAAGGCTTGGAGCGCAAGTTTGGCCGTATAGGTGATGCATTGTCAGGTAGAGACCAAAACGCCAGAGATAGATTAGCACTTGGTTTAATGAGTCTGGGCAATCCTCAACGCACGCAAGCACTGCAACAACTGGTGGCAAACAGGATTACAGAACGTCGCAAACAAGATAAAATCAACAAAACAGCAGATTTTTTAAGATCGCAAGGTTTGGGCGGTGCAGCCGGTTTAATGGAGGCAGGTATTTTCACTGGTTCAGAGGCAATAAATTTTAGTCGTGATCAACGCAAAAGAGAGTTAGCAGAGCAAGCCGCAGCGTTAATTAAGTCTGGCGACACGCAGGGAGCAATGGCTATTCTTGCTGAAATAAGCCCCACAGCCATTGGACAGCAACTTGCAGCAAGATTAGGGCAACCAGGTTATGACATATTGGGTGGTGGCAAGTATACGTTATTCAGACCAGGTGACGGAAGTGCTCCAACTATAACACCTAATCAAAATGTAATAGATGCAGAAAGAGAAATAGCGCAGAAAGACAAGGTTGCCGCAGGGTTGCCGACTGTTACACAAAAAGCAGAAGATGCAGACTTTGACGCAATCCAATCATTAGATTTCTTAATACAAGACGCAAATGAAATTATAAAAGATTTTGGCTATGATGCAGAAACTAACACTTTTAAAGGCCCATTGAGCATTGGCGTTGATGGCTACTTATCTGGCGCATTAGGCAGCTTTGGTGTTGGTGAAGAAAATATTAAAACTTCAAAAGCAAGAGATCAATTTGACCGGTTTAAGACAAGGTTAATTAATACAAGTTTGCGTTTAAACAAAGGTGTTCAGACTGAGGGCGATGCGCAAAGAGCCGCAAAAGAATTGGGAGATGCAAGAACTGAAGCAACTGCTTATGCAGCAATGATTGAGTTGTTGCAGATTAATGAGAGAGCTAGAGCAGCAAAAGCGCGTGCAATAAATGACCGTCGTAAAAGGCTTGGGTTTCCTGCAACTGAAATACCCGACACTCCAGAAATTCCTAACTTAAATTGGAGCATTAAATAATGATCATTGTTATTGACGGTATTGGCGAAGTTGAAGTTGATGACGCTTTCAAAAATCTAACTAAGACACAGCAAAATATTTTTGTTGATCAGATAAGAGAGCAAGTTAGAGCCGGTGCAAAAAATAAACAAGATGCAGATAAACCTGTTGAAAAACAGCGTGGTAGAGCCTTTGCACAAGGCGTTTTTCTTGGCTTTGCAGATGAGTTAGAGGCTGCGATTAGAAATCCTGTTAGCGCGTTAGGTTCTGCTTTAGGTCTCTCTGAGGGAAAAAGTTATAAAGAAAACTTAGATGTAATTCGTAAAAAATTAGAAAGCTATAGAAGTGCAAACCCATTAGAGGCATTAGCCTCTGAAATGGCGGGCGCAGGTGTAACAACACTTGGATTGGGAGCACTTACAGCAGGCGCAGGCGGCGCGGCAACGGCTGCTGCAACATCATCGAGATTAGCACCATTGGTTGCACGAACTGCCGCGCTTGGTGCAGGCGAAGGTGCAGTAGCAGGTTTTGGTGCGGGTGAAGGTGGCTTTTCAGAGAGAGCAAAGACAGCAGCAACCGGCGCTGCAATTGGTGGTGCGCTTGGAACGGCGGCACCTTTAGCCGTACAGCAAGGCGGCAAGTTAGTGCGCAGAGTTGGTGATACGCTAGGCGTTGGCGGTCAAAAACGTGCAGATGCATTTGCAGAGCGAAAAGTTTTAGAAAATTTAGACAGAGATAATTTAACACCAGACACAGCCTTAAAAAGCCTTAAAGAAGCGCAAGACTTGGGAATTGAAGATATAACCATTGCTGATTTAGGTGAAAATTTGCGTGGCAGTGGTTGGAGGGCGCAAATTGTACCTAACAAGCAGCGTCAAAAAACAATTGATCAATTTGATGAAAGAAAAACCAGACAAGCTGAACAAATTACAGAACAAGCCAAAACGCTTTCTAATACAACAGAAGATACTGGCTTAACATATTTAGACAACTTGACTGAGAAAGTGCAGCGACAAGCAAGACCTGCTTACAAAAAAGCATATGAAGTTGAGTTAGACGCTGCACCGTTTGCAAGTATGGCAAAAAGTAAAGTCATCCAAGACGCTTATAAAAAAGCTGTTGATATTGCTGACATTGATCCAGATTTCGACATTTCCAATATGCCTAAAGATTTAAGTAAGTTTTTTGGTGATGAGATGAAAGGCGGCGGCTACGTTGGTATGCCAACTGAGGTTGCCCATGAAATTAAAAAAGGGCTTGATGTTTTAATAGAAAACGAAAGCGAGGCAATAACCGGCAAATTAACAAAACGAGGCGCTGCGCTTAATAAATTAAAAAATACTTGGAATAGAGAAATAATAAAACAAAACGACGCTTATCGAATAGCTAATGAGCAATTTGCAGATAATGCACGTTTAAAAGATGCTTTTAAATCTGGTTTTGATTTTACAAAAATATCAGAGCAAGAGCTTGTTAAAAAAGTAAGTAAAATGAGCGCCCCAGAAAAGGAAGCCTTGCGTGTTGGTTTAGTAAGCCAGATTGAAGAATTAGCTTCAAAAACTGGTGATGCCACAAACTTTGTTAAAACCGTATTTGGCACACCTCGTAAACGCGCTGCATTGCGTTTGGCTTTCGATAATTCTGAGCAATTTGCAAGGTTCGAAAAAGCTATAAAGTTTCAAGTAGATAAAATGAAAACTACTAGAAAAGTTACTGGTGGTTCTGAAACAGTAGAGCGCAAGGTTCAATTAGACGATGGCGGTATGGATGCGTCAAGCGTGTTGAATGTTGGAACGCAAGCAATTTTTGGAAATATCCCAGGCGCAGCAATGTCAGGCGCTCAAAGAGCCGCTTCACGTTTGCAAGGTTTAAATGAAAAAAGTGCGGGTCGTATGTCTCAAATGCTTTTTGAAACTAACCCTAGGATGCAGCAAGGTATTCTGAACCAATTGCAGCAAAGACAAATTTCAGACGCAGAAAGACAGCGTAGGCTTTTAAGGCGTCCAGAAGTCTATTCTGGATTTTTAGGCGCAACAAGTGGGCTTTTAGCAGGTCGTGATTAAGTAAGGGCAAAGCATGGAAATAAAACCTAAAACGGAACAAGAAATATCTGCAATTGTCCAAGACGCTATGCAAAGCGCAGTTGATTTTGTTGAGAGCGAGATAAGCGACACAAGATTAAAGGCGCAACGCTATTATGATGGCGAAGTAGACATTGGTTATGAAGATGGCAGAAGCAAGGTTGTAGCCACCAAAGTCAGAGATGTTGTGCGCAGCGTTAAGCCGTCGATTATGCGTGTGTTTATGTCTACGACCAAAGCAGTTGAGTTTATGCCGCGTGGCCCAGAAGATGTTGCAATGGCAGAACAGGCCACAGACTTTATCAATCATGAGTTTAACAGGCTAAATGGCTACCGTGTTTTATCTGATGCAATCCATGACGCGCTTGTAAAAAAGCAAGGCATTATCAAGGCGTATCACAAGGAATACCCAACAGCAAAAATATACACATTATCAGACCTTTCTGAAGATGAGTTAAGCTTACTTACAAGCGACCCAGACGTTGAAGTGCTAGAGCAAAGCATGGAAATGCGTATGGAAATGGATGAGTTTGGCGTAGATGTTGAGGCACCAATATTTGCAGTCAAACTTAGCCGCAAAGAAATGAAAGGCGATCTATGCATAGAAAGCGTACCGCCCGAAGAATTTTTTGTAAATCGAGATGCTAGAACAATAGAGGACGCATACATTGTAGCACATAGGACAGAAATGCGTGCCGGTGATGTAATCGCAATGGGCTATGACCCAGAGATAGTATTGGGTCTTGATGGTATTATTAGCGGTTTTGAGATGACCGAAACAGAGGTGCAGGCACGGCAAGGCTATAATGAAGATTTTGCTGATGAAAATGAGCAAGACCCTTCCATGAAAAGCATAGCAATAACAGAGGCTTACATGAGAATTGATGTAGATGGTACTGGTGTGCCTGTTTTGCATAAGTTTTTGTTAGGTGGCACTGGATATGAATTATTAGACTTTGAGCCTTGTGATGAAGTGCCAATGGTCAAGCTAGAAGTAGACCCAGAGCCTCACAGTTTTTACGGCCGTAGCCTTTGTGAGCTTATTGCAGATGACCAAGACGCAAGCACAGCGATCTTGAGGGGCATTTTGGATAATGTTGCTCTTACAAACAACCCTAGAATTGGGTTTTTAGAAGGTAGTGTCAACGTCGATGATTTATTAAATAATGAGATTGGCTCACTTATCAGAATGAGGCAACCTGGTAGTATACAAGATTTAAGCGTTCCATTTGTTGCCGGTCAGACACTTAGCGCCCTAACCTATATGGATAAGCTTGTTGAACAAAAAACAGGCGTGACGCAGAACCTTGCACTCAATCCTGATGCGATGCAGTCCACAACAAAAGCAGCCGTTACTGCAAGCGTAGAAGCAGCCGCAGGGCAAGTAGAAGTGATGGTGAGAAATCTTGCTGATGGTCTAAGAGACTTGTTTAAAATTATTCTGCGTATCATGCACAAGAACTTTAACGAAGAAAAGATGATGCGTATGAATGGTCAGTTTGTGCCAGTTGATCCTAGAGTCTGGGATGTATCAATGGACGTAAGCGTAAACGTTGGCTTGGGTACTGGACGGGAAGATGAAAAGATAGCTGCCTTACAGCAAGCACTGACGATGCAAACCCAAGTCTATCAACAATATGGCCCTATGAATGGCTTGGTAAGCCTCACAAACATACGCAACACAATTACAGATATGATGGCAGCAGCCGGTGTGCGTAACTCAGATAGATACTTTGCCCCAATCAACCAAGAGATTGAACAGCAAATGTTGGCGTTACAACAGCAACAACAAGCAATGATGGCGCAACAGCAACAAGACCCTAACGCTGCATTTTTACAAGCAGAGCAAATGAAAGCTCAAGCAAAGATGAACACCGACATGGCGAAGCTACAGTTAGACGCCACAAAAGCAGCAGCAGAGGATGATCTAAAACGCGATCAAATGGCGCAAGATTTACTTGTCGATGCGGCAAAAGTTGCGGGTCAGTACGGAACAGCCGTTGATGTAGCCAGAGTCAAAGCAGAACAAGACAAGCTTAGAACCGTAGCAGGGATTGCCCAAGGACAATGACCAATATTCGCATAACGGCTAACGAAGCCAAAAGGTTAAAAAACGATACTGCATTTAAGCAGTTTGTAGAGGATGTTCGAGAGCGTCAAAAAGACGTTTTCGCAGCTAGCGACGCCTCAGAGATTGAACGTCGTGAAGAAGCGCACGCAATTATTCGTGCATTACAAGCAATTGAAATGAACCTTGACGCTGCAATTGCGGCAGAGACATTTCTAGACTTAAGGAAAGGTTAGCACCGTGAACACGCCTAACACATTAGACGCTGCTGTTGAGCAGCTTATACAAGTACCAAATACTACTACTGACGATACTACAGAAGAAGTAGTAGAAGCATCTAGCGAAGAAACTATTGAAGAACCTCAACAAGAGACTGACGTAGTTGACGAAGCTGAGAATGATGCAGACGATGATCTACTCGATCAATTAGATGCGGATGATCTTGAGGACGAAACCGCCGCCCCTCTAGAGCTTTCTGATGACCTTGAAATTGAATACAAAGCTGATGGTCAGATGAAGAAAGCAACCCTGGGGGAGCTAAAGCGAAATAAAGCCGGTCAAGAATACATCCAAAGACGTATGCAAGAGATTGCACAGCTTGAAAAACAAGTAAAAGAGCAATCAAATGCATTAGCACAACAGCGACATCAGGAAAGAGAATTTTTTGAAAAAGCTAAACAAACTGGTTTCACGGAGCCTACCCCACCGTCAAAAGATTTGTTCAGTGACGATCCTCTTGGATATATGGAGCAAAAAATAAAATACGACGAGGCCAAGGCTGAATACGATACCAAAATGCAACAATACCAACAATTGCAAATGCAGCAACAACAACAGCAGCAACAGCAATTGCAAGCGTTTACCGAGCAGCAAACTCAATTACTTACAGAAAGATTGCCTGATATTGCAGACCCAGAAAAAGGAGACGCAATAAAAAAAGATTTGATGGAGGTTGGAGACTACTACGGTTTTACGCAACAGGAATTGGAGAGCGTAAGGGATCACAGATACATTTTAGCAATGTATGATGCCATGCGTTTTCGTAAGCTTGTAAAAAAACGAGGCAAAGCAACTTCTAACAAAGAAAGCATTGCCCCTGTTAAAGCCGGTGCAAAAAAACGTCTTAGCCAAGGAAAGGCTGCTGCAAGTAAAAAGGCAGAAGCATTAATGAGGGCAAAAGGTGATATTGATAGCATAGCTAATTATCTCTTAAACCCGTAATTTTTATACAAGTACCAGACGGTATATTTTGAAAGGATAAATCAATGGCCGTTACAGCAAATACAAACGAGACGTATGACGTCACAACAATCCGCGAGGATTTAAGTCAAGCAATGGCATCAATCTCGCCAACTGAGACGATTTTTATGAGCACAATTGGTTCTCGTAATGTCGATAATACTTACTTTGAATGGAGTGAAGTAGACCTCGCGGCAACTGGCGCAAATAGACAGATTGAGGGTGATGTGGGGCTGTCAAATACGGCACCCACTAACGCCGTTCGTAAAGGTGGCTACACACAAATTTCAGCAAAAGTTGTAGAGGTATCATCTACAAACCAAGCTGTTAATGGTGTTGCAAATGCTCAAACAGTAGCGAAGCAAGTAGCTTACAAACTAGCTGAACTAAAAAGAGACATGGAAGCTATGTTGCTTGCAAACGTTCCAGCAGCAGCAGGATCATCTGGCTCGGCTAGACAAACAGCAGGCTTACCGGCTTACCTTACTACTAACGTTTCACGAGGTTCTGGTGGTGCCAACGGTACTACATCTGGGACAGGTGAAGCGGGTTCTGTTAACGCAGCAGCGACAGACGGTACTCTTAGACCATTGACAGAAACATTGCTCAAAGATGTTATCAAGGGCTGTTGGGATAGTGGAGCACAACCATCTGTTGTAATGTGTGGTTCTGCACAAAAGCAAAAAATATCTGCTTTTACAGGTAACGCAACACGCTTTAAAGAGGCAGAAGATAGCAAGTTAAACGCTGCTATTGATGTTTATATTGGTGACTTTGGTGAGCTACAAATTGTGCCAAACCGCCATATGCGTGTGAGAACAGTATCAAGTGTAGATTACACACCAGACGTATTTGTTCTTGATCCAACTTATGCAGAAGTTGCTTACCTACAGACCGCCAAGCAAGAACCATTAGCGAAAACCGGGCTGTCAGAACGGCGATTAATTAGCTGCGAATATGGACTTCAGGTAACGTCGCAAAAAGCCCACGGCGTTGTGGCAGATGTAAACGCATCATAACCAAAAAAGGGGGGCAGCAATGCCCCTCTACCAATGGAGTTTTATATGAAAATAAAAATTACTACAGATAGGCAACCATTTCTTGATGATGAACCTAAAAACATGGGTGATGTAGTTGAGGTGAGTGCAGAGGAAGCCGCAATATTTATTGAAAATGGCTTTGCTGAAGAAGTGAAAACAACAAGCAAACCAAAACGAGCAAGAAACAACAAGGGCCAACTTTTGGCAGATGATCCTAACACGCCTAATGTAAATGAAGCTTGGGAAGGTGGAGAGGCACCAAAATGAGCAATACACTTTTAAACACCACTTACCACACAGAAGATGACAAGTTGATTGTAAAGCGATCACAAGACGTACAGCGTATTCTTGATTTTAACAAAGAGCGAAACATAGACGGTCATAATAGAAACAGCGACATGCGGTTAGCCGGTTCTATACCTTTAGTCGTGGCTGAAATGTGGATGAGGGAGTCAGGAACAACACTTGGTTCACAGGAGTTTCTAGCATACGTCAAAAAGAAGCTTCTCAGTGGTGATTTTTCAAAATTAGTAGCCAATGGATATTAGAAATGCCGAATTTAAAAGCCAGAAATTTTAATTGGGAGGGCAAGTATTGAGCACTGATAAACGAACAGTTGCCTCTGCCCATACACGCATTGATGGATTGGAAAAAGAGGTGGTGGAAATCAAAACCGAAATGAAAATACAGTTTAAAGACTTGTATAACCGCATCAAGCGCATGGAAGCCATTATGATTTGCATAACTGGTGCAAGCTTACTGCTACTCCTAAGAATGACCTTTTTAAGCTAGGTGATGCCTTGCCAATTCTTGAGAGCATAGCCGCCGCAAATGCAGCGTATTCCGTAATAAAATCGGCTCTTAGCAATGGCAAGGAAACGGCAGG
>VMHT01123381.1_pt1 | contig 10856 bp, 8 predicted proteins | sample 4693611 | NCBI WGS metagenome assembly VMHT01 (sample SAMN12280063, study PRJNA550983) | marine metagenome | isolation source: seawater sampled from same location over 5 years 0.02-0.2 micron viral filtrate | place: USA: collected off the coast of southern California halfway between the port... ... | reverse complement strand
GCCAGGCGCGGCTCGATATAGCGAATCGTGTCGTAGCCAAAATAGCCGACCAGCCCGCCGGTCAGGCGCGGTAGCTCCGGTAGGCGCGGCAATGGGCGCGCATCGTTGAAGGCCTGAATCCAGGCTAGCGGATCGTCGGTCTCGATCTGTTCGAGAACCGCGTCATCGCGTTCGTGCACCAGCGTGTGGCCACGTACGCGAATACGCTCGGCACAGGGCAGGCCGATAATCGAATACCGGCCCCAGCGCTCGCCGCCCTGGACCGATTCGAGCAGAAACGAGTAGGGCGCGTCGGCCAGTTTGAGATAGGTCGACAGCGGCGTGTCGAGATCGGCCAATGCCTCGACTACCAGCGGCACGCGCGGATGTTGAAGCGAATGGGTGGATTCGCGGTGGGAAGCAGACGAATTGTTCATGAAGTCACTCGATCGAAAATCGCAAGAAGTGCGCGCTCGGCCAGCCGTAAGAGCAGGGTAATACGCGCGAGACAATGTCCAGGCTATTCAGCCTCGCCAGTCGTCTTCTCGCCATCGCCAAGCCGCATCAAAAGCGCGGTTGGCGGTGTTTTTGAATCGATTCGGTGTCATGTCGGTCGTCATTCGTCGCAGGCGCGTCGCGCGCCACGGTAAGTCAATGCTGACTTATCTGATCCGCCTTGCCAAGTCACACCCGCGGACTTACCCGCCGGCCCGGTGATCGGGTTTTCCGGTCGGCCGCTGTATAGAGCTGCTACGCCTTATAGGAGAGCCGGCGATACGGCACCAGTGCTTCCCATTCTGCCTCGGGTAGCGCTGACAAGGTTAATAGGCTGACACCTCGTGCGTCGTTGTTTTGCCGCCACAGATGTTGATGCATCGAAATCGCGCTCGAGGCTACTGATCGTGCAGCGTATTTTGCGCTACGACCGAAGAATGACGTGCGGACATAATGAATTCGGAAAATATTTCTTTCGATATCGCCGGTGCCAAATCAAGGAACCACGCGGTTTGCGCCGGATGGCGGTCGCTACAGGTCTGAAAATAATTGTTTTTATAGATATCGTAGTGATAGGTTTTGCAGCCATCGGCTTCTACACTTATCGGCGGATAACTGGCGCGCAATCAGTAAGTTGTGCGTCGGTCGCGCGATGGCGTGTCGTCGTGGGGGATACAGGCAGCGAGGCGTGGAGCCGCGTGCTCATACCAAAAGGAGGAGATTCCTATGCCTGTTGTCCAGTATCGCCCGACCGCCTGGGCTATTGCCCTGTGTTTTGTTCTCGCTGCCGGTACGCTGCCGTGTCGTGCTGCCCGCGCGAATGACGAAAAAGCGGCGGCTGTACCCGGGGCGCGCGATGATGCTGATACGTCGCACCGTGGTTTCTACGACCGTTTCGTTAAGGACAAGCTCTATATAAAGCCCGGCGTGTCGTATCTTGATTTCAGTCAGCTCGAAAGTTCGGAGCTGGATTTGTCCGGCGTCGAGTTTCCGGCCTCGCTGGCGGTGGGCAAAGGCCGTATTGCCGGCGCCACCGCAACAATAGCCAATCAGTCGATCGCGACGATCGGGGTCGGCTACAACATCCCGGGGACCGGTCGTCATCTGTCCTTCGAAACCATCATCGGCAAGCCGATCGATATCGATTTCATCGCGCAGCCGGGCACGTTACGGGATCAGTCGCTCGCGCCCACGGCGGATCTGGGCAATTTGGTCACCGGCGATAGCGTGCTTGAACAGGCGCTCGGTCAGACCCTCAGCGATCTGGGTTCCGCGGTTAATTCGGCTACTGGGCTGCTGGATACCGGCATCCCGCCGCTCGGTCGCGAACTGGGCACTGTGAAGAGTCTGCCGATCATGATGACGCTGACCTACCACCCCTTTCCGGATGCATTCGTACGGCCCTATCTGGGCGGCGGCGGCATCTATCTTTACAACTACGATGCCGAGATCAGCAACGATGTGCTCACCGAGGTGAGCGATCCCGGTTTCGATGTATCGTCAACGCCGGGCTATATTCTGCAGGCCGGCGTGGATATCGGCTCGCCGCAGGGTGGTTTTTTCGGCTTTGCGGACGCGCGCTATATCGGTGGCGCGACCGTGAAAGGCAGTCTGTCGGATGTGAACGTCCGGCTCAACAATCAGGCCCTGGCCAATACGCTCGGTCTGCTGGGTTACGGCGAAGACATCGCAGTCGGCGACGCCGACATCGAACTCGAGATCAACGCCATGATTTACAGCGTGGGTGTCGGCTACCGCTTCTGACGTGGAGACCCACGCCAAAGCGTTTGTTCACCGGCCCGCCGGTTGTCGTTCTCCTTCGCTCGCTCAGGCGAGTTCGGCACGCATGTCGGCAATGACTTTCGCATAGTCGGGTTGGCCGAAGATCGCCGAGCCGGCGACGAACGTATCGGCGCCGGCATCGGCCACACGCTTGATGTTGTCGGTCTTGATGCCGCCGTCGACCTCCAGCCGGATATCGCGGCCCGAGGCATCAATGATCTCGCGGGCCTCGGCGATCTTGCCAATGGCTTCTTCAATGAATTTCTGGCCGCCGAAGCCGGGGTTCACCGACATGATCAGCACGATATCGACCTTGTCGAGCACGTATTTCAGCCATTCCAGCGGCGTGGCGGGATTGAATACGAGCCCGGTCTTGCAGCCGGCGTCGCGTGCCAGTTGCAGGCTGCGGTCGACGTGTTCGCTGGCTTCCGGATGAAAGGTGATCGACGTCGCGCCGGCTTCCGCAAACGCGCTGATCATGGCATCCACCGGTTTGACCATTAGATGCACGTCGATCGGCACGTTCGGATGCCGGGCCTTGAGGCGCTTGGCCAGCGCCGCGCCGACCGGCGGGCCGAAGGTCAGGTTCGGCACGTAGTGGTTATCCATCACATCGAAATGAATCCAGTCGGCGCCAGCGTCGATGACCGCTTCGCATTCGTCGCCCAGTGCGGCGAGGTCGGCAGCGAGAATCGAGGGCGCGATGAGCGGCGCGTATTTGGATCGGGACATGATTCAAAACCGTGGATCGGACAGCGGCGCTAGTTTACGCTTTGCGGATTGTCTATGTCAGTCGAGCTTGAATGAGCGTTCTTATCGCGTTGCATGCGCTTGCCGCCGTTATCTGGGTGGGCGGGCTATTCTTTCTGGTTGGTATTTTGCGCCCGGCCGCTTCGTCCGTGCCGCTGGCCGAACGGCTGCCGCTGCTATCCACCGCGATGGGGCGCTTCTTCCTCTGGGTATGGATTGCGATCATCGTGCTGCTGGTCACCGGTAACACCATGATTTTCATGCTCGGCGGCATGGCCGGTGTGCCGCTGTATATCCATCTCATGCAGGCGCTGGGCTGGGTGATGTTTCTGTTGTTCGGGCATATGTTCTTCTCGCCCTGGCGGCGCGTGCGCGTGGCGCTGTCGGCGGGTGCCCTGGCCGATGCCCTCCGGGCGATGAACCAGCTGCGATTCTTTGCGGCCATCAATCTCGCCATCGGCCTGTTGGTTGTCGTCATCGCCACAGGCGGGCGCTACTGGGTGGGTTGATAACAGCGCACCGGGCGCGCGCTGATAGAATTGCGCCGGTCATCCATTCAACGCCGCCGCTGCGCCTGCGCCATGCCCGACACACTATTCGAATCCGATCTGCACAGCGTGCCGCTGCTCATGCGTGGCAAGGTGCGCGATGTCTATGCGGTGGGTGATGACCATCTGCTGATCGTAGCCACCGATCGCCTGTCGGCGTTCGACGTGATCCTGCCCGATCCGATTCCGGGCAAGGGCGCGGTGCTCACGGCCGTCTCCAATTTCTGGTTCGATCGGTTTGCTGGTCAGATCGCCGATCATCGAGCTGACATACCGCTGACCGATGTGCTCACCGGTGAAGAGATAGAACAGGTCGCGTCGCGGGCGATGCTGGTCAAGCGTCTCGATGCGTTGCCGGTGGAAGCGGTCGCACGCGGTTATATCATCGGTTCCGGCTGGAAGGACTATCAGGCCACCGGCACGGTGTCGGGTATCGAACTGCCGGCGGGGCTGAAACAGGCACAGCAGTTGCCCGAACCGATATTCACGCCGTCGACGAAAGCCGAAGCCGGTGAACACGACGAGGCCATCGATTTCGATGCGGTCGTGGATCTGATCGGCGCCGAGCGTGCCGCCGAGGTACGCGATGCCACCTTGTCGATCTACAAGGACGCGGCTGCCTATGCACGCGAGCGCGGCATCATCATTGCCGATACCAAGTTCGAGTTCGGCGTGGATGCCGCCGGCCAACTGGTGCTCATCGACGAAGTCCTCACGCCGGATTCGTCGCGGTTCTGGCCGGTGTCCGAGTACGAAACGGGCATGAGCCCGCCGAGCTTCGACAAGCAGTACGTGCGCGATTATCTGGAAACGCTGGACTGGGACAAGACCGCGCCTGGCCCGCGCCTGCCGCAACAGGTGATCGACAACACCGCGGCCAAGTATCGCGAAGCACAGCAATTGCTTACCGGCGCGTAGGCGACCCGCCTGCCGGTCATGGGCCGGCCCCGCCGTGCGGCGGGGCCGACCTGAAATTCTAGACGCCCGTTTCGTAGTCCTGCGGGTCGAGAATCGGGACCTGGACGCTGCCGTTGATCGTGCTGGCCGGTACCAGCAGATCGCGCGAGAAGCTCACCGGATATTGCGGGTGAAACCCGTATATCAGCAGGCCCAGTTCGTCGCCTTCCGACAGGCGCTCGGCAATGCCGGTCATATCCAGATCGTGACTGCCGAAACCGCGCAGCGGCGTGAGCTGATCGTCGATGAGATCCCAGCGCGCCGTGCCCGCCGCGCGTTTGCCCAGCGCAAGGAAATAGATTGGATCACAGCCGAGCGCGAGTGCATCGATGGCACAGTCACCGGGTTGATCCTGAGCCAGGATGCCGCCGAGCAAATCGCCGACCGGGTCGATGATCTGATCGACCGTGATCGCGATATGCGGAATGCCGGCGACCACACCGCCACCGACCGGCGCGGTATAGAGCGACTGGGTCTGTAGCAACGGCTCGCGCGTGGCGCTGCCGAGCACACTGCCGAGTATGCCGAGCGTGCCGGACAGGGCCGGCGTGTCCATTGCGATATCGAACGATTCGCCGCCCCGGGGAATGGTGTCGGTGGCAATCGCATCGCCTTCGGCAAGGCTCAGGCAGAGTTTGTCGCCGATGCCGAGTGCGGCGTCGAGCGCGCCCTTGTCGGCCTGCAGTTTTTCCTGGAACCAGGCGAAGGTCACGTCGTAGAGATCGAGGCTGCCACAGGTCTGGCTGCTACCGGCATCCTGGAATGCGGGCAGGGTGAGTGCAGCATAGAACGGGTCGAGCGGGTCTTCCAGTCCAGCCGTGCCCAGGCTCGCGGGCAGAATATGGCCGGTCTGATGGGTGAGCAGTCGCACATCGCCGCCAAGCGCTTTTAGGCAGTCGTAGCTGTTGGCGGCATCGTTGAAGTTGAACAACGTGTCGCGAAAACCTTGGGTGATCAGGGCGTCGATCTTGTGCAAGCCGCCGGGTGCGACCTCAAGTGGGTCCGGCACGCCGATGGTGAATCCGTCCTGCGAACCCGCGGGCTCGTTCTCGCAGAAAAAGCGCAGGCTGTGATAGCGGAACAGGTTCAGTGCCGCGTCGGGAATACGATTGGTGAGCGCTCCGCGCACGGCGGCTTCGTAGATGACCGGGTCTTCGCGCAGGCCCTCGGCGCGCTGCACCTGTTCGAGCACGTCGTCCACGATGACGCTCGGGTCGCCCGTGGTCGCCAGACCGAGTATCGGCACTTCGCCTGCGGCGACCAGCGCCAGCACCCAGCCGCTCTTGATCACTTCGTTCGGATCGAGCGCGTAGGTGAGGTCGTAGGGCGCGATATCGGGTGCGATCACGCGCAGGCGTTCCTCGGGATCGGCGCCGGCGAGTAGCCATTGGTACATGCCGCCGTAAGAGCCACCATAGCTGCCGACCTTCATCTTGCCGTTCGCGCGTCGGGCCAGGCCTTCGAGGTTCTCGGCCCAGTCGAGCACGCCGACCAGACCCTGACCCTCGAAATCGGGCGACATCACGCGCACGGTGTTCGAGGATTCGCCGAACCCCCGCTGATCGATCGAGATCAGGTAGTAGCCCGCGTCACGCAGGCGTTGCTGGAATGCATCCGGTGTCTTGCTGCGGCTGCCGCCATATCCATGGCCGTGCAGTATCAGCGGATAGCTCTCGCCGGCCACTAGCTCGGCCGGCTCCATCACGGTCAGCACGATATCGTCGGTGCCGCCGTCGTTGGTAGCGATGGTCAGCGTCTCGTCGTAGACGCGGCCGGCGCGGCTTTCGGCGACCGGTACCGTTGGGGCGCTGGTGTCGTCGCCGTTATCTTCTCCACTACCGTCGTTGTTCGGTGTTTCACTGTCGCCGCTGTTGGCGCCGGTGCTGTCGGCGCTGGCCAAAACGACGTTGCCGTCGTCTTTGCAGCCGGCCAGTATCAATACGCTGCAGCACAGCACAATCGATAGCGCGTGCTTCAATCCGTTCGCACCCATGATGTCTCCCTCGCTTGTATGAGCGCTAGACGCTCTTTTGTTCTAATCGTGCCAGTTAGCCAGCCGCGCCGGTGGGCTCGCTGGCGGTCGCTAATCTGAAAATCGATCTTTACGGCAAGGCGAGGGTGCGTGCAAGCAAGCCGCGACTCGGCGCATCGCGCGAACGCTAACGCGCGTCGGTGATGCTTGAAAGCAAACGATAATCCGGAGAATAACTGCGGCGCTATCCGAACGACCGCGTTGCAGGCACGGCGTCTACCGCCTCTGAATGGCCCGTTGCGCGCTAAATTGTCTTATGCGTGGGGTGTCTGAGTGCGCGCTCGAACGATGACGCGTACGCAGGAAGCGCTTAGGCAGCGTCAGCCGTGCGCGTGGATGCGGTCTTCGACTGCGATTCGTCGTTGGCGCTGGCCTGACGCGTGAGTTCGCTATCGAGCATGCCGATGATGCGATTGCGATCGATACGCTGATCCTTGAGCGCGAGGAAATAGGCATAGCCCATCGCGCGTGTATCGTTCTTGCCGGCACGGTGCTGCAGGTCGGCGCCGTGGTCGATCATGAAGCGCAGCATTTTGGGGTCGTTGCGCTGGATGGCGAAGAACAGGCCGGTGAGCTGATCGCTGCCCGCACGCGGGTCCTCGGCATCGATATCCAGACCGTGGGCGAGATAGAAATCGGCACAGCCGTAAGGATCGTCGAGCCGGGCTTCGCGTTCGAAGATATACACCAGCCCGCCGGCTTCGCGCAGGTCAGGCACATCGGCCTCGCGCTCTGCGACCTGATCGAAGTCGCGTTCGCAGAACCCGCGTTCTTCGATTGAAGCCTGCATCTGCGCGTTCCCCTCGTCTGCGCTGGCGGCTTCCTCGCTGCCGGCCGTCGCATCGCGGGTTGCCGCATCGCCTGACCCGCGCTCGGCCAGTGTGGCCGAGTCGCGCTGGCTGTCGGTCTGGGCGGCGTCCGGCGTCAGCACCCCAGGCCCGCCGGCAAGCCAGAAGATCAACAGACCCAGAAAAATTGCGACGATAATAGTAATAACGACGATCGGTCTCATAGGCGGGGTCTCGTTGGCTTGGGCGGGGTTTTCGGTCAGGTGTGGTTACTGGTCTTTGTTTTCGCCGAACAGGGCGTCGAGCTTGTCTTCGTATTCGTGATAACCCAAGTGTTCGTAGAGTTCGTTGCGCGTCTGCATACGATCGACCACGTTCTTCTGGGTGCCATCGCCGCGGATCGCGGCATAGACGTCCAGCGCCGCGTTCGCCATGGCGCGCGAGGCAGACAACGGATAGAGCACCATGCCCACGCCCTGGTCGCCCAGCTCGGTGGTGGTATAGAGCTCGGTCTGGCCGAATTCGGTGATGTTGGCGAGTACCGGCACGCCGAGGTCGGTGAAACGCTTGTACATCGACAGGTCGGTCATCGCTTCGGCGAAGATGAAATCGGCGCCGGCTTCGATACAGGCCGCGGCCCGTTCGACGGCCGAGTCCAGGCCTTCGACGGCCAGCGCATCGGTGCGCGCCATGATCAGCATCTCGTCGCGGGCATCGGCCGCCGCGGTCACGCGCTCGGCCATTTCCTCCTTGGAGACGATCGCCTTGCCTGGGCGATGCCCACAGCGTTTGGCAGCCACCTGGTCTTCGATATGCACACAGGCCGCGCCCGCGCCTTCGAACAGCTTGACCGTGCGTCCGATATTGAATGCGCTGCCCCAGCCGGTATCGATATCCACCAGCAGCGGCACATCGGTGGCATAGGTGATACGGCGCACGTCTTCGAGCACGTCGTTCATCGTCGTCATGCCCAGATCCGGCAGGCCATAGGACCAGTTCGCCACGCCGCCGCCGGACAGATAGATCGCCTTGAAGCCGCTGTGTTCGGCCAGCATCGCGGAATAGGCATTGATCGCACCCACGATCTGAAGCGGGTGTTCGGTTTCGAGTGCGGAAAGAAAGCGTTGGGCTGCGGACATGATCGTCTAACGGTCGGATTGAATGACGGGCGTCAGCTTAACTCAAGCTCGATATTCTGCGGTGGTAGGTCGAAAGCACGATTCGCTGATTGCGCAGACCGCCATCTCGTAAAGCGGTGCGATCTGCGAAATCTGCGGATTATTGCCGGCATTCGCGGACCGGCTTTTCAGCTGAGCCAGCGCGTGGCGAACTTGATGAACCAGCGGGTGAAGCCCTTGTAGGGCGGTAGGAACAGAAAGCTGAGCGAGAAGCGCTCGCGCACCACGGCGCGTTCGTGGCTGAAGGCCTTGAAGCCGTAGTGACCGTGTGAGTTGCCGAGCCCGGAGTTGTTGACGCCGCCGAAGGGCAGGTTCGCGTGCAGGAACTGCACCATCGAGTGATTTACGCAGGAACCGCCCGCGCTGGTGTGGGTGAGCACTTTCTCGATGAAATCGTTGTCGCGCGCGAATACATACAGCGCCAACGGTTTCGGCTTGGCGTTGATTTCACTGATGATGCGGTCGGTATCGGTGAACGGCACGATCGGCAGCACGGGGCCGAAGATTTCTTCTTCGAGCACGCGCGAGTCGCGGTCCACGTCGGTGAGTAGCGTGGGGGCGATATAGTTGTCGTCATTGGCCGGTACGCCGCCCATCGGCACCCGCGCGCCGCGCTGGGTGGCGTCGTCGATCAGGCCTTTGACGCGCCCGTAGTGCTTGTCGTTGACGATGCGGCAGTAGTCCGGGTTCGAGTCCATGCGGGACTGATCGCCATAGAGCTTGGTCATCGCCTTGCGCATCGCCTCGATGAAGCTGTCGACAATATCGGTATGGACATACATATAGTCCGGCGCGATACAGGTCTGGCCGTTGTTGGCGAACTTGCCCCAGGCCAGGTTTTTGGCCGCGTTGGCGATATCCGCGGTCTTGTCGACGATCACCGGCGACTTGCCGCCCAGTTCGAGCGTGACCGAGGTGAGATTCTCCGCCGCGGCGCGCATCACGATCTTGCCGACTGCCGGCGAACCGGTGAAAAAGATATGGTCGAAGGGCAGCCCCAGCAGGTGCTGTGAGGTTTCCACCGCGCCCTGAACGACCGCGACTTCATCCTCGTCGAAGATATCTCTGACGATCTCGTCCATGAGCTGTGCGCAGTGCGGCGTCAGCTCCGACGGTTTGAGAATGACCGTATTACCGGCCGCGAGCGCCGAGATGAGGGGGCCGAAACTCAGGTTGATCGGGTAGTTCCAGGGCGAGATGATCAGGCAGACGCCCTTGGGCTCGTTGCGCACCTCGGCCGAGGTGCCGAACATCAGCAGCGTGGGGCGCTTGCGCTCGGGCTTCATCCAGCCTTTGAGATGACGAATGGCGTGGTTGGCCTCCATCACCACCGGCAGGATTTCGGTGATATCCACTTCCGGGGCCGGCTTGGCAAAGTCTGCATGACAGGCTTTGTAGATCTGTTCGGTGCGATCGAACATGGCCTGGCGCAGGCGTTTGAGCTTTTCGATGCGCTCGGCGGCCGTGGATGTACGCAGCGACAGTGCTTTGCTCTGCTGGGCCGCAAACAGCCGCTCGGTTCGATTATGGTCGGCCTCTTCGGGCGCGGCGGCGATATTCTCTACGGCGGTACTCATGGTGATCCTCCTGTCTCGACGCCGGCGGCATCGAGCGTTGCTCGCGTTGTCTTGATGTTATGTCAGTTTCTTGTCGCAGCGGCCAGCGGCGATATTCAAGATTCTTCCGCCATGTCCAGCCGTTCTGCCGCGCGCTTGGCCAGTGCCGGTGCCCGCGCATGCGCCTGAAAGAAGATATGTGCGAGTACGCGCACCACACGTCGGTGATCGCGGGTGCTGCGATGGCCCAGCGGCAGCACGATCGCCTCGATCAATGAAATGAAGGCGCGCGCCATATCGCGCGTAGAGCCTTCCACGCCCAGCGCGTTGGCCGCGCGGGCTTCATCGAGTACCTGTTCGATCGCCTCCGAGGCCTGGGCTTCGAAGGCCTGCTGCACGGCAATCGCCGATTCGACTTCGGCCGTGCTCGGCTTGAGCCAGTAGCCGGCGATACCGTCGGCCAGGCGCGGGTCCTCGACCAGGTGCTCGAGGCCGGCGAACATCGCAAAAATCTGTTCGACCGGGTCGGTTTCGTCCGCCACGGCATCGAACACATGGGCTTCGAAAATGCCGATCAGACGGCGCATGGCATCGGCATACAGCGTCTGCTTGCTGTCGAAATGCCAGTACAGCGCCGCTTTCGTTACCCCCGATTCCTTGGCCAGACGGGTCATCGAGACGCCGTCATACCCGAAACGGCCGAAGGCGCGAAATGCTGCCTCGCAGATGCGCTTGCGCGTTTGCCGTGGATCCGTGTCGACCGGTCGTGCCATGCCGTGTCTTCGTCTATC
>VMHT01037887.1_pt1 | contig 10856 bp, 18 predicted proteins | sample 4693611 | NCBI WGS metagenome assembly VMHT01 (sample SAMN12280063, study PRJNA550983) | marine metagenome | isolation source: seawater sampled from same location over 5 years 0.02-0.2 micron viral filtrate | place: USA: collected off the coast of southern California halfway between the port... ... | reverse complement strand
TTTTTCTTCTATAAACCAAGGGGCTGTTATATGCCCTTTCTTATTTGTTTCTGCATCTTTTCTCCAAGGGGAGTTTGGAAATACGGTTCCATCTACTGATACAATCTTATACTTGTTTTGGCCATGTACCTCAACAACTTCACAATATTTCTTTTCTCCTAGAAATCTTGCTAATACTCTGTCTCCAACTTTAAGTTTAGTACCTTGTCTCATTTCTAATTATATTTAAGTATTCGTGCGCAACTGCAAAAACAGTGTCCATTGTAAAAAGCGGCTGATTTACTTCTGAATAAGACTTATTTGCCTTTTCTTTATTTACTTTATACCATTCTTTATAAGAATTTGAATCTAAGCTAGTGGCATTCATAAACGCTTGGTCTAATCTTAGTCTTCTAAGGAATAAATAATGGTCCCATCTTCCTGTTTCTATATACTTTTCCACTGCATCTTTAGCGACCATTAATCCGCACTGTTCTTTAGTCTTGAATTCTTTTACTGCCCTTAGCTTTTCTCCTCTTCTAACAAGAGTTTCTAAATTATAAACCCAAGAAGGTTTATAAAAGTCATCTAAGAATTTTTTAATATCTATGTCGGTAGGATGGCCGCATTCTCCCATCTTTACATTCTCTCTAGATTTGACAATTTGTTTGCCCTTAGGTAAACTGAAACTTGACTTCTTCTTATTAAACTTTTTCTTTTTCACGCTTTTTCTTTTTAGGTGGAAATCTTCCCCAATTACCATGACCATCGTAGTCTATAAAGTCATCTATTTTAATGACTTCTTCTTTCTCTTCCTTTTCAGTGAATGAGAAAAGAACATAACTTGAAAATATTAGAACACCTATAATAAAAATCAGCAGTTCCATTTATTCTTGAGTTTCTAGTTCTTTACTATTTTCTGAATCAGCCAACTCTTCTAAAATAGACTTCATGGCTTGAACTTTCCAACTTTGAATTTCAGGGTCTTTCTCAAACTCTTCTCTTTGTTTTTCATGAGATGTGTTTATCATCTTTACAAGAAAGTACAAATAAGTTACAAAGATAGTTAAACCTACTCCAAATATTATAGATTCTATCATTTTTTTGAGGTGTTAAAATAGTTAGCAAGTCCTAAAATTGATGGTACCCAAATACCAACGAACATTCCTTCATCTTTATATCCTAAGAACCAAAGTGATACTGAGAATAAAAAACTAACAAATGCTAATGCGATTGGATAATGTTTTCTTATATTTTTCATAATTTATGTTTTTATACTTATTATATAAGACACTTTAATTTTGTTTATTTTATTCTAATTGTTATATCATGTGGGGCTTCTTCGTCACCTCCAAAGTAAGGATATAAGTAGTATTTTCTGTAGGTTTCTGAGCATTTTCGATCCACAGTGACTTCGACACCATCTACGCTCATAATGTAAGAGTCTTCAGTAAAAGTAATTGAGTATTGATATGGCTCACCTAGTTCTACTGTAGTTATGTTACCGAAGCTAAAATCTCCGTCTTCTCTTTTGTACCATAAAATTTCTAGATTATCGTTTAACCATCTCCAGCCAAACCTAATTGAATTTTTTGAATGTCTTGTGCCACAATCACTTAAACCATATAATTTATTTACATCATACTGGTTGGTTGGGTCTTGTGAAGTGTATTTGGCTGATTCATCGAAGATAGCATCAAAATGAATGTAATTGCTTTTTGTTGAACAATATGCAGTCGTTGACCTATGCTTTCCTTCTTTGATTTTGTATATTCTGTAACCATCTCCATCTATCTTTTTACAAGATAAGATAGTTAATGTTAGAAATAGAAAACTAATGCTTTTTAGATTCACTCTTTTTGTTTTTAAAAACTAATGGCCACTTATATCCAATATTAAGAAGATGTGTATATTCTCCTCTTCCTGAATTTCCAGTGCCTAGTTCGGTTGAAAATGTAAAAAATCCTTGTTCTTTATGTTTTATACGTACTTGTGTATAAATCATAGCTGGGTTAAATCGTACTCCTAATATAATAGATACGTTTTCTCTACCCCACATGTCGTAATAAGACCCTAAACCTACTTTAGCGGTCCAAATATCTGGTGATGCTAAACCAACTGAAACATCTATTAAACTATAATCACCAAAATCTGAAGTTCTTCCTATAGTGAATGATGTAAATGGTAATTCACTAACCTTCCATTTATCTTTAACACCTATTCCAGAATTTATTTCTATATATGTTTGCTTGTCAGGTCTAAATTGTCTAGTCTGGGCAAAGATAAAAAGTGGGCAAAATAGTAGTAATAGTAGTAGATGTTTCATGAGTTATATATCGCGGAACATCACTAGAAATCACTGTCATAGTGTGCTTTAGTATAATATATTATATCTTAGTCTAATAATGCGTCAAAGATACCCATGTCAAGTACCTTCACCATTATCGAGAATCCTATTATGAATCCAAATGCAGAACAAGGCAGTAATAGTATCAAAAACATTGTCTGTGACAATCCAAAACACGTTGCCATAATCATAGCCGGTGCTAACATAATTGCAATAATTGCTGACATAAATACTGTAAATCCTAAAATCATTTTGATCGCTTTCATTTTATTTGTTTTAATTTGTTATAATATAAATATAACAATAAAAAACGACATAAAAAAATCTGGAGTGATTTATTTTTGATTTTTAGATTTAAACCTTTTAGATTCGCTTGTTTTACTATGTTTTGTTTTTCTACCTTTTACTCTTTTTCTCCAAAGTTTAAATGAACTTTCTTTTAGGTTTGACCTCATCAGTTTTCTAACATCATTTTCTTTCAAGCCAAACTGAAGCTCAATAGCCTCAAAAGGAGTACGGTCTTCCCATGCCATTTCTATGATTCTATCTAGGTCCTCTTCTTTACTCATCTCTATTTTTGAGTGATTGAATTATCTTCTATGCTGTAATTGTATTTCTTGAAGTTTCCAGAAACAAGGTCTTCAAGTAACATGTTGTAGTCTTGAATTAACTTTTCGCTATTTCTAGTATATCTTGCTATTGTCTCTCTATTCTTCTTAAGATATTGTTCGCTATTTTCTTGATGAGAATTCATTGCCTCTTTCACCTTGTTAGCCCCTTCTTCTACATTAAAGCCTTCATAATAATATCCAACATCAGGACATAAGTGTGCGTTGTGAATTACAGGATACCCCATCCAAGCAGCATCTAAATAAAGATAGTTGAGGGCATTTAACATCTGCCAAGAAACTATACAATGTGCATAGTTGGTTAATATTTTTGGAGTTGGATGCCTAGATTCAGCAGAAAGCTTTCCTTCTTTTTTCAAAGAACTAGAAAGAAGTAGCTGCCTGGTTCTTTCATACTTTTTAACGATATCAGTGCTTAAGAAATATACACTATCAACCTCTTCTTCTTTATTTACTTTTTCTAAAATACATAATGGAATTAAAAAGTTCTTCATTACTGAAAGGTTTGGCTCCATAACTGCAAACTTATTTACTGGCATGTCTTTTGAATAAATACCACCCTTGTATTTTTGAAAGTATTTTTCAATAAGAATTGGGTCCCAAACAAAAGGAACTACTGTAACATTATCTGTATTTTTCATGTAGCCCATCCAGTGCTCATTTGTTTGAATGTGTTGAGGAATAGTCCAAACAGCATCTACTTGAGCATCTTTTTGAGTAGTTTGGTCATAGTGAGATGCCCTTCCAGGCGTTGTATTATGGACTGACATTTCCATATCTGTCATGAAATCATTTCCACATTGATAGGTTACAAGTTTAATATCTTTATTTTGTTTTCTCCATCTAGCTGCTAAAGATTCATCTACCTTATATCCTAAACATAGGACTACATCGTATGAATTATCAAAACTTTCTTTATATTCTACTGCTTTTACATTTGGCAAATCAGAGATAGCGTCTAAAACATCTATCATTGGCGCTTTGCTTTGATAAGTTATCAAATGAACATTATGTCCTGCCCTGTCTAGCATCATTGCCACATATAAAGCATTTTGATTTATTCCAGAACTAAAAATGCTGGTTTGATGAAAAGATATTGTGATTCCTATTTTCATAATTCTTATTTTATTAAAGGTCCCAAACCCCTTTCATGTGACATCTTACATAATATTCTATGCGTAGAAGTCCAGCATGTTTGGCTTCTTCTCCTTTTAATGTTATTGGTTTAATAAAAGCATTGTCTTCTGAAACTGTGCTGCTACTACTGTCTCCCCATTCCCATTCAGGCCAGCCTCTTTTATGTAAAAATTGTGCTGTTGAAATTGGAAGAACTTTTTGGTCTCTTTTATCTCTAAAAACAGTTTTAACAGATTGCCATACACCTTCAAGTCCTTCTATTTCAAAAGGTGATCCAATTGATTCTCTTTTATGGTCTCTTTTTAATTCAACACCTGATTCAATCTTAGCCTCTATCAAATCTTCTATTTGCATCAATGCTAAATTTTCTATAATACATTCATTGAAAATATATCTAAGTTCTAGATTGGTTTTGTTCAACTTCATGTCTTCTGCTCGTTGAATTTGCTTTAAAATATCGTCAACGCCTTCTCTTAAAAATATATCATCGCTGTCTAAATAACATATCCAATCTCCAGTTGCCATTTTGACTCCTTCTTTTCTTGGGGCTCCTCTATAGAATTTATCTCCAGAAAGAGAATAAACATACATTTTAGATTCTTCTGGTTTTTCAACCATTTTAAATTTAATATTTCTATAGTTCTTAAAATGAGTGTTATAGAGTCTTTCTGTAATTTCACAACCATCTGAAACTATTATCAATTCCCAATTAGGAGAAGTCTGTGCAATTACTGAATAAACAGCCCTAATAAACTTTTCTTCAGGTTTAGACCTAGCTCCCGGATACTCTCCAAGATATGATTGCATGATGATGCTTAATTTCATAAAGTATATATCCGAAGACTAGAGGTTATATGGATAGAATTTAGAATATCTAAAATTCTTACAAACCATTTTTGTGACTAATTCTTTATCATCAGAAGGATATCCAGGTTGAGTATGTGTATTAATGATGATGTTCATTGGCATATCTCTTAACTGCATTAAAGTCTTTTCATCTTTGATGGTTCTTACAAGCCTATCATCGAATAATATATTGACTTCATTTGGAAACCACTCAACGCTGTATTTATGAAAATCTTCGCTTGGACATTTCCATCCTAACCAGTGTCTTTTTGCGCCATATTGGTAATTATCTGGCTGAACTCCTAAATGTAAATTACTTTTGACATTCCAAAAATTACCCCAAAGAGCATCAATGTTCCAATTAAAGTAACTTCCCTTTTTATTAGAGTATCCCTCAAATACATCTATTTCAGGTGGCCAAGATTCATAAGACCACATCCAAAATGCTGGCCATAAAAGGGGTCCTTTAGGTAATTTAATATCAATATCGAATCTACCATATTCGAACTTTTCTTTACAATTAATAAGACCTACTCCTGTATTTACAGTTTTATCTTTGAATTTTCTAGGGTTATAATGGGTATATAGTTCTAATTCACCATCTTCGCTGATTTTAACAGCGTCTTTATCATAGTAGCATATTGGTTTTTCTGGGTGAATTATTCCCCATCTTTCTCCAATTTGCCATTCATAGCCCTCCCAAATAATTGTCTTTCTTCTTGCCATTTTTACTAATATTTTTTTATCATTTTTGTCATGTTGTAGGTATCAATCCACTCCTTTCCCCATTTAATAGCAGATTGTGGATTGGCAAACCCACTGCTACAAACTTCTGTTATCCAGGAGGCTTTTCCCTTTCTAAGTACACCAACAACCCATTCTTGTTCGGGAACGGTTCTTGCTAGCGGGCTAACTTGTAACCACCATCCTTTTTCATATAGTTCTTCCATACTGTTTATATATCCATTTGATTGAAAAGTTTACAATGACATAAAGTATTATATGGTACTAATACTTTATGTCTATATGACTATAGTACTTAAGTATTATTTTTACGTTAAAGTCACTTAAAATATGGAACTATTGCACACGTTTGACATAGATACATCAAACAAATAAATTATTTAAAATTATGAAAAGAAACGTTACAAAAACACTATTAACCTTAGCACTTTTAACAAGTGGAAATGCAATGAGTCAATATGACTTTATTCAAAAACCGGATGTTGTAGAATCTTCAAACATGTTAGAAAACTTCAGAGTTAGAATCTACCCAAATCCTTCTTTTATTTCAGAAGTAAAAATGGAATGGGAAGACTGGGCAGAAATAACAACGGTCAAGTTACTTAACACTGATACTGGACAAACTAAAATTGTAGAAATAGAAGAAGGTAGAAGAAAAGTAAGAATTGAAAACTTATTAGAAGGAAATTACATTGCCAAATTTTATCAGAAAGATACTTTATTCGGTACTAAAAAAGTCATAGTTATTAACTAAATGAAAGATTTAAAAGTAGGAGGAGTATTATTTATGGCAATACTCTTCCTACTCCAACTAACAAGACTTATTATTATAAGCACAATTTAAAAAACAAAAATAAATTAAAATAGATATAAAGATGAAAACAACAGTAAAAAACATAGGGTTATTATTAGTAGCAGTTTTATTAACCTCAGCTACATTTGCACAGGGAGTAGTGTGGGCAACAGTTAAAAACCCAAATCAAATAACAGAAAAAGAAGAATGGCAGATTTTAGATGCTCAATATAACCTTTCAATAGAACAGGCATTACCAGCATCTAGAAATGAAAGACTTCTAAATGTTTATGAAATTAAATGTGACTGCGACGTAAATGACCTTTACGTAAGTATGGTAGAAATGCAAGGAATCAAAGGAGTTGAATTTGGACCTAATTACAAATCACTAGAAGAACCTATAGATTACGGGGTATTTAATAATTACGGAGTAGCACCAACAGATCCTGGATATTGGTCTCACTGGCCTTTAAAATTAACGAACGCAGCATTGGCTTGGAATTTCTCAAAAGGAGATTCTGCAACTGTTGCAATATCTGATCAAAATTACTTTGTAAATCACGAAGAAATTGTAGGAAAGGTAGTTCATTATGATAACACAAATACATCTAGTCAAGGTCATGGTACTGCAGTTGCTATTCTTGCTGCTGGAAATACCAATAACCCACTTAATGCTAATGGTTTAGGACTTGCTAGTCACGGTTACAATTCTAAACTTGCATTATATAGAATGAACTATAATGAAGTTTTAGAAGCTTCATATGCAGGTCATCGAGTTGTAAATATGAGTTGGACTAGCGGTTGTACATTTAATCAATATGTACAAGATGCTGTAAATGAAGTATATAATAACGGTACATTTTTAATAGCTGCTGCTGGAAATGGTTCAACGTGTGGAGGTTCTGAAGCTCTTGTTTATCCAGCTGCATTCGAAAATGTATTTGCAGTATCTAGTGTTGGGGCTGATGATAAACACTGGAATACTTATGGAAGTGGTGGAACTCACCAACATAATGCAAGTGTAGATTTAATGGCTCCTGGTTATGTAGTACCTTTATCTGCAGCACCTAACTGGTATCTATTCGGAAGCGGAACTTCTTATGCTGCTCCTATGGTTACAGGTACAGTTGGTCTTATGCTTTCTTTAGACCCTACAATAACTAATGAAGAAATTGATAGTATACTAAGATTCACTGCAAGAAATATAGACGATTTAAACCCTGATTATATAGGGCAAATGGGAGCTGGAAGATTAAATGCAGGATACGCAGTTTCTCAAGTTCAAAGAAACTTAGATATTGAAAATTCACAAGGTGGAATATCACCAATAGATGACGTCATTATCATATCTAAACCAGATGCTCAAATAGATTCAAACTCAGATGCAAGTGCAATAATCATATCTAATGGAGAAGGTACTCCGGCTAATGTTTTAAAGACTATTAAAGAAGAAAATCTTAAAATAATAAACATGATGGGTCAAGAGGTTAATCCTGATAAACTTTCTACTGGAATCTATATGATTATAAAAGAAAATGTTGTAATTCAGAAGATAGTAGTTAATTAACACCTGAATAAATATTAAAAATGGACTGTTAGTAATATTAGCAGTCCATTTCTTTTGTCTTTATATAGAGCTTTTTTATTCCTCTATTAATTCTATTTCTAAAACAAGTTCACTATTACCTTTTAAAAGTCTGTGATATTCTCCTTTATTAATTAGTATTGATTTATTTACTTCTAAATTTTGGGGTGATTGATTGTCTAGTTGAAACTTCCAATCATTTTCTTTTGTTGCCTTTATGATTCTAGATTCTGGGTCAATATGCCATTTGAATAAATGGTCTTCTGCTTTGGGATCGAATTTCCTTATGATTTTATTTTTGCCAATAAAGTCTTCAGTAAAAGGTCTTGTAAAGTCAGTCATCTTTTCTTCGATGGAAGTCCATTCTTCTTTACCACATTTACATGTTTGGCATTTACAAGGTTTATCTACCATGGCTGATCGCTTTTAAGACCTAATTGCTTTCCAAAAAGAGTTGGCCCATAACAAGCCCAAAATCCAGCCTTATCAGGATTCATCTTTTCCTTTTTATCACAACCATGTCTAGCCCAAAAATTAGCAGCCCTGCCTGGATCGTCATTTTTTACAGTAGTACTAGGATCGCCCCATTGAACAATCTTTGCAACAATATTACCCTCTTTGTCAGTTCTACCACTATTTCTATAAACTCTAAATTTAGCCTTTCCTCCTCTTTCTGGACTATCTAATTTTACGTTTATTTGATTTCCACCTCTTGGTTTATAAACAGCTTTTTTACCTACTTCTAGGTTTTTTGCCATCCAACCGCTAGGTCCTTTAAGAATAATATTACCTTTATCCCAGTATTCTTTTACTTCTTCAAACAATTTAGTGTAAGCCTCGCTTCCTAATCTAAAGAAAGAATTAGTTAAATCTAACCCCTCTTCTACATGTTGTTTAAGACCTTCTGATACATTGTTGTAGTCTTGGAATGATTTTACAAATTTCATATCTATTATATTATTAAAGTTACTTTAGTTTACTCTGGTTATATTCTTCGTATAGCATTATATGTAAAGACTCTTTTATGCCTGCTACTTCAGCAATTGATGAAGTGAAAACATTATAAGGTACTCTGTGTCCTCCTTTGTAAGAACTATATTTAAAAGTTCCGGTGCCATGTGAAGCAAAGTATTTTTTAACGCCATCTCCTGGAATTACTCTATCTTTATCTCCTAAATAAACATTATTTTGATTTCCTTTTTTATTAGAATCATCAACAACAGGTTCCATACTTCTACTATGAACTGCTGGGTTAAATAAACATGTTTTAATTTTAAGAGTACTTCCAATAATATAACTAAAATATCCGCCCATTGAAGAACCAATAATAAGATCTGGGTTCATTGACTTAATTTTACTTAAAAGGTCTTTGAAAGTCTTTTCATTTCTATAATCAATTTGGGGAGCATATACCTCATCAAAATTGGCATTTAACCATTTTATCTTAGGATTCGATGGCCTTGATGTTGACTCTAGACCATGTAAATATACAACTTTCATATTTATATTTTAGGTCTACCTACAAGTATCTTAGTATGCATCTGTCCTCCTATTTTTCTGCTGTACCATCCATTTCCAGGAATAGTATTATCTTTAGGATGTTGTCCATGCCATTCGACATTTTTACCACCAATAGCAGCTTCTACTTCTGCTTCATCAGATACTACAGGAACTCCATATTTAATTAGTAAAATTTCTGCTAGTTTACCAGATACCTCACCATAATATCCTAGTTTTTTAAGGTCGTCGCCTTTATGATTTAAGTATTCTTTTCTGCTGTCTTTTTCACCATCATGTCCAACTCCTGAAAACTTAACGCCATACTTGGTATTTTTACCCCAAATAATAAGGTCTAAGTCTGGAGAACCATGTAAGTCTACTCCACTCCAAAAAGTCCAATCTTTATAAGCAAATACATCTTCTGGCTTATTGATTTTAACATGACCTCCTATTTCAGAGTATGCTATATTAATAAGGTCATAAAAATGGTCATCTAGCTCTTTGGCTTTTTTAGGATCGATTTTAGTCCATTTACCCCTAGATGCTTCTTTTATAAATTGTTCAAATAATACTACTTTTTTCATAATCTTAGTCCATATTTCCTTTAGATACTCTTACATCTAATTTAGGATAGTTTTTATTTAAAAATGCTTCAACCTTATTGTAAATTCTTTCAGGTCCTACATTTCCTTGTGAATATGCTCTTAAGAATTTTTCATCATTAATATATAAGCCGCTTCCAAGAACAGAAGAACCTTTATCTCCTACTTCATCCATAACTTCAATACACATATCTATTATTTCTTTTCTATGTTCATCTGAAATTTTAAATTGTTTGAAAGCACTTGTTCCTTTTTTATGTGCTAACACATAATTCATAAAGTCTCTACCACTTGACTTTTCTATAATTAAAGTAGATTTGTCTAATGCTTCATAATTACCTTCTTCTAGTTTCTGAGCCATTTTTATACCTTCAATAATTTCTTCAATCATTTGATAAAGTCTATCACCCACTTCAACTATATCTTTATATTCTTTTTTGTTTTTGTCATTCCATATTCCTGCATCTAGCATTTTCTCAACTTTAGCACCTAAAATAAGATTTGTAGATATTCCTCCAAATTCTTCTTTCTTTTTACTATCTTTAAGATATTTTTCAATTTGAGCATCTGCTGTTTTTTCGAATTTTTTAAATAATTTTTCTAACTGCGCAACTGATTTATCAAACTTTGCATTTCCAGTTTTAGGATTTTTATTATAGAAATATAAAAAAGAATGTACGTCGTATTGAGAAAA